>Ga0111180_1061_pt1 | contig 14049 bp, 14 predicted proteins | sample DeeMarSWOR324_28_FD_80237 | JGI IMG/M metagenome (GOLD analysis project Ga0111180, IMG submission 80237) | Deltaproteobacteria bacterium SM23_61
TCATCCGCCCGCCCAGCGAGGCCGAAAGTCTCATCCTCCAGGTCACCCTGGGGTGCTCTCACAATAAATGCACCTTCTGCCCCACCTACAAGGGCCGCCGCTTCGGCATTAAGGACCTGGCTCAGATCAAAGAAGAAATCGACGAAATGGCCGAATACGGCCCCTTCCGCAAGGTCTTCCTGGCCGACGGGGACGCCCTGATCATCCCCCAACCCAGATTGGTGGCGATTTTCGATCACCTGAAGGAGAAGATCTCCGGCCTCCGCCGGGTGGGGATTTACGGCAACGCCAAGAGCATCCTGCGCAAGAGCGTGGAAGAGCTCAGGGAACTCAGGGAGCGGAAGCTCGGAATTATTTACCTGGGGGTGGAGACAGGGGATCCGGAACTCCTGGAGAAGATCCATAAAGGGGCCACTTACGAGCAGATGGTGGAAGCAGGAAGGCGGGTGAAGGAAGCCGGAATTAGTCTCTCGGTTACGGTCCTTTTAGGGTTGGGCGGGACGGATTCTGGAACGCAGCATGCCCGGGCCACGGGCAAGATCCTTTCCGACATTGACCCGGATTTTGCCAGCGCCCTGACCCTGATGGTGGTTCCGGGAACGCCATTGTACGAGGATATGAAAACGGGGCGTTTTCAGCTCCCCTCCCCTTTTGATTTGCTCGAGGAGCTGGGAATGATCGTGGCCAACTCCAATTTCAGCCGCTGCTACTTCACCTCGAACCACGCCTCCAACTACCTGCCCATCAAGGCCCGCATGCCCAGGGATAAGGAAGCGGTCGTTAACCTGATTCAGAAAGTGACCCAATCCAAAGACCGTTCCCTCCTGCGCCCGGAATTCCTGCGGGGACTTTAATGACAGCCGTAAGTCGCAAGTCGCGAGAGCGCAAGTCGACAAAAGCGTCCTCGACCTCTATGGCTTGCCAATTTCCTATTTTATCCCCCTCGCGCCTTACGACTTGCCCCTTGCGGTTCTTAAGATCAGCATTGAGCTGGGAGTACCCATCCAGGGATGGAGGTCTACCTTTTTGAATTTCAGAAGCTCTCAATTTCCGCCGGCCAGCTTGCGGGCCAGGTCGGACATCTGGGCCAGGAGTTCGTCTTCCTGCCCCTGGGAGCATTTCAGAGATGCCATGGCCAGGGTTCCCTGGCTTTCCACGTCAACGCGTTTGGCCTGAAGAACGGCGGTCTTACCCAATGCACCATAGCGGCCCATGACGATCTGATTTGCTGCCAGTCCCTTCCCCACCTTGACGGCCTGTTTTTCATCCACCAATCCGGTCATCTGTAGCTCGATCTCTTTGAGAACCTGAACCAGGTTCTCCCGGTTGACCAGGGTGAAATGTCCCAGGCGAATCAATTCCTCGCGCAGCGCTTCGGAAAGGATCAAGCCGACAACCCGTAAGGATTCTATGGTCTCCAGGTCATAAACTGCCAGCCGCTTGCGGCTGTCCGGTTTGGATTCCGAGGTAAGGACTTTTTCGAGGTCTAACACCGTTCCCCCAGCCAGGTCTTCTGGAGCTTCCTCCGTTTCCTTTGAGACAACCAGTAAAGGCTTCTCCTGGACGGCGGGAGGCTTTATTTGCGGAGGAGGAGGTGCTGGGGCCGGAGAAGGTGCTTTAGCCTCCTTTATTTCTTTTGGACTTGTCGCCAAAGGCTTTTCATTCGTCGGAGGACCGGTTATCCGGGAAGAAGGCGCCTGCGACGGAGTAGCAAGGACTGAAGGGGTTCTGCTGGCCTCCGGACTCCTCGGCTTCTCTGCCACAGCCGCCCGAGGGGGTGCTTTGACCTCCTTCATTTCCTTCGGCGGACCCGTTAAAGGCTTTTCCTCTGCTGGAGCCATTTTTTTCCGGAGAGAAGAGGGAGTCTTAGCCTCCTTTATTTCCTTGGGGCTTGTCGCTAAAGGCTTTTCCGCTGCAGGAGGCGCTTTTATCCGGGAAGAAGAAGGCGCCGGCGATGGAGGAACAGGGGGTGGAGCGGTAGCAAATTTTTTGGCGGTAATCAGGGGGGCCACAAGGCTTTTTTGAATCGCCGTAGCCAGCATATCGTTCTTGGCCTTCCGGAAGATTTCCCGGTATTTTATCTTAAAAATATTCATGTAGTCTTCCACATCCAGATAGCGTTGAAAAGAAGTCCGGGAAACGGACCGGTATTTCTTCCCCGTTGCCACGTTGAGGAAGGTCATCTCCCAAAAGATGTCCCGTTCGTGCCTGCTTCGGGAGACGATTATGGCATAATCAGCATGGAGACCCCTTCCTACCCTCCTGGCCAAATCCCAATCCTTTTTCGCCCAATCCCACCTGGTAAGAGGACGCGCGCTCTCGAGAACGGATTTGGAATCCTCGATGCTGGCCACCTCATAGATGCCCGTTTCCACCAGGACCTGTTCAACGCATTTGGGCACCCTCTTGGCAAATACCTCCGCCGGCATTTTCCACTTTCCCGGCTCGGTAATCGCCTCGACAAAGACCCGGATTTTGGGCGTCGGCGGCGGGAGCGGCAGGGTCCGCACCTGAACCTCCGCGCAGCCGGCCAAAGCACCCAGGATCGAACACAGGGTCAGGTAAAATACCCGCTTGCCAAAAACGGGGGGTCTTTTAAAAGTCATTAAAATACTCCTCCTGTTTAATGGGCTTAATGGGCTTATCGGCCAGATTTGCAGAATGTAAAACCCCTCCCCTCGGCCAAAAGTCGGGCAGGACCCCACCGGCGGGTAATTTCTTTTGATTCCTTTGAGCTTTAAGGGGGGGAGAGAAGGTACCCGTTGAATTGACATTTGCCTGTTTCTTTGCCTATGAAGTTGGGTAGGCTGGAAAAAGAAAAAACCCATTTATGAAAAGGAGATCGAGTGCAATTTTCCATCCTGGATCAGTTCTTTAGACCCCGATCCGTAGCTCTCATCGGCGCCACCAGTACGCCGGGTTTTGGCCACGGAATTCCCCTTTTTTGGCAAAAAAACGGCTGGCAGGAAAGGGCTTACCTGGTGAATCCCAAGGGGGGTGAGATTCAAGGGAAAAAAGTCATCTCCTCCATCTCCGGGCTGCCCGGGGGGATTGACCTGGCCGTGGGGATCGTTCCCTCTCCGGCCGTCCGGGAGGTTTTGATCGACCTGGGGAAAAAGGGCATCCGCGCGGTCATCATCGAGAGCGCCGGGTTTGCCGAAACCGGCGCCGAAGGAAAGAAGAAGCAGGAGGAGTTGGCCGAGCTGGCCAAGGGGCTGGGAATCCGACATCGGGCCCCGCGGCATCTTTCGCCCCGCCTGCGAAGCCGTTTTTGCCGACCCCATCCCGGACCGGTTCATCCTGATCCCGGTCATCCCCTACGCGGCCATCGAGATCTACATGCGCCCGGGGGTCAAAGCCCGGGACATGCTGGGCGACTGGCCCGCTTACCGGGAAACCATCAAGGACAAGCCCGAGGTGGCCGTTCATCTCGGCTACCGGGAATGGGTCGAGCAGATCAAGGATCTGTGCGGCGAGTCCGTGGCCACCGTCTCTTCTCCGAAAGCCGCAGTCCGGGCCCTTGCCGCCTTGGGTCAATTAAGCCTTCATTCGAAAAAATAAGCGAACCCAAAAAAAATCCTCAAGATTTTCCCCTAACCTGCCGAAACCGTGCTTGTAATTTCGAGATTATTCTTCGCCTAACAATTCGGGTCCTCCCGCACTGAAAATCAGGAACCACAAAGAGATTGAGCCGAAAGAAATTCATTGTTGGCATGGTACCTTGGCCTTCCATCCAAAAATGATTGACTGGTGAAATTCCCTCGCCACGCCCATATTCCATTTTCGGGCTCGAGGCGAGGGAAGCTAACCGGTAAGAACAAATCCGCAAAAACAAAAGCAAGGAGGAAAGAAAAACATGAAACAGAAATTTTTCGCCCTTTTGGCCGTGGCCGTCATGTTCCTGACGCTGGCCGCCGGGTGCGGCGGAGGCAGCGGCAGTAGCTCGACTCCTTCCGGTAATATCAGCGGAAGCGCCGAGTAAACGAAGAAAATCAACAACCTGAAAAATAAGGAGGCTTAAGGAATGAAAAAGTTTTGGCTACTGGCTCTGTGCGCAGTCCTTTGCTGGGGCATGACGGCAGCTCCTTCCCACGCGCTGACCGCAGGCGCCACTTACACCATCACCATCCAGAAGATGAACAGCAATGGAACGGTCAGCGATTACAGCACAACGACAGCCACCGCTGACGCCAACGGCAAGCTGAGCTTCTCTCTCACCGGCCTGCCCACCAACACGGACTGTAACTTCATCGTCTTTATCTTAACGGACGCCAACGGCACTGTGGTGCGGAAAGGTTTTGTTCCCGCCCCTCCGGCGGGGAGTACCAACCAGCTGGGCATCAACAACCTCTCCACGGCCCAGACCAATGCGATCCTGTCCGCCGCGGAAAAGATCGCGACGGATGATCCCATTGCATTCGCATACCTAATAACCCTCCTCCGTTCGGAAGGAGTGACGGCCGAAGATGCCGTCCTCTTTGCCGAGCTGGGGAAGTATGCCATCGTGGGCACCGGCGGGTTTGAGGATACTTTGACCACCTCAGGGGTTACTGCCACCCAGCTCGCCAATTTCAAGTCCTACCTGGTTTACAACCCGGACTCCAGCAAGAAGACGATCGCCTATCTCATGGCCCAGTTCAAAAACGCCATCGACAACGCGACGACGGCCGAGGAGGCCAAGCAGATTCTGCAAAAGGCGGGCGGTTACATGGCCGATGTCTTCATGGACGCGGCTTCTTCTGCGGGGATCGATTACACCCTGATCCTGGCGGCCCATGATGCGGCCGGGGATGTGGCGCAGGACCACCAGCTAGATATCATCAGCCAGCTCAGCGCCAACGTGCAGGCCTCCATGGAGCAGTCCATGAGTTCCTTCTTCCAGCGCATCGCGGCGGTCAAAGTCAAGGGAGAATACACCAAGGCCCTGACCACCCTGAATGCTTCGGGCACCCAGGTGGATACCTTCAACGCCGCGGTCAACGCCATGATGACCGCCATGGCCCAAATTGATTCGGATTATGCCGAATTATTCATCGATCCCCAGGGTTATTGTACGGCCCAGGGCAAAGACTTCGCCACCGTCCAGGCGGAAGTGTCCGCCCGGTATGATGCGGCCTTTACCGCTTTCCAGGACGCCATTGCCGCCTCGAACGATGACATTACCGCCATGAAAACCAACGTGACTACAGCTTTCGGAATCACCCTGGGCATGCTCCCCGGCGATTTCGGTACTTACATCGATTTTACCGGAACCCCGAAGAACTGGCCCATTCCCCAGGTGGTCATGGTCAACTGGATGGCCCTGAACGTTATCGCTACCGGCGGGTCCCTAACCTATACCCGAGACACGCTGGCTATACCCATCCACATGCAGGAATGGATGGGAACTTGTGCCAATCCTGCTGCCTTCAACAAGACGGCCTGCGAAGCGATTCCGGCAGTCTGGACGCCTGGGCGACATGATTACAACGGTATGACTCCCAGTGCTTCCTTCAATGCCTACCTCGGCCTGATGGAGGATATTCAGATTATCGAAAATGCCCGGTATGCGATCTATTGGGGGGGCGCTAACCCCACCCGCGACGAGGAAAAGCAGGCCAAGCTGCTGTTCCAGCAGAGGATGGAGGCTGCCGCGGATCGGATCGGCGGAACGACCGACGGCACAACGGCGATTACCGATGAGCAGAAAGATGCCATCATCAAACTTCTGATGCAGCCCAGCATGGATTAAGAGGGGTTGAGGGGCGGGGGATGGGTCCCCGCCCCTTCACATCCACGAGCGGCGGGTTCATGGATTATTCCCCATTTACTTCCGTTACTCCTGAGGGCCTGGACCCGGGGGAAGGCGACTCTTCCTTCTCCATGGGAATGGAACACCCTTACCCCCGCGCAAGTTCGGCCTTCCTTTCCGGTAGATGAAAGTCCGCACCGGCATCGACGCGAGCGGAAAACCCTCTTTCCGTATCAACCTTCTGTAACCCCTCCCCTCCCCCCTTAAAAGATTTTTGCCAGCGGCCATCCGAATTACTATTGCCATTGCATTTGCTGCGAAAAAGCAAACTTGTGGTCCGGAAGCAAGGGCATTTCGCGGAAAAAGCATCGGCGGGAAAAGAATTTCAGCCGGAGATCCGATTGTGTTTCCGCAGAATGTGGCGGGCCCGTCGGGCGCCCAGCCGGGCGCCCCTACAACGGAATATCTTTGCCCTTGGGCAAAGGACGGCTTGCCCGCCCGTTCCAGGGAATGAGGCGCGCCTCATGGTTTTTTCGCGAAATGCCCTTGCTCCCGGGCCGGGCAATGCTTGAAATTCAATAGGGCTAAAACCCACTTGCAGAAAATTGAGATGGGCAAGGGCCACTCGCCGATTGAAACCAAGCCGGAATTCATATATTCTGGAGATAGATAGAGATTATTTCATCGCTTTCGATATTTGTACTATGCAGCGTAAAATCTTTAATTTTTTTTATTTTTTGAGTCTTTATCCGTGTGTATCCGCGTTCATCCGTGTCCCATTAGGTCTTTAAGTCTTTCCCAAAGATAAAATCCGTGTTTATCCGTGTCCCAATAAAAGCCGTAAAATGTGAGTTGTGAGTTGTGAGTAGAATCTGTGTTTATCTGTGTTCATCTGTGTCCCGATAAAAAATTTTTTTATCCTTGCCTAGCTGCACTGTGAAACCCATGAATCATTCTCATCCCAATCCCGCCCCCCAAAACGAACCAGAGGAGATGTCTTTTCTGGGTTTCCGGCGGATTCCGGCCGGGGAAAAGGGACGCCGCGTCCTCCGCCACTTCAACGCCATCGCCGGAAAATACGATTTCATGAACACCATCTTAAGCTTCGGCCTTCATTATCCCTGGAAAAGGTGGGCCGTGGAAACTTTGGGGCTGAAGCCGGGAGACCGGGTCATCGACGTCTGCGGGGGAACCGCCGACCTGTCGATTCTGGCCGGCAGGTTGGCCGGGGAAAGAGGGCGGGTGTTCCTCTATGACATCAACCGGTCCATGCTGGAGGGGGCAAGGCCCAAGGTGTCCCGGGCCTTTTTGAACGATCGGGTCCGCTATGTCCAGGGAAACGCCGAGCAGATCTCCTTTCCCCAGGGGCTTTTCGATGCGGCCCTGGCGGGCTTCGGCATCCGCAACCTGACCCACATGGAGAGGGGGCTGGCGGAGATGCACCGGGTGCTCAAACCCGGAGGAAAGTTCCTGTGCCTGGAATTTTCCCTGCCCACCTTCCCCTGGTTCCGCTCTCTCTATGACTTTTATTCCTTTCATCTCATGCCCCTGGCGGGAAAGCTCCTGGCCGGAACCCGGGAAGCCTATCTTTACCTGCCCGAATCCATTCGCAAATTCCCGCCACCGGAGGAATTGAGCCGGATCCTCAGGGAGGTCGGTTTTACCCGGGTGGCATACCGCCGGCTGACGAACGGGATTGCGGTGATATATACTGGAGTAAAAAGAACTTAACCACAGAGATCCCAGAGAACGCAGAGGTAAAAATGGAAAAAGGCCCAAGGCCGGAGTTCAAGGGAAGAAAGGGTCCCGTGTGCAACGCTTCTCGGAAGGCCCAATCTCCCAAGGGCCGTCCGGAAAAGCGGCTCTGCGCTCTCTACTTGCTCTTTGGTCACCCTCTTAGCTTTATTGGAGGAGGATCGAGGGAAAGAAAGATTCTTATCCCCTTGGAGCAGAAAAGAATCACCAACCGCGGAGATCAGGGAGGACCCGGAGAAAATGCAATTACCTTAGAATGATTCATGTTTTTAGTCTTTTTGAAGAAAACGCTCTGCGGTCTCTGCGTGCTCTGCGGTAGATATTTTTTCCCCATCTCCGGATTGGTCAACCATTTTGAAGTCCGTGCGTTATGGATGGCAGACGGAAACAAAAGACCCCATGGAGTCAAATCTGGATTCAAAGGAAATGATGAACCGGTTTTTGGCCGAGGTTGAACGCCGGGCTTTTCAGATGGCCAAATTCGCCACCGGTCACCGTGACGAAGCCCTGGACCTGGTTCAGGAAACGATGCTCCAGTTCGTCCGGCGTTATTCCCTCCGGCCGCGGCAGGAATGGAAAGTCCTTTTCTACCGGGTCCTGCGGAGCCGGATCACCGACTGGTACCGTCGGACTTTTGTACGCCGGAAAATTCTCGCCTGGCTGGGCCGCCCCGAAGAAGAAGACGCGGAGGATCCCCTTCAGAGTTTGCCCGACACGGGAAATCCCAACCCCTCCGATCATGTGATCCGCCAGGAAGAAAGGGGTCTGCTGGAGAAAGGAATCCGGGCTCTTCCCCCCAGGCAACAGCAGGCCTTTCTCCTGCGCGCCTGGGAAGGGATGGATTTGAAGCAGACGGCCTTCATCATGAAATGTTCGGAAGGAAGCGTGAAAACCCATTACTCCCGCGCGGTCCATACCCTGCGCGCGCTGCTGGAGGGCATATATTCATGAATGCTAAGGATCCCGAAAAGCTCTTCCTGGAAAAAGTTCAGGACTTTCTGGACCGGGGGACGGAAAATCTAGGAAACCGGACCGAACGGCGGCTGGAAGAAATCCGGGGCCAAGCCTTGATGGCTGCCGCGCAAAAGCGCTCGAGCTTCTTGCCCCCCCGGCGTTGGGTCCTGGCGGGTAGCTTCGCGATGGTGACCCTGGCAGCGGTGGGGTTATTCCTCTGGCTGAGTCCCTCCACCGAGACCCTGCCGGCAGGAGAGATTGAAGATTTGGAAATTATCACCTCCCAGGAGCGGATTGATTTCTACCAGAACCTGGATTTTTACCGCTGGCTGGGAAGCAAAGAAGACCATCTGAGGCCGAACGGAAAAGGATTATAATTTTTAAAGGGGAAAGAGCCCGAGCATAAAGCCAGGGGAAGCGGAATATGAATAAATACTTTTTGATCTTGGCCTTGGGGATGATCCTTTTCTCCACGATCCCCTGTCGCGAAGGTCTTGCCGGACCGTGGGATCGGCTCACTCCGCAGGAACAGCAGGTCCTGCGGCCCTTTAAAGACCGGTGGGACCAACTGCCCGCCGACCGGCAGGAGCGCCTCCGCCGGGGAGCGGAACGATGGCAGCGCATGAGCCCCGAGCAAAGGAAAGAAGCGGAGGAGCGATTCAAGCGATGGCAGGAGCTCCCTCCCCAGGAACGAGACCTTATCCGCAAACGATACCATGACTTCCGGAGTCTTCCCCCGGAGGAGCAGGAAAGGATCCGGCGGGGGTCCCGGTGGTTCCATGGTTTGCCCCCCCAGCAGCGTGAGAATCTGCGCGAGCAATGGCACAAATCGGCCCCCCGGGGGCACAGGAATGATAGGCCTCACCGGCCGTTTCACAGACCCCCGCAGAAATAGAAATTCCAGCCACGAATCATTACCCACCGCAAGGCGCAAGAGCGAAAAAGCTTTTATCGCCTTGCGCCTTCGGCCCGAGTTCAGGCCGAGGGCTCTCGCGACTCGCAACTTACGGCTGTCATCCGGCCGATGCTTTTTGAGAAGAAGGCCCTTGCCCCCGGACCACGAATCAATCTCCCGGAAATCCCAGACCCTGTGAGCCCCTACCAAATCTGCGGACTTTTCACAAGAAAATTAAAATCAAAAAAATTCCCGGCCCTGTCAACCCATCGGTTTCTGGTGCGTTATACAGGTCAAAAGACCGTTCGTCCGGAGGAAGTTCGCAAGTCGTTCATTCTCGCAGATCAGGAGGTAAACCTATCATGAAACGGTGGTTTATCGTAGGATTGCTGGTGGCCGGGATGCTTTTGAGTTCTGTATCCCTTTCCTTTGCCGGTGATCGGGTCCGGGGGCGCTGGGAAGGTGTGGCCATCGGGCTTGGAGCGGTGACGCTCTACAACCTGTTCCAGCATGGTCTTCCTTCGCCGGTCCTTCCCCCTCAACCCGGATATCATGGGAGACCCGTTCCTCCTTCTCCCCCTGTTGTATGCCTTCCGGCGGGCCATTGGGAAATCCACCGGGTTTGGGTTCCGGAGCGGCGGGAACACGTTTGGATCCCCGCTCATTATGAAAATGGATACCGGGTTGAAGGCTACTACCAGGTCCGGGTTTATCCGGGACACTACGAAGAGCACAAGGTCTGGGTCAAGGGACCGACTTATTAAATCAAACCCGGGCATTGATCAAGGGGGCACAAGCGCTCAAACCAGAAAAAACGTCGCTTCCCCCCGGCGGGAGTCCAGGACGATTTAATTTCCCCGGACTCCCGCTTGCACGGAAGGGGAAAAGCATTGACAATATTTTTGCTTTTCTTTACCCTTGCCTAAAAAGGCAGTATTTTCCGTCGAGGATCGGGCGACTCGCCAATTCATCTTCCGTGTAAAAGCTTCTCGGGTGAACGAGAAAACGCTGGGCGGCTGGATTTGTTCTTCCAAAACGCAGTGTAAATTTCTTGCCCGTCCTCCCAGCACCCGGTCATGGCTGGTACATGGTTTTCATTCCCTTCAGGAATTCCCAAAATGTTTCAAATCATCCATTTACCGAGGGAGGAAATCATGGCAGATTTAGGTTTTGTCGGTTTGGGCATCATGGGAAAACCCATGGCTGGCCATCTGCTGGCCGCGGGTCATACGGTCCACATCTACGACCTGGTCGCCGATAACATCCAACTCGTGGCTCAAGCGGGAGGAAGGCCTTGTTCCAGCAGCAAAGAAATCGCCCAGAAATCGACCTTGATTTTCATAATGGTTCCGGACACGCCCGATGTGGAGGCCGTTCTGTTCGGTAAAGACGGGCTGGCCGACGGCTTGAAGTCCGGTTCTATCGTGGTGGATATGAGTTCCATCTCCCCCCTGGCTACGAAGGAATTCGCCAAAAGGCTGGGTGCCCGGGGTGTAAAAATGCTAGATGCACCCGTTTCGGGAGGCCAGGTGGGAGCAAAAAAAGGCACCCTTTCGATCATGGTCGGAGGCCCGGTTGATGTTTTCGAACAAGTGAAGCCCGTTTTTGAGCTCCTGGGAAAGAATATCCTTCATATCGGAGACCACGGCGCCGGGCAAACCTGCAAAGTGGCCAATCAAATCGTGGTTGCGCTCACCATCGAGGCGGTTTCGGAAGCCCTGGTTTTCGCTTCCAAGGCCGGCGTCGACCCCATGAAAGTCCGGGCCGCCCTTCTCGGCGGGTCCGCCCAAAGCCGGATCCTGGACCTCCACGGCGAGCGGATGATTCAACGGAATTTCACTCCCGGATTCCGGATCCGCCTCCATCAGAAAGACCTCAACTTGGCCCAGCAATCGGCCCGCAGCATGGGGATCAGCTTGCCGAACACGGCCATGGCCCAGGAGCTATTTAATGCCGTTGCCGCCCAAGGGGGAATCGACCTCGACCACTCGGCGATGGTTCTGGCATTGGAAAAGCTCGCCCAACACAAAGTCAGCGGCTAATCCGAAAGAACTCCGGGGGCGTGCGCAAAGGGAGAAACGATTCATCGACTCATGATGGCCCTTTCTTAAATGATTTTTGGGTAACCTCTATTCCAATCATAAATCAACGATCCCTTTTTGCCCCCAGTTTCGATAGCATCTTTTGTAAGTCCATTCGGTCGGACAAAATTTCCTTGACGCGCAATTCCTTCTCATTAGAAAATTACCCATCAAACCCCAAATCATAATCCCCTTGGGCTCCAGGGACTGGAGTGGATGGAGGTGCCCAGATGAAAATCGATGCCCTCATGGCGAGTGAACAGGACAATGTAGCCACCTCCTTACGGGAGATCCAGGAGAACGAGAATATCATCATGAGTCTCGGAGATCAGACCCGGCCGGTGCGGATCTTGGGGAAAATACCTCACGGGCATAAATTTGCGGTTAAGGAAATCCTCAAAGGGGAAAACATCATCAAGCATGGGGAGGTTATCGGTCGGGCCACGCAAGATATCCGCGTGGGAACGCACGCCCATATCCAGAACATTGAGAGCCTTAGAGGACGGGGAAAAGGGAAATAAGACGCGATGAAATATCTTGCTTTGGGTTCGGGTGAACCGATGAAGGAGGGCCCAGTATGGAGTTTCAAGGCTATAGAAGAGCTGACGGGTCCGCAGGGGTGCGCAATCATATCTTGGTCATCCCCGCCAGCAACTGCGCCAACGAGCTGGCCAGCAAGATTGGCCAAGGGGTCAAAGGCACCCTGGTTCTAACGCACAACCATGAGTGCACCCGTCTAAAACCCGATACCGAGCGGGCGATGTCCACCCTGGTGGGCATCGGCAGCAACCCCAACGTAGCGGGCGTCCTGGTGGTGGGCCTGGGTTGTGATCACCTGCCGGCCTCCAGGATCGCGGAAGGAATCGCCCGCTCCCAAAAGCCCGTGGAAATGATCACCATCGAAGGGACCAGTGGGTTTCAGCAGGCGCTGGATGAAGGATGGAAGGTGGCCCGCGAGATGGCCAGCCAGGCTTCGCAGGTTCGCAGACAGGCCTGTGAATCCAGCCAACTCACCCTGGGGGTCAAGTGTACGGGCACGGACACCATGTCCTCCCTGGCCGGCCACCGGGCAGTGGGCAAGGCGTTTGATGCAATCATAAAATCGGGAGGCCGGGCCATTTTTTCCGAGACGGCGGAGGTAATTGGGGCCGAGCATATCCTGGCCAGAAGGGCCGCGAATGAGAAGGTAGCTCAGCGTTTTAAGGAGTTCGTGGACCGGTTCGAAAAAATGATCGTCGCCGCCGGGGAGGATATTCGAGGGTCTCAGCCGACGGCTGGAAATATCCAGGGTGGGATTACCACCCTGGAAGAAAAATCCTTGAGTGCTATCGTCAAAACCGGAACCACCCCGCTGATGGGGGTTTTGGCGTATGCAGAGAAACCCCAGGGGAAAGGCCTGTTTTTCATGGATGGCACGGCCATGACCTCGCAGCTTTTTGCCGGGGTCGTCGCTGCCGGGGCGCAGATATTGATTCTCTCGGTGGGCGGCGGGCTTGCCGCGCGCTTTCGCAATTTAACCGCCTTTCCCGGCTGGCCGCCAGTCGCCCCGGTGATCAAAGTCCTGAGCAATCCCAATGCCGCCCAGGAAGCGGAATATTTTGACGTTTATGCCGGAGGAGTAATCGAGGGTCGGGAAAATGCAGATGAGGTGGGAGATCGGCTCATCCAGGAAATTCTGGCGGTCGCCTCGGGCAAACCGACCCGCTCGGATTTGGGCTTCTCTTACCAGGAGCCCCTGGAGCTCTATGCCACCGGTCCTCTCCTGTAGGCCCTAAACGCCGCACCCCGATTTTCACCCCGTAAAAAAGTTCCGGGAGCATTGTGACCCGGGTCATAGCGACGGGATTTGCCTGAATTCTCCGGAGGGTTTGGATCTTCTTTAAAGTCACTCCCCGCCCTTGCCCCCGGACCCCAGGCTTTCTTTCTCATTCGAAAAAGAGTCGCAAAAGTGAGGGTGGGGAAGGGCAATTCATGAATTGCCTCTGCCCCTCCCTTTGTGATATGTTTTCAAAGTCTGCCATCTCATACCGAGGTAAAAGAATGACCCCCTTCAAAGCCCTTTTCAGCCCGTTCCAGATCGGTAAGGTGGAACTGAAGAACCGGATCGTCATGCCCCCCATGGCCACCAACTTTGCCGGCCCCGACGGCAAGGTCAATGACCGCCATATCGCTTACTATTTGAAGCGAGTCCAGGGGGGGGTGGGGTACGTCACCTTCGAGCACACCGGCATCCTGAAGGAAGGGAAGGCCTCCCCCGGCATGGCCTTGATTGATTCGGATGATAAGATTCCCTTCTTCAAAAAGCTGGTGGATGCCATCCACCGGAAAAAGGGCAAAATCTTCATCCAGATCAACCACGCCGGACGGCAGACCTCGGCATCGATTACCGGGGCGCCCATCGTAGCCCCTTCGGCCATTCCCTGCCCGGTCCGGAAAGAGATGCCCCACCCCCTCGGCGTGAAGGAGATCCAGAGCCTCGTGGAAGCCTTCCGGCAGGCGGCCCGGCGGGTGCAGGCAGCGGGCGCTGATGGAGTGGAAATTCACATGGCCCACGGCTACCTTCTCTGCCAGTTTCTCTCCCCCTTTTCCAACCAGAGGGACGACGAATACGGCGGGACCCCCGAAAAGCGCAT
>Ga0111180_1062_pt1 | contig 14032 bp, 10 predicted proteins | sample DeeMarSWOR324_28_FD_80237 | JGI IMG/M metagenome (GOLD analysis project Ga0111180, IMG submission 80237) | Deltaproteobacteria bacterium SM23_61
CGTCGACGATTTCTTCGGGGAAAAGGGTCCGAATCAAGAGTTCATCATCGGAGATATGGGGTTGGCCGTTTTCTTTGCGTAGCTCTTCGATCGTCGGCTGCGGCTGCTCCCAGTTCCGGAATCTCTTGGCCTCCGGCAGGTTGAGCATTTTATCCAACACGTTCCGCTCCACCGGAGCCGGAGTTTTTCCGTAATGGCCCAGCACATACCGGATGGCCTCGTCCGTCGTTGTCTTGTAGCGCTCCCCCATCAGCACATTTAACACCGCCTGCGTCCCCACCACCTGGGAAAAAGGAGTGATCATGACCGGATAACCCCACTCCCGGCGGATCCGGCTGATCTCTTCCAAAACCTCCTCCAGCCGGTGTTCCATCCCTCTTTGGGCCAGCATGAATTGCAGGTTACTGATCATTCCTCCGGGAACCTGGTGGACATATTGAAAGGCGTCGTATTCAACCGGCGCTCCGATGGGTTTCCCCTCCCGTTTGGCCACATAGCGGAAATGGTCGGAAATCTTTTCCACCGTCTTCTCGTCGATCGCAGGCTGGTAGCCCAGCCGGCGCAGATTCTTGATCATGCTTTCCGCCGAGGGATGGGAAGGCCCGTTGGCGAGCGGGGCCATGCAGGTATGAATCGTCGCGACTCCCAGCTCAACCGACTCCAAGCAGCAGAGCGGCGCCAGGCCGGTTGTGCAGTGGGAATGCATCTCGAAAGGGAGATCTCCGATGATTTTTTTGATCACCGGCACCAGCGTCCGGGTGCGGTCCACGGTCAGGAGGCCGATGGAATCTTTGATCAGGACCCGATCAGGCTTCAGTCGCCGCATCATCTCCTTGGTCTTTCGGGCATAGAATTCATCGGTATGCACGGGACTGAGGGAATACACCAGGGGGACGACCACCTCAACTCCCACAGATTTGGCCACTTTCACGGACTGTTCCAGGTTTCGCCAGTCGTGCAGGGCATCGAAGATCATGAGGCGCCTCAACCCATTCGCGGCGCAGCGCCGGATCCATAGTTCGATCACCGAATCCGGTACGATGTTGAAACTGGTGAGAGACTTGCTGCGAATCAGGCCCGAGAGGGGGGTCTTGGGCATCGCCTGCGCCAGCAGCCGGATTCTTTCCCAGGGATCCTCCCGGAGGTAGCGCAGGCAGGCGTCGAATTGCACCGTCCCCATCAAATCCACGGCATAGAACCCGGCCTCATCCAGGAGGGGGGCAATGGGAAGCATTTGGGGGGTTGTCATCCGGGTCGCCCACAGACTCTGATGGCCGTCCCGCAGAGTCGCGTCAACGAACTCAATCTTTTTCATGCTCTTCACACTCCCTCATCAAGGACTCTTCGAGCCACCGGGTGTTTACCTTCGCCCGGCGATAATCCGCATGCCGCACAATCGAGCGGTGGAAAGGAATGCTCGTTTCCACCCCGGACACTTTGAATTCTTCCAGTGCTTTGTTCATTCGTTCCAGTGCTTCCGGCCGATCTTTTCCCCAAGCGATCAGCTTCGCCAAAAGGGAATCGTAATAAGGAGGAACGAAATATCCGGGGTAACAATGGGTATCCAGCCGGATGCCGGCTCCTCGGGGGGCGTCCCACTGAGAGATCCGGCCGGGGCAGGGTTGAAATCCCCGCCTCGGAGATTCGGCGGTAATGCGGCATTCGATCGCCTGGCCGGAAAACCGGACCTCCTCCTGGGAGAAAGAAATCGGATGGCCGGCGGCGATCCGGATCTGTTCCTGGAGGATGTCGATACCCGTGATCATCTCCGTTACGGGATGTTCGACTTGGATGCGGGTATTCATCTCAAGAAAGTAGAACCGGTCCTCGTCCTGATCGAGAACGAATTCCACCGTGCCAGCGTTTTCATATTGAATTTGGCGGGTCAGACCCAATGCCGCCTGGCACAACTCCTGGCGGATTTGGGGGGAAACCGCCGGCGAGGGGGCTTCCTCCACCATCTTCTGATACCGCCGCTGCAGGGAACAGTCGCGTTCACCCAGGTGGACCATCCCGCCGAAACGATCCCCCAGAATCTGCACTTCCACGTGCCGGGCATTGGGGATGTAACGTTCGACAAATAAACGATCGTCGCCGAAAGCAGCGCGGGCTTCGGCACTGGCTTCATCAAAGACGACCTTCAAATCGGCGGGTTGACGGACGATCTTCATGCCGCGCCCGCCGCCTCCGGCCGCCGCCTTGATCAAAACCGGGAATCCCACCTTTTCCCCTGCCACCCGGGCGTCCGAAAAATCGCCAATCAGCTGCGAACCGGGGATCACGGGAATTCCCAGATTCATGGCCATTTTGCGGGCCCACAATTTATCCCCCATCTTGCGGATCTGGTCTGCTTTGGGCCCGATGAAAATGATTCCGTACCGTTCGCAGGCTTCCGGAAGCCCCGGCTGCTCGGCCAGAAAGCCGTAGCCAGGGTGAATGGCCTCGGCACCGGTTCCCACCGCGGCCATGATGATAGCGCCGATGTTCAAGTAACTTTCCATCGCCGGAGGTGGACCGATGCATACGACCCGGTCGGCCATTCTGGCCGGGAGGCTTTCGCGGTCCGCCTCGGAGACGGCCAGGACCGATTGGATTCCAAGCTCCCGGCAGGCCCGGATGATGCGGACGGCGATTTCGCCGCGGTTGGCCACCAAGACGCTCGAAATTTTATTCATGCACCCGGCCGCCTTCTTTCTTCCGCGGTGGGTTTGATGAGAAAGAGAGGTTGCTGGAATTCGACCATCTGCCCATTCTCCGCCAGGATCTTCGTGATTTGGCCCTGGACTCCCGCCTTGACCGTGTTGAAAAGCTTCATGACTTCGATGATACAGACCACATCATCCTCGGTCACCCTCTGGCCCACCTCTACAAAAGGGGGGGCCCCGGGTTTGGGCGCCCGGTAAAAAGTGCCTAACATGGGAGCCTGGATCAGAATCGTGCCTTCCTGGTCTTTGGGCAGAAGAACGGGACTTTCCATTCGGCGGGACTCTTTGGCCTCGGGGACGATCACTTGAGATTCCAAATCTTGGTTTCTGCCTTCCGGGTTGATCCTTTGCGGAGCCGGCGAAGAAACCCTTTCCTCAAAAGAAAATTCCTTCTCCGCCTGGATTTCTCCTTTCCCTTGTTTCCTGGCGATCAATTTCAAGTTCCCGGTTTCAAGACAGAGATCGTCGAATTTTGATTCTTCAAGGAGCTTTAGAATGAGAAGAATGTCTTCTTGATCGATGGATTCCATACTGCCCAATCCTCCTGCCTAAATTTTTCCCACCTCCGCCGATAAAAAAACCCCGCTTCCCTGCGGGTCAACCCGGGTCGAAAGCCCGGCGGGAAAGACTCACGCCGACCCAAAAAGGATCTTCGGCATGAGAAGCGTCACCGAGGGAAGATAGGTTATCACGAAAAGGGTGATAATCATGATCAAAAGAATCGGTAAGGTCGACTTGATAACCTCATAAAGCGGCAGATTACTCAGCGAACTCCCTACGTATAGATTGAAACCTACGGGCGGCGAGATCAAGCCGATTTCCAGGTTCATGGTGACCACAATCCCCAGATGAACCAAATTGACTCCCAGCGCCGAGCCGAGGGAAACGATCAAAGGGGTGAAAATCAGCATGATGGAAGACGGATCCATGAAATTTCCGGCCAGCAAAAGAATCAAGTTCAAGATAATGAGAAAGATCCACTGGCTGATCCCCGCCGCCACCATTTTGTCGCAAAGCATATCGGGAACCCGGAAAAATGAAAGCAGGAAGGCGAACGAATAGGCAAAGGCCAGGATAATCAGGATCATCGCCGACATCTCGGCGGAACGGAGAAAAATGTTCGGGAGTTTTTTCCATTCCAGCTCCCGGTAGACAATAAACCCCATGAAGAGACCCAGGAAAACAGCCAGGATGGCCGCTTCGGTCGGTGTCACCACCCCGCCGTAAATGCCCCCGAGGATGATCGCGGGGATGAGCAGCGAGGAGCCGTTTTGGGTCATCTTGGCGAATTTTTCTTTGAAGGGCAAAGAGGGAGACGGAGGGTATCCCTTTTTCTTGGAGACCACATGCACGTAAATCATTAAAAGGATGCTGAGAATGCCGCCGGGGATCATGCCTGCGGCGAACAACTTGCCGATGGAGACATCCGCCAGCACCCCGAAGATGATCATCAAAATACTGGGGGGGATTAAAATCCCCAGCGACCCGGCGCAGGTCATCAAGCCGGTGGCGAATTTGAGGTCGTAACCTTCCTTTACCATTCCCGGAATGACGATGGTGCCCACAGCCACCACCGTGGCCACGGAGGAACCCGAGATGGCCGCAAAAAAAGCGCAGGCCAGAACCCCGGCCATGCCCAATCCCCCCGTGATCCCGGCCGTGACGGCTTCGGCGAAGGAGATGAGCCTGCGGGCGATTCCGGCGTCGTTCATGATGTTGCTGGCCAGGATGAAAAAGGGGACGGCCAGAAGGGGAAAACTGTCGAGGGCGGCATAGATATTCTGCCCGATGAAGAGCAGATCCATGTCCGTAAATAAAATCAGGTTAATCGTCGTGGAAATACCGAGAGCGATGGAAATCGGGACACCCAGGAACACAAGGCCGAAAAGAATTCCCATTAGCAATCCAAGCATGAGGAACATGGAACAAATGCCGCCTTTCCGGTTTACCCAGTTGCCCTCGAAAAAAGAGTGATGGGCACTTGCATGGATCGGTTCAGAATCTTATGCTCCGTTCACCGGGAGGGTTTTGCTTCTAGGCCTCTCTTCTGGCAATCGCCTCTTGGATCTTCTCTTCCTTTTCATGAAAGATTTTCCAAATTTTTTCCAGGTGATGAAAAGCGGTGAAGGCGAAAGCCACCGGCATGTAAATAATCATGGTCCAGATGGGGATTTCCGTAACAATGGAGACCTGCCCCATCTCTCTGAAATACATGACGAACTGGAAGCAGACGTAACTGGTAAAGGCATAGAGGCAGATCCCGCAGACATGGCCGAAAACCATGAAAAATTTGTGGGTTCGAACGGGGAATTTTTTGACCAGGACATCGACGCCCACGTGCACTCCGCTGACCGTCCCCGTGCTGGTCCCGACCAGGGTCGCTGTAATGAAGGCGAAGACGGCCATTTCGGGAACCCAGGCAAACCCCGTGTTAAAAATGTACCGCAGGACGACCTGCATGAAGGTGATCGCGAAAATTCCCGCCAGGAGCAAAATGACCAGCCATTTCTCGAATTGATAAATTCTTTTAGCGATATTCATATGTGCAATCCCGCATCTAGAATGACAGCTTAGAAAGAAAAGAATGGGGTCCTGCCATCGCCTCGAAGAAGAAACGCTTCATCCCATTTTTCCCCTTCCAATCCCATTCGAACGCCCGCAATGGGTATCGGCGGTGGAAGGACCCCGTGCAGCGCTGTCTCAATCCGGGCGGAAAAATCTTCCCCTATTTTCCGGCCTCGGTTTCCTTCAGGACATCATAAAATTTCTTGGGTATCTTCCCGCCAAACTCGCCCCAAACCGGTTTGACTTTTGCTTTCAGGACCTCCCTTTCTTTCGGGTTCAGCCATTTGAACTGAATGTTGTTGTTCTCGGTCATCATGATCCAGGGCATCTTTTGCTCCACATCCTCCTGTACTTTCCGGCCAAATTTGGTGCACTCGTCAATGCTCTCCAATAGCACCTTCTTCAAATCATCCGGCAGCCCGCTGAAGAACTTGGGATTGACCAGAATCGCGGCGAAAAGGAGGCTGTGCTGGGAAATGGTCACGTAGTTTCCGGTTTCATGCCACTTGACCGCCTGGATCACCGCCAGGGGGCATTCCGCCCCGTCCACGGTTTTCAGCTGGAGGGCGGTATAGGTATCCATGTAGGGAATGACCTGCGCGCTTCCCCCGAGGGCTTCCACGGTGGAGGCCACGAGTTTGGAGGGTCGGATTCTCAATTTCACCCCTTGAAAATCTTCCGGTTTGGCGAGAAATCGTTTGCTGCAAATAAAGTTCTGGAGGCCATACTGCCAGTAGGCGAGAATCTTATACCCCTTTTTCAGGTAGAGAGGCTCAAAGAGTTTTAATCCCGGGCCCGTCAGGAAACGGTAGACGTGATCCATATCTTTGAAGGCGAAAGGAAGCTCCATCAGGAATGTTTCGGGAATCTCGCCTCCCAGACGGCCTCCGCTCACCTCGCACATCTGAATCACATTGGATCGGAGGGCGGAATACTGGGTCGGATCGTCTTTATAGAGCGAAGCCCCCCAATAGATCTCCACCTTGAATCTTCCATTGGATTTCTTTTCCAGCAGATTCCCGAAATGGGCGATGGTCTGGCTCAGCGGATGCAGGCTGGGGGGAGTTTTCGGACCGGCATAATTGAATTTAATCAGAATGGGCTTTTCGGCGGATGCCGCACTCGGCGGGAATGCAGTTCCAGCAACGAAGACAAGAGAGACCAAAATCACCAACAAGAAACCAAACCGCTTATTCTCCATGATCTTCCTCCTTTCCGTGATTGGCTACCGATCGATTGCGGAAGAAACACTACGACGCAGATAGATCTCTTTTTATCACCCCCTTTCTTGGATAATTTTTTTAAATCACCCCTTCTCCCTCCATCTTTTCCATTTCGGCATCCGAAATACCCAGGATGCCCCCGTACACTTCCTGGTTATGTTGACCGATGGACGGAGCCGGGCTCGAATATCCACCCGGGCGTTCGGAAAAATGAACGGGGAAGCCGGCCGTCTTGAGGCCTGTGGGGCCGCTTTGGGGGTGAAGAAGTTCCGGCATCATTCCCCTGGCCTTCAGCTGGGGATCCTCCAGAACTTCAGGAATTTCGGGAACCGCATCGCAGGGTACTTTCTTGGCCCGCAAGGTTCTCAGAGCGCCCTCCTGGGTTAGACCTTTGAGCCATTCTTTCACCACAATTTCCACCTCGTCGGAATGCTTGAAACGGCCCTCCTGATTCTTGAAACGTGAGTCCTCCTTCAGATCTTCTCGCCCAATGGCCTCCAGAAAGGCTATCCATTGTTCGTTGCTGGCAACACAAATGGCCAGGTACCCATCCGCTGCCGCATATACATTCCAGGGGGCCAGCCTGGGGTTGCGGTTCCCGGTTCTCATGGGGATTCCCAGGGAGAGATGGAGGTCCAGGGCTTCATCCATGATCAGGGAAAAACAGCTATCCTGCATGGATATGTCAATCCTTTCCCCCTGGCCTGTTTTTTCCCGCGAGGCCAATGCGGCTAAGATCCCGCAAACCCCGTAAAGCGCGGGAATCATGTCGCCGATCCAGGCGCCACACCGGGTCGGCGGACCATCGGGGAAGCCCGTAACCCCCATGATGCCGCTCATCCCCTGGATCGTCAGGTCGAAGGCTGCCCGGTCCCGGTAAGGTCCGTTTTGCCCATACCCGGCGATGGAACAGTATATAATTCTGGAATTGATCGCTTTCAGCCGGGGGTAATCGAATCCCAATCGATCCATCGTTCCAGGGGCGAAATTCTCGATGACCACATCCCCTTTTTTGACCAGTTGTCGGAAGATCTCCTTTCCCCATTCACTCTGCAGGTTTAAAGAGATACCCTTCTTGCCCCGGTTGCGCTTCAGGTAGAGGAGGGATGTGTCCTCGTCCGTCTTTCGTGCATGGCTCACTCCTTGCGGCCCGGCAAAAGGAGGATTCCATCGACAGGGATCTCCGGCCTTAGGCCTTTCGATCTTGATCACTTCTGCTCCCATGGCGGCCAGGTTTAAACTGACAAAAGGCCCAGCCAGCCAGGCCGTCAGGTCGATGACCCGAATTCCTTCGAGATGCTTTTGCATGTGAGCCCCCCGCTATTTGCCAAGGCTACAAGATTCTTGCGGCTTCAAAAATAGATTTAAGGAGAAGATTTCCGGGTGATTTTCCCCTTTCCCTGCCAAAACCATTTTGCTCAGCTGATTGTCACCCGATTCGGAATTGCGATCTTTTGCCATTCGGGGAAAGGCATGGAGCCTAGCCTTAGCAATATCAATACCAGATCGCTCATTATCATTTTAGTTAATTATTTCAAATTGTTAGGATAAAATAATAAATAGGAATATAATTTAATTGTCCGAATTTTCGGACATATTGAGTTAAACGTCCACTTTTCCGGACACTAAATGTCACGCTTTGCGGGGGGATGACTCTGAGGTTTGCGCCCCCCAAAAATCGGTCCGAGAGAGTCACTTTTCAAGCTTTTCGTACAGAACGGAACGGGAGATACCCAAAAGTCTTGCGGCGGCCATTTTATTCCCGGAAGTGGCTTTGAGAGCCTCCTGGATAATCTCTTTTCCGTGATGCAGCATCGCCTTTTTGAAGGGCAAGGGGGAGTTCAAAAGAGAGGATTCCTTTCGGGCCTTTAGAAAAGAGAGGGGCAGATGGTTCAATTGGACCAACCTTTCCTCCCGGCCGAGGTTATTGACTGCAAAATTCACGAGATTCTTAAGCTCCCGGATGTTGCCCGGCCAATCATGGTCCCACAGGGCTTGAAGGACCTCATCAGAAAAAGCGATTAGCTTTTTGGTGGGGTTGCATTCAGAGGAAAAAGCCAAATGTTGGACGATCGATAAGATATCTTCTTTTCGCTCCCGAAGAGGGGGAATTTTAAGGACGCACGTGTTGATCCGGTAGTATAAGTCCGACCGAAATCCTCCCTTTTGTACCAAATCTTCTATATCGCGATTGCTGGCGGCGATGAGGGCAAAGTTGACTGGTACTGGCTTGCTTCCCCCCACCTTGGTCACTTCCTTTTCTTCGATGACTCGCAGAATTTTGGCCTGCATTTCGAGTGGCATATCGCCAATCTCATCGAAGAAGAGAGTTCCTCCCTCGACGAGTTCAAGCTTTCCAATCCTTCCTTTAGGAGCTGCTCCGGTAAAGGCCCCTTGTTCATATCCGAATAGTTCGGACTCCATCAGCTCTTTGGGAATGGCCGCACAATTGATCACCATAAATGCGCGCTTGGACCGCGGGCTCAGATGATGGAGGGCATGGGCGCAAAGCTCCTTCCCCGTCCCGCTTTCTCCCAAAATTAAGACCGGCAGGGAAGATTGAGCATGTCTGATGACTTGGCTCTTCAGTTGTTGGACCTGGTCGCTTTCTCCGATGATGTCATCCAAAGTGTATTTCGCCTGAAAATATTGCCGAAACTCAGCTCCGATGCTGATGATTTTGGTCTGCAGAAAGTTGACCTTTTCGTTCAGTTCGCGGAGTTCCTGAACATCGCGGAACAGAACCTGGGTGATGACCCCGATCACTTTTCCTCTTTCTTTTACCGGGATGCGATTGACGACCAATTTCTGGCCTTTCCAAAGATAGATCACGCCGAATTCGGGGATTCCGGTTTGGGCGACACTCGGAATCCGGGCGTCGGGAAAGATTTCCGTAATGTGTTTTCCCACATCGCTCTCGGGGCTTAATTTAAAAGTCTCTCCGTAGATCCGGTTGAAATACCGGATTTTCCCCTGGGAGTCACAAAGGACGACCCCCTCATGGGAATGGTCCAAAATGAGCTCCAGCATCTCTTTGTAATTATCGATCTTCATTGAACCGCCCAGAAAGAGTATGGTTCTTATTTTCCATTTAGGATAATATGGGGACGAAAATGTAGTCCGGTACGCTTGTTTGCCTTACACAGTTAATTCCAAACGATAAAAAAGTCAAGAAAAAACTGGTTTTTTTGGGGGGGGTCTGCTCGGACCGGATTTCTTTAAGATTCCAGAAGCCAAGGAGCGATGACGAATGGACAAATGGGATTGTCGTAACCTCCGCTTGGATGGCAAAGCTGTTCTTATCGCCGGGGCTGGCGGCCTGGGGAGCGCCATAGCCCGGGGAGTGAGCGAGGCTGGGGCGAGAGTGCTTCTGGCCGACCTCGATCTGGCCGCCGCAAAGAGAGTGGCCAGGACCATCCAGAAGAAGAAGGGTTCGTGTTCGGCCTGTAAGATGGATATCTTGAAACCCGTACAAATCACCCGGGCGACGCGATTCTGTCGGCAGAGTCTTGGCGGGATGGATGTAGCCATAAACTGCACGGGGATCAACATCCGAAAGCCCTCTTTGAACCTGACCGGGAAAGACTGGGATCGCGTGCTGGAGGTGAACTTGAAAGGGGCTTTCTTTTTTGCCCAGGGTGCAGCCCGGACCTTTATCCAACAGGGGCGAAGGGGAAAAATTATTGTCCTCGGTTCGGTTTTGAGTTTTTCCGGGATGGAAGATCGGGCCGCTTATGTGGCCAGTAAGGCCGGCTTGGTGGGGTTGACCAAGGCTCTGGCAGTCGAATGGGCCCCCTATCATATCCATGTCAATGCCGTTGCCCCCACCTTTATTCCCACGTCCATAAACCGGGAGACTTTGGCCGGGGAGTTCAGAAAACGGCTCATGGATCGGACTCCTTTCCGAAGGCTGGGTAAGCCCCAAGATGTGGTGGGGGCGGTCATCTTTTTGGCTTCGGATGCTTCCGATTTTATTACCGGCCATACGATCCCCGTCGATGGGGGTTGGCTGAGTGCTTGATGAATTCTGGGATGACTTCCTTTGCCGGTTGCCGGACGGTCCATCCGCCTTCTTGTCTTTAGCAGAAGGGATAGTATGCTATTTTAATATTTCTCAAGCAGCATTTGCCATCCCGTGCAAAGATGGAAAAACACTTTGCCCGTCGGCGTACTATCCAGCGGGCCAAATCTAAGAGGCATAAAGCTACTGGCATCACCATCACGGACATAATGGATGCTGCCCTTCGCATGTGACTCGAAACGAAGAACATCGCCCGAATTGCCAAACCTCACCCAACGACGCCTTCAGCGAGCAGATCTTCCTCCAAAAAAATTTGATTACCGGTCAAGGCATAGGAGGCATGGTTGACAGCCCACTCTTTTATCTTTATACTCTGTCATCCTCGCGGAGAGAAAATCTTCTTCGGGAACTTCATGGAGGCCACCCATCATGACCGAGTTTGACATCGTTCAAAGGGCCCTCGATGTGGTCTATGACCCGCGGGAGAGGTTCTATAACTCGAAGTGGAACCTCCTTCCCGAGGTGAAGGCCGATCTCAAATTACCCAAGACAGTTCGCTTCGTAGACACAACCTTGCGCGAAGGCGGAGAGAATCCTTGGGTCATTTACCCTTCCAAGGACAAGCTTCGCATCGCCCGCGCGCTGGAGGAAATCGGCATTGAGGAGATCGACTGCGGGCAGCCAGCGCTCTCTCCCGAACATCGCGAGACGGTGAGCATCATAAAAAATGCCAACCTTCACCTTAAGGTTATGGCGGTCACCCGCCTCGATGTGGGGAATTACCGGGAAATCATCGACGCAACCATCGCCGCCGGAGCCGATGTTCTGGAAACCTCCATCTACGGCGTACCCATCCCCGGATGCCGGACCGAGGCAGACTACATCCGCCTGGTTGAGCAAGGCGTGGGTTACGGAAAATCCCGCGGCGCCTGCTGCGCCTTCTGGGTTCCCTGCACCCGGTGGGACCCCGACTTTGCGCTAAAGCTGTACCGGGCCGCCGTTCGGGGGGGCGCAGACCGCCTTGATTATGCCGGGACAGGATGTGTCTCCCCGACCGCCATGAAACACATGGTGCGAAAACTCAAGGAGATTGCCGGCGATAAGCCCGTAGGCTTGCACTGCCACAACCACACCGGGGTAGGAACCGCCTGCGCGGTAACGGGGGTGGAAGCCGGCGCGGAGGTCATCCACACCTCGGTGAACGGTATGTCTGACGGGGGCGGTATCGCCGCCTTCGAGGAGGTGGTGATGTGCCTTACCCAGTTCTATGGTCTCGATCTGGGCATCCGGCTGGAAAAATTGACCGCTCTCTCCCGCTTGGTGCAGGAGATAACTGGACAGAAGGTCCACGGGTGGAAGCCGGTTGTGGGAAACGGCGTTTTTGTGGAGACGGCGGACAGCCACCTAGAGCGCATTCTTCTCGGCCGAAGCAAGGACAAAGGGATGGGCAAGGAAGCCGACCGCGCCCGCTGGAGCACATTCGGGATGAAACCGGAGGCTGTGGGGCAGGAAATTACCCTGGTTTTCGGCCCCTCAGCCTTGGTAGGAAGGGGCATTGATGCCAAAGCAAAGACGATGGGCATCAACCTCTCCGAAGAGATGCTGCAGAAAATTATCGGAATCATGGCCAAGGAGTTCGAAACCCGAGGTCCCCTATCCGAGGGGGAGATGGGAGAACTCATCCAACGATGCGTGAACGCCAATTCGCCTGCCCATAGGATGGGTAACGACTCTTAGGGATGTTTATTGCTGGTTATCCATGTCTTGGATTTTTAAGCCAATATCTCTGTGACCTCTGTATCCTGTGTAGTTAATGTATTTTTTCTGTAGCTGCGCCGCGCTGTGTCCTCGGGAGGTAACTTCTGACAAAGCTGGAAAATGGAAAAGGGGGAAGAATATGACCTCGAAGGAGAGCAAAGGAGAACTGCTCGAAGGCATCCGCAGGGCAGTGATTGCCTATGACGAGGAGAAGTGCAAAGAATTGTGCCGCAGGACCCTGGAAGAAGGAATCGATGCCGGCGAGGCCATATTCAAGGGGTTGACAGTTGGCATGGATAAAGTGGCCGAGCTTTATGCCTCCAAGGAATATTTTGTGCCGGAGTTATTGCTATGTTCCGATACTTTGCATGCCGGACTGAACATTTTGCGCCCCCACCTGAAAACAACGAGGTCGAGTGTAAGAGGAAAGATTATTCTGGGGGTCGTGGAGGGGGATATTCACGACATCGGCAAAAACCTGGTGAAAGCCATGTTCGAGGCAGCAGGGTGGGATGTCTACGACCTGGGCAAAGATGTGAAACTGGAAAGGTTTGTGGAAGAGCAACAGAAGATCCAGGCCAACATCATTGGGGTCTCCGCCTTAATGACCACGAGCATGCTGGCCATTCCTAAAGCGGTGGAGGCGCTCAAGGCCCGGGATTCCCGGGTAAAAATTATCGTGGGAGGAGCCCCCTTAAACAGGGAGATCGCCCGAAAATTTGGGGCGGATGGTTATTCTCCGGACGCCGGTTCCGCAGTTCAGGAGGCTTTGTCCCTCATGGGAAAGTCATCCTAAAATTGGGGGGCATTTCCAAAAGAGCGGGTCAATCCATAAGAGTTCCAGGGGAAGACCCAAATCCTGAGATTTGATTTTTGGATTTTTCTTGGCCGACCCCTCGAACCCTTTTAAATCGCTGGTTGGAAGAAGAACCAAAATTGTTAAAGGAGCCCGGGGAAAAATGAAAGAGGACAAAATGTCCAGCAAAGAAAGGGTGGATGCTTTGTTCACCTACCGGAAACCGGATCGCGTTCCCATCAGCATGGGGGCGACAGCCTTTGCCAGCAAGAATGTGGGGCTTTCCATCACCGAAGCCTATGGAGACCCGGATAAGATTTTTAACGCCTTTTTATGGACCATCGAACAATACGGCTGGGACCCCATCGCCCTTCACTTTCGCCACACGATCCTGGGGGCCCATGATTTTGGCGGACAGGTCCGCCTGCCCAGAGGGGAATACGAGGGGGCCATGGTCGTCGTCTCCCCTCCAGTCAAGGAGGCGAGGGATGTGGAGAATCTAAAAATGCCGGACCCGAAAACCGCCGGGGCCATTAAGCTAGGCATGAGGTTCTCCAAACTTCAGCGTTCCCACGGGTTACCGGCCACATTCTTTTCCCGTTCGCCCATGACGGCAGCCGCCAATATCTGCGGGTTGGAGCAGTTCTGTCGTTGGATCATTAAGGCTCCGGAGTTGTGTGAGCGGCTCTTGGACATGAGCCTGAAGCATATTTTTAACGTGTTACAGTACTGGGTCGATACTTTTGGAGGGGAAAATATCTTTACCTACATGAGTTCGCCCAGCGAGTCCAATCAGGTGATTTCCCCCAAGCATTTCCAAAAATTCGCCCTCCCCTATCATCTGAAATACCACGAGCGAATAAAGACGCTGGGCATCAAGCGTGTAGCCCTACATATCTGCGGCGAGCAAAACCTGAATTTGCCATTATTTGCGGAGGCTTTGCCCTGGGGCCACCCGAGTATC
>Ga0111180_1128_pt1 | contig 13963 bp, 10 predicted proteins | sample DeeMarSWOR324_28_FD_80237 | JGI IMG/M metagenome (GOLD analysis project Ga0111180, IMG submission 80237) | Deltaproteobacteria bacterium SM23_61
ACCAGCTCGGGGAGGAGTTTCGCCAGAAGATCGTCCGACCGGACCTTGTGGAACCAGTCCCGGGGTGGGTCATTGGGGCGGGACCTGGATTGCGCCGTTCTCAGGTATCCTGCGATGACAACATCTCTCATAAATCAGTTCCTCCTTTTAAATAGCGTGGAGCGAGGAGCATGGAGCGTGGAGTAACGAAAACTATATTCTCTTGACTCTCCGCTCTTCGCTCTCCGCTCTTTGCTTCCTATTTCTTTCCTTTGTTTTCCGGGTTTACCTTGCGGTCCTTAATCCCGGCAAGTTCCTTGACCATCTTTTTGCGCGTTTCGATATCATACTGCGTGGTGATGGCGATGGCCTCCATGATGGGTGAGCCGCCGCCGTGGAAGGCCCCGTACATATGAATCCCCCCGGTGGCCGAGCAGGCCAGATCGCCCACATACCGCCACAGCTGGGCCGCATCCTCCGGATGAACATCCGGATTCCGGGTAATGTACTTGTACAGGAGGTCCCTGGTCTCGGGGTTCATGAAATCCCCTTCGTAGGGGAAGGTGGCGGGGATGCCGCCCGAGATGTCGCACAGGATCTCGGCTTCCCGGAAGACCGCCTCGCCGGTGAGACAGCGGCCCACGTTGGCGTAAATGGAATTGGGAATGTAGCTCCCCGGCCCGTAAGGCTGGAACCCCACGCGGGGAATGTACACTTCGGGTTTGCCCATCTCCGAAGCGGTGAATCCGGCCGCATAGCCGAGCTCGGAGACCCGGATGATTTCCGCCAGCTTGTCGCGCACATGGGGGGCCTTGGCAATGCCGTTGTACTCGGCGGCCAGGGCTACGGTGCCCAGCATCAGGTCTCCCAGGGCCGGTTTACAGCCCGAGTAACTGTGCCGGTGAAAAAGGGCGAAGAGCAGGGCACACACTCCGCCGTGGACCGTCTCCCCGCAGAGGAAGACCCGCTCCCAGGGAATAAAGCAGTTGTCGAAAATGGTGTAGGAGTCGGTAGCCCCGGGGACGAATCCCCTCTTGAAATACTGCCGGTCCCGCAGGTTATGGACGGAGACGACCTGCTTAACCCCTTCCCAGTCCCCGGGGACGGCAAAAGCCACGGCCCAGTCCTTCTCTTCGGGTAAAAGGGCGCGGGTTGGAACGACCAAGATCTCGTCCGCCACGGAAGCCTCGGAGTTATGGACCTTGGACCCCCGGACCACGATGCCGTCTTTCTTCCGTTCCACCACGTGCACGTACATGTCCGGGTCTTTCTGCTGGCTGGGCCGCTTCATTCGGTCGCCTTTCACATCCGTCTGGGCGCAGCATCCCACCAGGTCTTCCTTTTGGAACCGCTCCATAAATTTTTTGAAATTCTTATGGTATTCCGTCGCCCCGTTGTTCGTTTTGTCCGCCTCGTAAGAAACGTTGTAGATGGCGTTGGCCGCGTCGATTCCCATGCACCGCTGGATGCACCCTCCGGCGACCTGGCAGAGAAGCCGGGTCATGTCCTGCTTTTTGTGCAGGTCCTCCTTGCTGTGGTGGATGTGGTTGAAGCGGTTGATCTTCTCCCCCGTCAGGTGGGATACGGCCGTGCACAGGCCCTCGTGCTTGGGGTCGGCGGCGTAGTCAAAGGTGAGGCCGATGGTGTTGATGGTGGGCATCTGCACTTCGTCGTCCCGGGCGATCTTCTCGCCGTTAAAAAAAATGTTCCGGCGCATCGTCCGTAGCCTTTCGATGTACTGCTCTTTCGTCCTCATGATTTCCCCCTCCTTTCTTTCATTGGACCGAATTCAAATCGGTTTCTCATCCCTTCAATCGTATATACCATGCCCGTTTCCGGTGGCAATTGTCAAGATCGTGCTGAACCGATTTAAAATATTTTGGAAAATTTCTAAAGGGCGGGGAAGGGAGCCTCCGAGTTCTCCCCTTCTTTGGCTTCCGCTTCCAGCAGCCGCAAAATTCGCCGGTACTCCTCCCGGGAGAGCTTGCGGTAAAGGTGGTAGAAGAAAGTGCTCATGATTTCTCTTCCTTGGACGATCCTTCTGGAGAACTCTTCCGGGGGAAGCTTTCCCAGGGTGGCTTCGAAGTAGTATTTGTGGGACATGACCACGATTTCCCGGAAGAGATCCCGGTAATGTTTAAGGGCCTCGGCGTCGAATCCGTCCTTTACTCCGATGCCCACCCGATCCATCTCCAGCACCAATTTGCCGAGGGTAACATCGTCCTGGGAGTAGATTTTCCGACCGTTGCGGATTTCCGGGCTGATGATCCCCCATTCCTCCATCCTGGCCAGCCACCTCCGACCCAGTTCCGTGGCCTTCAGGAAAGCCTCTTCCCCTTCCACCTCGCTGGGAAGGAGCTGGTCCACGGGCCGAAAGTATTCTCTCCGCAGGCTCAGGAGGGATTGCCCTTCGGGGGATTTTTTCTGGTACTTTAGAATATTCTTGATGATCGCCAGGGGAAGAAAGTAACGGTCCTGGAGCTCTTTGATCAGACGGATGCGCTCCACATAGCCGTTATCGTAATCGGCAGTATTTCTTCCCCGTTTGCGGGGTTTGGGCAGAAGGCCTTCGCGGACGTAATAATGGACCGTTTCTTTGGAAACGCGCGTTCGCTGAACCAGCTCGCCGATTTTCAAGAGGTCACTCCCGATTTTTTCCGCCCTGCGGCTAAAACACTATTAGCCAAACAATCAATAATTGTCAATAAAAAACTGATAGGTACTAGATTTTTCTTGACTTTTATATATAGCATTTAGTAATACTCTGCAAAGAAGCGTTCAGCTTTCAGCCTTCAGCGGTCAGCAAAACAGCGATTCGCTGTCAGTCGTCAGCAATCCCCAGAAGCTTCAGCAGTCAAACATCAGCCTTTACCTTGAAAATACAGTCCTGGCCTAGTCTTTGGGCTGACGGCTGTTGGTTAAATCCTGACCGCTTTATTATGTTTCAAGATGATCCAGTCTTTGAGCTGACCGCTGAAAGCCGACCGCTTAATTATGGAGGGATGAAGAGCATGGAAACCAAACCCTGGCACCGGCATTATGATTACAACGTTCCCACCACCATCCGTTACCCCCGCTTGCCCATCCACGAACTCCTCCAGATCCCGGCCAATGCCTACCCGGACAAAGCGGCCCTGAACTTCTTCGGCACCGAGATGACCTTCTGGGAATTGCGCCAGCAGGTCCTCCGGATGGCCAATGCCCTGGGCGCTTTGGGAATCAAGAAAGGGGACCGGGTGGGAATTCACCTGCCCAACTGCCCCCAGTACCCCATCGCTTATTATGCCGTGCTGTCCCTGGGGGCCATTATCGTGAACATCAATCCCATGTACACGCCGGATGAGCTGAAGTTGATCGTCGGCAGCACCGGGCTCACCACGCTCATCACCTTCGATATGGTTCTGCCCAATATCCGGGCTTTATGCAAAGCGGTTGCCATCCCCCGGGTGATCGTGACCAAAGTTACGGATTATATTAAAGGCCTGGGCGTGAGCACGGCAGCCAGCCTGGACCTGGAAAAGGGGTGGCACCATTTTTCCACGCTCCTGGAAGGGTCACCCAGCGCGAGATTCCCCCGGGTCCAGGTATCCCCGGAAGATCCCGCCCTGATCCAGTTTACCGGGGGAACCACGGGGATTCCCAAAGGAGCCGTTCTCACCCACGCCAATGTCATTACCGCGACTTTTATATGTGCTCTGTGGGGAAATCCCACCATCCACTTGACTCCTCCCGAGCGGCGTTCGGTGGTGGCCGTCTTGCCCTACTTCCATGTCTATGGAAACATCGTGGTGATGAACTGGGGTATGTTCAGCTGCGCCACCCAGATCCAGATCCCCCGTTTTAACATCGATGAAGTAATGAACCTTCTGGCGAACTTCAAGGAAATTACTTTCTTCCCCGCCGTCCCCACCATGATCAACGCAGTCATCAACCATCCCAAAGCAGCGGAACTGGACCTGGCCAAGAGGCTGGGTTTGCTGAATTCCGGCGGCGCGCCCATGCCCGTGGAGATGATCGAACAGTGCCGGGACATGGGGATCTTTTTCAGCGAAGGTTACGGTCTTTCCGAATCCACCTCCCTGGGAATCACCAACCCCGTTCTCGGCCTCAAGAAGGTGGGAAGCATCGGGATCCCCATCATCGACAACGACGTGCGGTTGGTGGATTTGCAGGAGGGAAAGACGGATGTCCCCCAGGGGGAGCCGGGGGAGATCATCATGAAAGGCCCCCTGATGATGAAGGAGTACTGGAACAACCCCCAGGAGACCGCCGGGCAGTTAAAGGACGGATGGCTCTACACCGGGGACATTGCCATTCAGGATGAGGATGGCTATTTCTTTATCGTGGACCGCAAAAAAGACATGATCATCGCCGGAGGGTTCAACATTTACCCCCGGGAGATCGATGAGGTTCTCTTCCAGCACCCCAAAATCCAGGAAGCCGTTTCGGTGGGGATCGCGGACAAGTACCGGGGAGAGACGGTCAAAGCCTTCATCGTTTTAAAACCCGGGGAAAAAGCGACCGAAGAGGAGATCATCAGCTTCTGCAAGGAGAAACTCGCGGCCTATAAAGTGCCCAAGCTGGTGGAATTCCGGGACTCCCTTCCCAAATCAGCCATCGGGAAAATTCTCCGCAAAGTTCTGCGGGCGGAGGAAGAAGCGAAGAGGAAAGGCTGACGGGGAGACGCGGGAAATAAAAAACCTTTAATTCCAAACAAGGCCAATAACCCAAAATTTCATCTTAGGTCCACGGAAAATTGGAGGCGGTAATTTTTTTGGGATTTGGTCCCGCGATTCGCGGGATTGTGACTTGGGAGTTATTCTTAAGGGAGGTTAGGCCATGAAAACCGATTATCAGACCCTGAAAGTAGAAATGAAGGAGGGCGTGGTTGTCCTTTACATGAACAACCCTCCGGTGAATCAGCTCTCCGAGCACTTCGTTCGGGAGATGGCCGATGCCTTGATCCAGGCCGCGGGTGACGGCGCCGTCAAAGCAGTGGTCCTCACGGGAACGGGGAAGAATTTCATCGCCGGAGCGGACATCACCCAGATCCAGCCCATCCGGGACAAGAATTTCCTCCTCCCCAGGGTCATGGAGAACAACCGTTTCATCAACTCCATTGAGGAAGGCCCCAAGCCGGTGATCGCGGCCATCAACGGCCATTGCCTGGGGGGCGGGCTGGAGATCGCCATGGCCTGCCATTACCGGATGGCCGCCCAGGGAGTGCAGATCGGCCAGCCCGAGGTCCAGATCGGCCTGATTCCCGGCGCCGGGGGGACGCAGAGGCTGGCCCGCCTGGTGGGGTTTGCCGACGCCCTGACCATGATCACCACCGGCAACCCGATCTCCGCCGAGGAAGGGCTGAAGAAGGGGGCTCTCGATGAGGTGGTTTCGCCAAGTGATCTCGTGGACACAGCGCTGAAAGCCGCGCGCCGGTTCATCTCCGGGGAACTGAATCACAAGAACCGCATGACCCGGAACAAGACCGACAAGCTTCCCAAGCCCGAGGAGAAGTCCAACATCCTGGCCTTTGCCAAGGGTATGGCTGCCAAGCAGGCCAAAGGCTACTTGGCTCCCTTCAAGGCCATTGAAGCCATGGAGAGGGGGCTCACCGGCGATTTCGAGGCGGATTTAAAAGTGGAGTCCGAACTCTTCACCGAATGCGCCGTATCCGACATCGCCAAGAACCTCATCGCCATCTTCCTGAACACCCGGGCTGCGGGAAGGCTGCCGCGGATCGAAAAGATCGCCCCCCAGAAAGTCAAAACCGTGGCCATGCTGGGAGGAGGGGTGATGGGGTCGGGCATCGTGAACCTGCTCCTCCGGTACGGGTTCGATGCCATCCTGTGGGACATCAACGACGGGGCGATTCAGAAAGGCCTGGATTCGATCCGCAAGACCTTCGCTTATCCCATCAAGAAAGGGAAAATGACCCCGGCCGAACTAGACAAGCTTATCCAGGAACACCTGAAGACCACCACCTCCCTGGAGGACTTGAAGGGGGTCGACCTGGTAATCGAGGCCGTCCTGGAAGACATGAAGATCAAGCAGGACATCTGGAAGAAACTGGAAGGGATCTGCCGCCCGGAGGTGGTCTTCGGGACCAACACCTCGGCCCTGCCCATCACCGAGATGGCCTCGGTCCTGAAGGACCCGGGGCGGATGATCGGCCTCCATTTTTTCAACCCTGCCGAGAGGATGCAGCTCTTGGAGATCATCTGCGGCAAGAAGACTTCCGATCAAACCCTGGCCACCAGCGTGGGATTTGGCAGGGGCATCCGCAAGGTACCCATCGTGGTCAATGACGGGCCCGGCTTCTACGTTTCCCGACAGCTTTCCACGCTCATGGGCGAATCCACCTTCATGCTGGGAGAAGGGGTGGACCCGGCCAAGGTCGAGGAAGCCATGCTCGATTTCGGGCTGCCCATGGGGCCGGCCACTTTGAGCGATCTCACCGGCATCGACATCGGGTACCACGTGGGAAAGAATTTTGAAAAATCTTTCGGGGAGCGAATGAAGATGTCCCCGCTTTACGAGCGCGTGTTTCAGACCGGATGCTATGGCCGGAAGACCGGCGCCGGATGGTTCGACTACAGCGGGGAAAAGCCGGTGCCCAATCCCAAGGTCGTGACGGTCGTCCAGCAATATTTGAAGGAGAAGGGGGTTCAGCCGAAGGAAATGACCGCCAAGGAGATCGTGGACCGGATGCTGGCCCGGGCGATCAACGAAGCGGCTCACATGATCCGGGAAGGGATCTGCGACCGGCCCCAGGACATGGACTTGGCCATGGTCTACGGAACCGGATTCCCTCCCTACCGGGGCGGAATTCTCCGTTATGCGGACGCGTGGGGTATCGGCAACGTTTACCAGCATCTGCTGAAGCTGGAAAGGGAGCAGGGGGTCCGGTTCAAACCCTGCAGCCTGATCAAGGAGATGGCGGACCAGGGAAAGACCTTTTACAAAATGTAATGCGGAAAAGAATATCACCGCAGAGCGCGCTGAGATCGCAGAGCAGACAAATATTCCATTCTTCCATTATTCCTTTTCTTGGGTCTCCGCGACCTCTGCAGTTAAGTCTTTTGGTTCATCTCCAAATTCGTTGGTCGAATGTTTCATGAAAGCCTGCCAAGGGCCCGGAAGGAAAGTCAGATTGCGCAGCAAGCATCGGCGGGAGATCCGCTTTCCATGACCCCCCTGTTGGTCATCCGCAAAGCGCAGCGGGGGCGAGATAAGTAAGCCTCAAAGAAATCACAGAATCCCCCGCCACCGGTGGGGATCGATAAGCGCCTCATGATTGCAAGCAAGATGACTTTTCTTCCGGGCCCATGAAATCGCAGGAAATTTTGAAAAGACCGGCTCTTTGAATTTCAACGAATTTGGAGATAATTCAGTTTTTTTAATTCCGCATTTGAAAAGGAGAGATTTTATGGCGAAAAGAATACTGCGAACGAAATTGTGCGACATGCTGGGAATCGAATACCCCATCGTTGCCGCGGGCATGGGACCCACGCTCATCGGGGAGACCGCCGGGGCCCCCGTCGATCTGGTGGTGGCCGTCTCCGAGGCCGGGGGGATGGGGGTCCTGGGGGGAAGCGGGTTCTCCGTGGAGAGCCTGCGCGACGCCATCCGGGAGATCAAGGGGAAGACCAAGAAACCCTACGGGGTGGACCTCCTCCTCCCCCAAAAGCTCGACGTGGGAGGGGGACTGGGCCAGAAAGGCCCAAAGGAGCTCCCCCTGAGCGCGATCCTGAAGGCGATGCCGCAATCACACCAGGACTGGGTGAAGAAAATTAAAGATGAAATGCAGCTTCCGGACGTGGAGATCATGGTCAAGATGAACACCACCACCATGCGGCCCCAGGAAGCGATTCAGGTATGCATCGAAGAAAAGGTGCCGCTCTTCTGCGCGGGGTTGGGCAATCCCGGCTTTATGGTAAAGGATGCTCATGCCGCGGGAATGAAAGTGCTGGGCATTACCGGCAACGCCAAGAACGCCAGGAGAATGGCCCAGTCGGGGATCGATATCCTGGTCGCCCAGGGCCACGAGGGCGGAGGGCACACGGGGCGGATCGGAACCATGGCATTACTTCCCCAGGCGATCGACGCCGCTTACCCGGTTCCCGTCCTGGCCGCGGGGGGAATCGGGGACGGCCGGGGTTTGGCGGCCGCCCTGGCCATGGGCTGTGTAGGGGTCTGGGTGGGGACCCGCTTCCTGGCCACCGATGAGGGAGGGGCTCTGCCGGTCAACAAGAAGCATATCATCGATTCGACCGACGAAGATACCCGGGTGAGCAGGGCCTACACCGGAAAGACCCTGCGGGCCAGCTACAACAAGTTCCACGACCTCTGGGACGGGTCTGGGCTGGAGCCCCTCCCTTTTCCCACCCAGGTTTTGATCTCCTCCGCCCTTCTGGCCAGTTTCGTCCAGGCCAAGAAGGACGATTACGTGGGCGGCCTGGCCGGCCAGGTCTCCGGGCTTATCAAGGAGATCAAACCGGCCCGGCAAGTTTTGGAGGAGATGGTGGAGGAAGCGGTAGACGTATTGACCCGCCGCCTTCCGGAAAGCGTCACCGCGAAATAAAAAAGGAGTTGAAAATGGCTGACAAGTTTATAAGCGAGCGAAATTTGAGGTTTCTTCTCTACGAAGTCTTCGACGCGCCGAAGATCACCCAGTACCCCTACTACGCCGAGCACAGCCGGGAGAGCTTTGACATGGCCCTGGACACGGCCATGAAGATCGGCAAGAACCTGATGAAGCCCAAGCTGACGGAGATGGACAAGAATCCTCCCGAGTTCGTGAACGGGAAGGTGAAGGTCCATTCCATGGTCCGGGGGTTGATGAAGGAATGCGGGGAAGGCGGCTGGATCGGCGCACCCTTCTCTTTCGACCTGGGAGGGCAGCAACTTCCCCTCATGATCTCGGGGGCCTGCCGGTTTATCCTCTCGGCGGCCAATTATTCGGCCAGCGTCTATCCCTTTCTCACCACCGGCGCGGCTCACCTCATTCTGTCCTTCGGTTCCCCGGAGATGATCGAAAGCTACGTACCCAAAATGTTCTCCGGAGAATGGCAGGGAACCATGGCCATGACCGAGCCGCAGGCCGGAAGCTCCCTGGCCGATATCACCACCACCGCGGAACCCACGGATCAGGGGTATTACCGGGTGAAGGGCCAGAAGATCTTCATCTCCGCCGGAGACCACGACGGGGCGGACAACGTGATTCATCTCATGCTGGCCAAGATCAAAGGCGCCCCCGCCGGGGTGAAGGGAATTTCTATGCTTATTGTTCCCCAAAAGAGACTGGAAAATGGCCAGTTGGTATCCAATGACGTCAACACGGCCGGGATCTACCACAAGCTGGGCTACCGGGGGGCGCCCATCACGCAACTGAGCATGGGGGAGAACGACGACTGCCGGGGCTACCTGGTGGGGGAACCGCATAAAGGGCTCATGTATATGTTCCAGATGATGAACGAGGCCCGGATCGACGTGGGCCTGGGGGCGGCGGCCATCGCCTCTGCCGCCTATTACGCCTCTCTGGAATACGCCCAGCAGCGGCCCCAGGGAAGCAGGGAAGAAGGGTCACCAGCAAAGACCCCACCCAGCCCCAGATCCCCATCATCCAGCATGCGGATATTAAGAGAATGCTCCTCTTCCAGCGGGCCGTGGTGGAAGGCTCCATGTCGCTCATCATGCAGTGCGCCCTGTATGCCGACCTGGCCCGGGTTTTGACCGGGGAGGAGAAAGAAAAGTACGAATTGCTGCTGGATCTCCTGACCCCGGTGGCCAAGACGTATCCTTCTGAAATGGGGATCCCTTCGGTCAGTGCAGGGCTGCAAATCCTGGGCGGGTACGGGTACTGCGATGAATTTCCCCTGGAACAATTTTACCGCGACGCCCGGATCCATCCCATCCACGAGGGAACCACGGGGATCCAGGGCATCACCCTCCTGGGCCGAAACGTGACTATGAAGAACGGCGCAGCCTTCAAGCTGTTCCATGCGGAGGTGCAGGAGACCATCCAGAAGGCGGAAGAGGTCGGGGAGTTGAAGCCATATGCCCAGGAGCTCAAAAGCGCCATGGATCGGCTCACCAAGGTCACCCTGCACCTGATCGGCCTGGTCCAGAGCAAAGGCCCGGAGGTTTTCCTGGCCGACTCCACCCTCTACCTGGAGTTCTTCGGGATCATCAGCATCGCCTGGCAGTGGCTCCTCCAGGCAATCCACATCCCGAAGGCTCTTGGACAGAACCCGGCCGGCGCCGATGCGGACTTCTATCCGGGCAAGATGTACGCCTTTCGCTACTTCTTCCGCTACGAACTGCCCAAGATCGACGGGCTGGCCAAGAGGTTGACCGACGGGGATGCCTTCACGGTGGAGATGAAAGATACGTTTTTTGCTGATTGAGACCCTATCGCTGCTCTTGAAGAAAAAACCCCTTATTTGGCGAACGATTTCTCTATTTTCCTTCCAACCGATCCCAGGAAGATCCGATCTCCCTGGCCTTCAGGGCGACTTTCTGCACTTTCTCGGATGCGGTTTTGGGAAGTTGGGCAACGGATTCCAGATGGCGGGGGATCATGTATTTGGGCAGGCGGTCCCGGCATTGGGCGATCAGGAAATCCGGGTTTCTCCGATGCCGCGCCCGCAACCGGTACGGGTAAACCTCCCGATTGAAAAAGCAAATGGCCTTTGTTCGCACCCTCAAGGACGCCCAATCGCCCTTCTTCTGGGGGGCGGAGTTTCATCCCCGTCTATCCCTATTCATTTCGATTGCCAGTCCAAAGAAACCGTGCTGATATAGATTATGCCTTCCAGCCGAAGGAATTTGCCGAATGGTCATCAGGAACCGGGATGAAATAGTCTCGCGGGGAAATGTTCGAGGGAGGGGAGTTGTCGCCGACATCCTCGAAGCGGGGTTGGCCGCGGTCGATCCTTATACCAACATACGCAGGCTGATCCGAATGGAGGATGAAAAATTGTTCATCGGGGGCCATCCGGAGATGGATCTTTCCGGGTGCGGGGATGAAGTCATCGATTTGTCCCGAGCAGGGGATATTTATGTCATCGGTGCGGGTAAGACCGTTCAGCGGCAGGCCAAGGCGTTGGAAGATGTATTAGGGGAACCGCCGGGGCCGTTACCATCAAGAAAGGGGAGGAGATTCTCCTTAAAAAGATCGAGGTAACGGAGGGAGCCCATCCGGTGCCCGATGAGAAGTCCGTGGCGGGAACCCAAAAGATTGTGGAGATTGCCCGGCAGGCAAAAGAAGGGGACCTGGTTTTTGTCCTTTTCTCCAGCGGTTCTTCCTCGCTCTTCGCCCTTCCCCTGGAGGATTACAGCCTGGAAGAGACGAGAGCGGTTTACAAGCTGGCCATCCAATACGGCGACCAGAGCATCATCTGGAGGGTGATGAAATACTTCTCGGCGGTGAACAGCGGAAGAATCGTGATGATGATTCATCCGGCGCGGGCCGTCAACCTCCTCATGTCCATAAAAGGATATGAATCTTGGAAGGGGAGCATCCCGATGGAAGGTGACTGGATGCCTTCCTGGCCGCCAGGGCCCCAGAGGCTTGCGGACGCCGTGGAGGAAATGAAGTCCGAGCCCTGGTGGGAGGAACTGCCGCCGGCCATGAGATCGGCATTGGACCGTCGCGACCCGAAATGCGAGGTTCCGAGCCTGGAAAGTTTTCGCCGGGTTCAGTCCAGTTACTGGCAGCCCGTAAATAACCGGCGGATGCTGGAAGCGGCCAAAGAAAAAGCCGAAGCGTGCGGATTCAACGGAGCGATCCTGGGAAGCTGGTGGATGGTCCAGAGTTCTGATGCCGCGGAGATCATGACCGGCATCGCTCGCGACTGCCTGCGGTACGGGACCCCGTTCCCGCCTCCGGTGGCCCTGATTTCCGGTGGGGAAATGACCGTGCCGGTGGGAAAGGCCGAGGGGATCGGGGGCCGGAACCAGGAGTTCGTTTTATCGGCGGCGATTCGCCTTCCGGAAATTTCCAGCTCGGGAATTGTGGTCGGCTCGATAGACTCGGATGGAACCGATGGCCCGGGGATCCAGTTCGCACCCGGCGTTGCCTCCGACTTCCGCACCTTGGCGGGGGGGATCGTCGACGGAAACACCCTGGCTACGGCCCTGGCCGAAGGCATAGATCTGCAGGCGGAACTGAAGAACCACAATTCCACTCCGGTCTTGATAAGACTGAAGAGCGGGATCTATACCGGCAACACGGGCATTGTAGGGGGAGACTTGAGAGTGGTCCTGGTACCGAAGAGAGCATAGAGCATAGAGCATGGAGCATAGAGCATAGCGTCCAGTACGGCTAAGGCGGGCCCAAAAAAAATCACCCCCTCCCTGCCTTCCCCCCTCGAGGGGGAGGGGTAGGGTGGGGGGGATGAGATCGAACCTAAGCGGCATAGAGTAGAGGAAGACAAAAAGACAGAATGCAAAGCATAAGAACAAATGTCTGACGGAGTCGGCTTGGTCAAAAAGGAAGGGAGGGAGATGTGAGTTCGGGAACGACCATCGTATCGGTAGCTGCGCGGCAGGTCTATTCGGACCGCGGGCACCCGGGCATCGAGGCGACGGTGAAGACCGAGAACGGGGCCGTGGGGGTCGCCTTGTGCACGGCCGGAATCTCAGTGGGTCAGCACGAAGTGGAGTTTGCCTACGATGGCGGAACCAAATGGCGCGGGAGGGGCGTGCAGAAGGCGGTGGATAACGTGAACCGGATCATCTCTCCGGTGCTCAAAGGCATGGATGCGGGGAGGCAGTCAGAGGTGGATGATGCCCTGCTCAACCTCGGGGGTCCCGGCGCCAAGCTGCGGCTGGGCGGAAACGCCACCGCCGCCGTGTCAGCGGCCGTGCTGAAAGCCGGAGCGGCCGGCCTGGGAATCCCCCTCTACCGACACATCGGGGGCGTAAACGCCTGCACCCTGCCCGTTCCGGGAGAAATCAGCTTCATGGGCAGCGACCGCTACGGGGGCGGAAGACGCTCGGGCGGAAAGCCCAGTTATTCCTTCATGGCCTATGGGTTTGAAACTTTCTCGGACGCCTCCTACGCCATCTGGGACATTTCCACCGAATGGAGGGAGAGGCTCAACCAGAAATTCGCAATCCCCAAGGTTTCCAGGACGAGCCACCCGGTCATCCAGGCCGGGGTAATCCGGCACGACCGCGAAATCTGGGACCTGATGATCGAGACCGTCCACCGGCTGGGCTACGGAGGAAAGGTGGGTTTCCAGGTTGATGTGGCCGCCGGGACCTATTATGAAAAGGATAAGGGCCGATTCGTGGGCCTCTTCTCCGCCGAGGACAAGACCCGCGACGATCTGATGCGGCTGTACCGGCAGATGGTGAAAGATTATCCTTTCATCATCCTGGAGGACCCGCTGGACGAGGATGATTACGAAGGACACGCCCTTCTGACCCGAGAGCTCGGAATTCAGGTCGTGGGGGACGATCTTTTCACCACCAACTCCGAACGCCTGCAGAAGGGAATCGAGGCCGGGGCTGCGAACACGGTTCTCCTGAAGGTGAACCAGATCGGCACGATGACCGAGGCTTTCGAGATGGTCAGACTGGCCTACCGGAACGGCTACGGGGTTATGCCCTGCGACAGCCGGGGCGAGGGGGCCGATATTGGAGATTACTCCGTGGGCTTGAACTGCGGAACGATTCGCGAATGCGCCACGGGGCCCCGGGGGAACCGGCTCTTGCAGATCGAGGCGGAGCTGGGAAAAAGGGCCGAGTTCCTGGGAAAGAAAGGATTGAAAGGGAAGTTCTAGAGAGAGTTCTGGGGAATAAAAACAGGTGATGCGGAGCGTATTGATTTGCATAGCCAGGCGCAGGGACGATTGATGAACAACGAAATTTGTTGGTCTTGGAGGAAATGGAGCCAGACTCAAATAACGAAATATCTAAGCCTGACCCCAGGCTAGATACTTTTGGTGTGATTCCAAACAGGTCAATGGGGCAGGAA
>Ga0111180_1238_pt1 | contig 13959 bp, 13 predicted proteins | sample DeeMarSWOR324_28_FD_80237 | JGI IMG/M metagenome (GOLD analysis project Ga0111180, IMG submission 80237) | Deltaproteobacteria bacterium SM23_61
GTCGATGATGTCATCCCCTTTCCGCCTGGCCTTCATCTTCAGGTCATCGACGATGGAAAAAACGTAGGGTGGCAACCTTCTAATGCGGTGAAATTCTTCCATGGTTGAACCCTTAAAAGGAATGGGAGAGCGGGGGGTTTCTCCGTTCTCTTTTCCGAGTTTTGGGGGATCCCTTAAAAAAATAGAACCTCCGGCCGAGGTTCCGATGCTGATTCGCTTATCTAATATTTAACAATTACCCGAGCCCTGTTCCTTTGTCAAGAATTTTGATGCCTTCCAGGTTTCCCCTTCGCCTTGCCCATCCGCAACTTTTTATACTCGTTGGGATTCAGGCTGAAGGAATTCGAATCATCAGGCTCGGCGGGATTACCGTCTTCTGATTCCCTTCCGGCCTATCCTCCGCAAAGAGAGGCCCGCGAGAAAATAACTCCAGAGGCAAGACCGGGCCAAACCATCTCCCCTTGCGAATCTCCCCGGGACAGGCCCGACCCAATGAAAGAATAACCGCCTTAGGATGATGATCCGAATTCCTTCAGCCTGAATTCCATGGGCTAGCCCCTCTCTTTTACGGGTTTTACTCGGTCATGGGTTCTTTCCTAAAAACTACGAGTGGGCAAGCCCTTTCTGCGGGTTGACAGGGGGAAGGAAGGGTGATTCAATAGACGTGAACCGAAGGGATTGAATTTCAGTCCCCTTGGCAGCGGGCGAAAAAAACGAGAGCGTCTTTCGCCGAATCCGAATCTTGAAGGAGGGCCGAATGGAAATGAACAGTCTCACCGGTAAATTGGCTGCTTTCATCACGGGATTAAAATACTCATCTCTGCCCTCCGAGGTTATTCAGAAGGCCAAGCATTGCTTGATGGACACGCTGGGGGCGGCGCTGGCCGGGTCCAAGACCGCGGACGGGATCATCGCCAAGAAGGTGGCCGAGAAGCTCTCCCCGAAGAAGGAATCTACCCTTATCACGGCAAAGGGAAAAGTGGGAGTTCTGGAGGCCGCGTTGGCCAACGGAATCATGTCCCATGCCCTGGAGCTGGATGACGGCAACCGGTACGCCCAGGGCCATCCCGGAGTGGCCACCGTTCCCGGGGTCCTGGCTCTGGCGGAGAAGGAAAAGAAGGGGGGCAAAGAGGTGATCCCGGCCATCGTCGCCGGCTACGAAGTCTTCGGCCGGGTGGGAGCCGGGGGCAATCCCTCTCATTTCAACCGGGGCTTTCATACGACCGGGACCTGCGGCACCTTCGCCGCGGCTGCGGCAACGGGCTGGCTTCTCCGGTTGAACCCATCCAAGATGGTCTCGGCCCTGGGATTGGCCGGCTCCCAGGCGGCCGGTCTCTTCGCCTTTATGGCCGACGGGAGCATGACCAAGACCCTCCATGCCGGAAAGGCCGGCATGAACGGAATCCTGGCCGCCTTCATGGCCAAAGAAGGATTCACCGGCCCGGCCTACATCCTCGAGGATAAGTTTGGTTTCTACAAGGCCTGTGCCGATGCCTCCAACCCCGAGCGGGTCGTTGCGGGATTGGGAGAAAAATATGAAATCATGACCACCTACGTGAAATATCACGCCTCCTGCCGGCACAGCCACGCCCCGGTCGATGCGATTCTGGACATCCGCAACCGGATCCCCCTTCGCCTCGAGGATATCGAGAAAGTGAACGTGTACACCTACACCATGGCCGCTAAATTTATCGGCGGTAAGGACGTCACCACCCCCATTTCGGGCAAGATGAGCCTCCCCTACTCTGCCGCCGTGGCCATCCTATGCGGGAGAGTGGGCCTGGCTGAGTTTAAGCCCCAAATTTTGAACAACCGAGACGTGCGGGCGCTTATGGAGAAGATCGACGTGTATCCGGACCCGGAGCTCGACAAGCTGGTTCCCGATCATCGCGGCGCCCGGGCGGAAATCTTCCTGAAAGACGGTAGGAAGTTGATCTCCCACATTCTCGACGCCAAAGGGGAGCCGGAGAATCCGGGCACGGCCAGCGATATTTACGACAAGTTCTGCCTGCTGGCCGGAACGGTCTTCAAGGCCCCCCGGATCGAAAGAATCCTGGAGAAGATCGAGAATTTGGAAAAGGTGAAGGACATCTCCGAACTGACCAGCCTCCTGACAACGCGGTAGGTCTTCTCCGCAAGGCGCAAGTCGTAAGGCGCGAGGGGGATAAAAACTACACCGCGGCTTCGCCGCAACCAAAGAATTTTATTGGGACACGGATAAACACGGATACACACAGATCATTCCGTGAAAAAAACAGAAACGGGAAAATAGTCCTATAGCCCGGCCAAACCCCAGATCCCCAAGGCTGATTTTTACAGCCAGGCAATCCCAGAAATCCCCCCTTCGCCCCCCTTTGCTAAAGGGGGGTTGGGGGGATTTGAGGGACGCCTTTCCCATCCCAATACGCCCGACAAAAATTAAAGAATTTGCAGAACCATAGTATAGATCGAAAGGGGTGAGGGCAGAAATGCTTTTATCGCCTTGCGCTCTCGCGACTTGCGACTTGCGGTGAGTTCCTCGCCATCGTAGCGGACTTACGATAGGGGGATGAATTTCCTACCCGCGACCGTGGGTCCGGGCGAATTCATGGCCTGCCTCCAGGGCTTTCACGTTGAGGGCTTCACTCTTGGGGGGAACGCTTTTCCTGACCACCTGCTGAAGAACGTCGAAACTTCCCGGAGCGACCATCTCGATGACCGCCCCCAGCATGAACATGTTGGCCACGATCCGGTTTTTCAGCTCCTCCTCCGCCACCCGGGTCGCGGGGACGGGGAAAGTCTTCCGGTAGGGGTCGGGGATCGACCGGATCAAGGTGCTGTCGTAGATGACCAGGGTCTTCTCCGGGTCTCCCTCCTGGAGGTACCTTTTCACCGATTCCTCGGACATGAAGACCATGAAGTCCGGGCGGGCGCTCTTGGGGAAATGGATCTCCTGGTCGGAGATGACCACATCGGTGCGGCACGCGCCGCCCCGGGAAACCGGGCCGTAGGCCTGGGCCTGGGCCACCTGCAGATCGGGGTAATGCTCCATCATCTGGGCCAGGATCACGCCCATGAGGATGATTCCCTGACCGCCAAATCCGGCGAAGATGATCTCCTTCCTCATTCCTTTCCCTTCCCTTTCTTTTTGGCGACCACGACCAGGGCCATGTCCGGGCAGTGGGACTCGCAGAGCCGACAGACCCGGCAGTTCTCCAGTTTCGCCGCCCGGGGCATGAGGTAGTCCAGCGCGCTCCTTTCCTGTCCCACCTCGAACACTTCGTACTTGCAGACATACTGGCAGAGCATGCAGCCCTTGCAGTACCTGCGGTCGATCTCGATTCGTTCCGCGCCTTTCAACGATCTCCTCCTTTGCCCCGCGCCTCTTTCGCCTCCCGGTTCATCCGCTGGACTTCCTCCATAAATTCCGGATTCTGTATCTCCAGGAAATCCCCCAGGGGAACCTTTCCCTGGGCCTCGACCTCGCCCATCCTGGCAGGGTCTTCGACCGGCACACAATGGTCCCTCAGCCATTGCAGGTTGAAGGAGGGGGAGCCCGAACCCAGGATGTACCTCCCGGTCTGCACCGGGCACTGGGAGAGGACCTCCACAAAGCTGAAGCCCCTGTGGTTCAGGGCCTTCTTGAAGGCCCGGGTGAGCTGCTTGGGGTGGGCCGTGGACCAGCGGCTGACCAGGGTAGCCCCGGCCGCGGTGGCGACCCGGCATCCGTCCAGCGGTTTTTCCACGCTCCCGTAAGGGGTGGTCTGCGTCCGGGACCCCGCCTGCGTGCTGGGAGCCACCTGCCCCCCGGTCATGGCATAGATCTGATTGTTGACCAGGATCACGGTCATGTCGATGTTCCGGCGGGCGGCGTGGAGCAGGTGGAGGCCCCCGATGGCCAGACCGTCCCCGTCCCCGGTGAAGGTGACGACCTTGCGGGAAGGGTTGGTGGCCTTCAGGCCGATGGCCGCGGGAATGGCCCGGCCGTGGAGAACCTTGAGGACGTCGGCGTGCATGTAAACGGCGATCCAGGCGCTGCAGCCGATTCCGGCGGTCAGGGCCAGGTCGTCGAAAATTCCCAGGTCATCCACCGCCTGCAGGAAGGCCTGGGTGATCATTCCGTTGCCGCATCCCGGACAGAAAAGGAAAGGAAGGAAATCCTTCCTCAAATATTTTTCGCCCAGCGGGTTCATCGTTTCTCCTCCAAAAACCGCAGGAACTCCTGCGGCAGGGGGTAAAGGCCCCCGATTTTCGAGAACAGCTCGATCTCGATTTCCGGGTCACGGAGGACTCTTTGCACCTCGTTGCGGAGCATGCCGAGGTTCATCTCCGCCACCACAATGCGCTTGGCCCCCTCCAGTTTCTTCTCGAGCAGATCATCGGGAAAAGGCCAGATGGTTTTCACTTCCACCGACCGGAGAGGAAGACCTCTTTCCCGGCCCATGTCGACGGCGCTCCGCGCAGCCCGGGACACGGAGCCGAAGGAAACGAAGGCGGTCTGCGCCTTCTCGTCCCCGTAGGTGCGCACATCGGCGAATTCGGCGATGCGGGCGTCCACCTTGCGGCAGATGCGCCGGATGAAGGCCTCGGCTTCCCTGGCGTTTCCCCGGTTCCCGTTGAGACTCTTGGCCTGGGAGATCACCGGGATTTTGTAACCGGTGTTGAAGGCCGGCATGGGAGGGACATCATCTTCTCCCGCCTGGAAGGGAACGAACTTTTCCATGGGGACTGCGGGTTTTTTCCGCTCCGCGATCTCCAGCCCGTCCGGTTCCGGGATGAACACCTTTTCCCGGATGTGGGCGACCACCTCGTCGGAAAGAATGATGACCGGGATCCGGAAACGTTCGGCCAGGTTGAAGGCCCGGATCGTGTGGTCGAACATCTCCTGGGCCGTGGAAGGGCAGAGGGTGATGAGGGAATAATCCCCGTTGGAGCCGTAGCGGGCCTGGTAGAGGTCCCCCTGGGCCGTCGAGGTGGACTGGCCCGAAGCCGGCCCCCCCCGCTGCACGTTGACGATGACGCACGGGGCCTCCACGCTGGCGGCCAGGCCCACCGCTTCCATCATGAGGCAGAAGCCCGGCCCGCTCGTGGCGGTCATCGCCTTGGCCCCGCCCCAGGAGGCTCCCACCACCGACACCAGAGCGGCGATCTCGTCCTCCGCCTGCAGACAAAAGCCGTCCACCAGGGGCAGCCGCCGGGCCATCCCTTCCAGGATCTCGCTGGCCGGGGTGATGGGATAACCGGCGAAGAAGCGGCAACCCGCCAGGAGAGCCGCCTCCACGCAGGCCTCGTTTCCCTGCATCACCTTGATGCGACCTTTTTTCATGGTTTCCTTCCCTTTCAGAATTTCTGGTACCGGTTGGAGATCATTATATCACCCCCACCCGGATCTTCCGCGTCTTCCCTTCTCTTCACCCATCCCCTTCATCGCCCGGCAAAAACGGAATCCGCCCCGGATGGAGCCTGGCCTTTTCCACATAGGTTTTCAGCCCCTCCCGGAATTTCGGATCGGCGCATTGTTCGATAATCCGCCGGGCCCGCTCGTAGGGTTCCAGGGCCCGCAGGTCCGCGGTCCCGTGCTCGGTGATCAGGACATCTACCTCGTGCTCGGTATGGTCCACGTGGGACACCCGTGGAACGATGCTGGAAATCTTTCCTTGCTGAAATGTGGAAGGAAGGGCGAACAGGGAGACTGAACTGTTGCGGGCGAAATCATAGGACCCCCCCACCCCTCCGATAAGCTGGGCGGAAGATGAAATAGGGCCGGTAATGCTCCAGGCGGGAACAGAATCGGTGAAGGGCTGAACCGGAGAAGCGCAGGGCGCTGCAGCAGATTCCTTTGACTTTCCCCGCATCGATCAAATCCAGGAGTGGGTCCGAGGCCACCCCCAAGTAAAAGATGAGGGAGGAGAAGTCACTGCGGGCCAGGAGAGAAAGGAATGCGTTCAGGGCATCTCCGAAGCCCACTTCCAGCGGGGGAAGCTCTCCTTGTCTTCCCCGCTCTTGTGTCAGGAATGCCTCCATATTCTTCGCAATGCGCAGGGCGTTCTCGCCGGGCGGAGACGACGGAATGTCCCGGTCTTCCCGGTCCGAGAAGACAATATATTTTACCTTCGCCGAATCCACGGGGATATAAGGGGAACCAATTCTTTCCAGGGGATCATTCAGGGGGATACAACGGCCGGGCTTCGGATAATAGATGTCGTGCATGCCCTCCATTCCTGGGGGCCGACGCAGATTGATCTCGAGGATCACCGCGGAGGCCAATTGCACCCAGTCCGGGGCATCGTACACACAGGTGCCGGGGATCACCTGCCCCTCCTCATTGATCCCCGCCGCTTCGATTACGGCCACATCGATCTTCCCGTAGTATCCGCGCCGGGCGTACTGGCAGACCTTTCCGGTTTTCCCCTCGATGAATCCCACTTCTCCCCGGTTGATGGCTTGCCGGAGTAATTTCGACCCCACGCTCCCAATCCTCCTCCGGATGCCCCCGACTTCCGCCAAAGCGTCCTCGATCTCCGGACCCAGGGGGCCGGAAGAGAGGAGATCGATCCGGAGGGGATCCCCGTTCTGGATTCTCTCCGCCAGGGCCCGGAAGACTTCCCGGGGAAAACCGGATACGCCCGTCCCGCTCGTGGCCACGACCATGCCGTCCCTGAAGAATAAGGCCGCCTCCCTGGCGGTCGTGACCCGGTCTTGCAACCCGGCTTTCCGAATTCTTTTTTCCCCTTCGGCCAGAACAACCTCCTTTCTCTGGACCTGTCCTACCCTTTGACAGTATGGCTTGCTTTCCGGATGGGTTCGATCTGCCCGATGTCCAGGATTCGGAAGCGGGAGGGATCTAGGTTTCTCTCCCGAATGGTCCTCCTCAAGTCCAGGGCCGGGTAACCGGGGGGTTCATCCCCCAGGGGGAAGGTGCCCCATTGGGCGGGGATGAAATAACGGGCCCCCAGGTCACGGAAGGCGTCGAGGACTTCCGGAATGTTCATATGGGCGTAATGCATGAACCAGCGGGGATGGTAGGCCGTCGTGGCGAGGAGGGCGTAATCGATATTCGGAAATTTTTTCCCGAACTCTCTGTAGCCGATAAAGTAGCCGCTGTCCGCTCCGTAGTAAATCGACACCCCGGGGGTAATCAAAAGGAAGCTCGCCCAGAGGGTTTCGTTGTGTCCCTGCCCGAAGCGCCTCGACCAGTGCTGGGCGGGCAGGCAGATAAGCTTTTTCCCTTCCCCCAAATTGATTTCCTGCCACCAGTCGAGTTCCTGGACCCAACCTCTATGAAAAGACTCCACGTAATTCTTGAGGCCGAGAGGAAGATAAATCCGGGAATCCTGGGGCAGAGAACGAATGCTCTCCACATCGAGATGGTCGTAATGGTTATGGGAAATCAGCACGTTTACCCGCGGGGTAAGATCTTTCATTCCCTTTCCGGTCATGGCCGGCGCGGCCACTCTCCTGGGAAACAGCGCCCTTTCCGAGAAGATCGGGTCCGTGAGCCAGTATTCTTCCTGAAGGCGCAGGAGAAAAGTGCCGTGACCGATCCAGGCGATGAAATCGCCGGCGGGCATCGACCGGATCCGCTTTTCCATTCCGGGGATGAACTTTGGCTTATATTCTTTTTCTTCCTTCGTATATTCCGCCTTTTGGGAAAACTTCCATTTTACGAAGCGCCAGAACCCTCCATGTCCCCTGGGCATCCAGGGGTTGAAATACCGCCCGTCCTTGAAATGGGGCGCGTAGAGCTTTTCCACGCTCTGGCCCTCCACCTGCTTCCGCCATTCTGCCTCATCAAAGGGCACCTGTTTATGCATACAGGATGACAAAAACATGATGAGAACCAGACTCCCAAAAACCTCCAGTTGCTTCATTCCCTCCGATCCCGCCCTTCCCCGTTCTTCCATCGTTCTTCCATGCTGAATCAGAAACCTCCTTATTTCTATTCATACCACGAACGAACGATCCTCGGTACCCCCAGTTTTGGGTTGACAGGGAACCGGCGATTTTTGTATTTTCGGCGTATCCGCAAACAAAAAATCATGACCTCCACCAGAGGTGGAGGTATGAAAACCGTGAACCGCTCAAAGCGGATTAAAAGGGGCGCCACCTAAAGGTGGCCTTCGTTCTGGTGCCAGGCCCAGGGCCACAACCCAAGCATCCCGGAAATGTTAATCCCGCCGTAGGCGGGACCGCCGGTAGAGCCGGGGGTTTAGCAGAATGAAATTAATCTTATCCAAAAATACTTGAAATTTCCATAGAGTCCCCTCCCCTTTTACGGGCTGATCGTGGGGGTGAATCAAATCGAAACCGACGACACATTTGACCTCATCATCAAGGGCGGAGAGGTTCTGGACCCGAGCCAGAATTTACGGACCCGCGGCGACATCGGGATTAAAGACGCGTTGATTGCCGGACTCGCCCCGGACATCCTTCCGGACCGCAGTGCTCAGATGATCGACGCCCGGGGAAAACTCGTGACTCCCGGCCTGGTTGACCTGCATGCCCATGTCTTCCCCCATGGGTCGGCCATCGGACTGCCCGCGGACGAAATCGCCCCCGCCACGGGCTCTACGACCTATGTGAGTCCGGGCGACACCGGGGGCAAGAACTTCTCATCCTTCAAGGATTATATCCTCTCCCGGGCGCGCAGCCGCATTTTCGGGTTCGTGAACATTTCTTCGATCGGACTCGAGGCCTTCCCGCTGGGCGAGTGCCTGGATATCAACTCGGGACGTCCTTCTCGGGGTCAAGGTTCGCCAGTCGGCCAACATCGTCGGCGGCAACGGCCTCGAACCGCTCAAGCGGGCCATCGCTGCGGCCGACCGATCCGGGACCAAGGGACGGGTAATGGTCCACATCGGAGATGTTCCGGGCGAGCTCGGTGAGCTGCTGGATCTGTTGCGGCCCGGGGACATCGTGGCCCATATTTACAGCGGGCAGGGCAATAACGTGGTACAGAACGGCAGGGTAATCGCCGCGGCCTATGCGGCCAAGGAGCGCGGCGTCATCATGGAAATCGCCCACGGCATGGCCAGCTTTGATTACCGGGTGGCTGAACCGGCGATTCAGCAGGGATTGCTCCCCGATTGCATATCCAGCGACCTTCATGCCTATAGTATCAAGAGCCCCGGCATGCCGTTCCTGCCCTGGGTGATGAGCAAGGTCTGGAATATGGGCTTTCCCCTGGAGCAGGTGGTGGCGATGGCGACCATCAATCCGGCAAAGGTTATCGGCAAGGTGGACAAGCTTGGCACGTTGCAGGTCGGTGCGCCGGCCGATGTTTCGCTTTTTCAGATCATCGAGGGGCCGGTGAAATTCGTCGATACGGGCGACAATTTCCGCGAAGGGGACAAATACCTGAAGCCTTTCCAGACGATTCGAGCAGGACGGCCTTTCGGCCCGCCACGTCCGGCGCCGTTCTCTTATCCCTAATCCCTCCCCCCCGTCTGCAGCTCCAATTCGGGGTTATTTTTGTGGGATCATCTCCAAATTCGTTGAAGGCCAAAGAGCTGCTATTTTTTAAATTTCAAGTAATTCCAGGGTTTTCATGAAATATTCGATCAATTAATTTGGAGATGATCCTTTTTGTATTATTATTGTAAGGTTCAAATGGAAAAAACGAATCTCACCCGGTAACCCTGGGCGAAACCAGTCTCCTCGGCCCAACGGTCAAAATCAAAAGGGCTCATGAATGTCTGAACGGCTCTTCACTCGTAATTTCGCTCTGGTGTGTGTGGCCAGCCTGGGCCAACAGATCTCCTTCCAGCTGTTGCTGGCCACCATGCCCCTGTACGTCTTACAGATGGGCGGGCGGGAGACCGAGGTCGGATTGCTAATGGGCATCGTGGCAGCAGCGGCGCTGGCGGTGCGCCCCGCATCTGGCTGGGCAGTGGAAACGCTGGGCCGAAAGAAAACGATGCTCGTGGGCCCGGCCGCCTTTGCCACAGCCTCTGCTGCCTATGCCTTCGCCGGCTCAATCCCCGTATTGCTGGCCTTGCGCACCCTGCACGGCCTGGGCATCGGAACCTTCAATACCGGCGCTCCCACGCTGGTGAGCGATCAGGCCCCGATCTCTCGCCGGGGCGAGGCGCTGGGATACTTCGGGATGTCCCAGACCCTATCGCAGGCTCTCGGACCGGCCGTCGGCCTATTCATCATGGAGGCATGGGGGTTCCGCTGGTTGTTCGGCATCTCGTCAGGCATGGCCCTAACCTCACTGGTTCTCTGTTTCCTGCTCAAGGACGACTATGTGCCCGGGCCTTCCCGACGATTGGCCTGGAATATGTTCGTCAGCGTGAAGGTGCTGAAGCCGCTGATCCTGGTTCTGGGAATGTCCTTTGCCACCGGCAGCATTCTGTCCTTTGTGCCCCTTTACGGCCGGTCTCAAGGGGTGTCCAATCCGGGCTTCTTCTTTACGATTTATGCCCTGGTGATGCTGCTCAGCCGTCCGGTATCCGGCAGGTTGTCCGACCGGGTCGGCCGGATAGCGGTGGCCGGGCCAGGGATGGTATTCATTAGCGCCGGTCTGGGGCTTCTGGCGTTTTCCGGCCAATGGTGGTCGCTGGCCTTATCGGCGGCCATATTGGGCGTGGGCCTCGGTGCGGCCATGCCCGCGCTGATGGCCCTCATGATTGATTTGGTGGGGCCGGCTGAGCGGGGTGGCGCAATGAGCACTTTCGGCATCGGGTTGGACGTGGGCATCGGCATCGGGTCGGTCGTGCAGGGGATGGTGGCGGAAGCCTATGGCTTCGGGGCTACCTTCGGGCTGACTGCAACGGTGACGCTGCTGGCGGTAGCGGTGTATTGGGCAGCAAAGAGGGGGCCTGCATAATCCTGAAATCTTAAAGTAACGGACAACGACTGCTGAGCGGCAAAGGAAGATTCGGCGGATCCATAAGCGCATTGTTGGATCGACCTGGAGGAGGCGTATGAGAACGGAACCGAGACGTACGGAACGGACAATGAATACCCCACAGGAGATGGAACTTCTGCTGAAACGCATGCCGGTGGGCCGATTAGCTGTCATGACCGAGGATGGCCCCTATATCATCGCCCTGAACTTCCTATTTCTTGAGGGCAGCATTTACTTCCATAGCGCCCAAGCCGGCCGAAAGATCGAGGCCCTTCGGGCCGACTCTCGGGTGTGCTTTCTGGTAGATGATGTCGGGCCCCAGGTTCTTTGGGAACGGGGCTGCGGGATTAGCCAGATTTACAAAAGCGTCATCTGTTTTGGGAAAGCTGAGTTCGTGGAAGGGTCTATCGAGAAGAGGCGAATCTTAGAAAGGATGGTTCGAAAATTCGTCCCTGCAAATTATCATCCTCCTCCCATGAGGGATCAGAACATCAAAAAGACCGCTGTCGTAAAGATTGTCATCGAGTCGATAAGCGGAAAAGAGAACGTCCTCTCTTCAGCGCACACAATTCTTGCAAATCGCTGACCAAGGCTTATAAACTTTTCTTCGCTTAAAGGCGAGGGATTTCAACCATCCCCGAATGGGATTTCAAAGACAACACCCCAACCCTATAAAAAGCTTCTTAGGAGTGAACGAAAAATGGTAAGCTGGGTTGTACAGGCTGTATCGTTATGGTTGGGTAGGAGGGAAATATGAAACTACTGGAGGATATCGTTCTGACAGATTCAGTGGAAATTGGGGTAACGCCAGACAAGGTCTTCGATTTCTTCCTCCAGATGATTGATGATGCAAGCTATCGTAGGTGGCATCCCAATGATCACCTGGTGTTTCGCTGGATAAAAGGAAATCCCTTCGAGGTGGGTTCCGTTGCATATGCTGAAGAGTACCTGCATGGCAAATTGCATAAGGCGAAGTTCTGCGTTTCCAAGGTGGTACCAAACAGGGAGATCGTGTATACTCCCGTTTCTCGAATCCTCAAGATCTTCTTTCCCAGAAACCGTTTCAATGTAGAACCCAAAGGAGACGGTTGTATCTTCAGGGCCGAGGTCCACCTCCGGATCGGCCGGATAGCCAAGGCCCTTGCCAAGCGCAAAGTTGAGATTGCTCTCTCATCCGTCCGACAGCATATGAAGGAAGAGGGGGAGAACCTGAAGAGGATCCTTGAGAAGAGGGATTTACACAGCAAGCGGATCGAGGCGACGGAGTGAGCCGCGGGCTTTACCCACAGTGTTAGCGATATCGATTACGGCTATCTGTCTATCATTTCCAGCGCATCCATACGGGTTGCGATATGGGTTCCATATCTTGAACCCGGGGATCTTTCTTCTACCCGTAATTAACGATCGGCAATGAAACCCCTGGCTGCGGAGTAGGAGGTGAATTTTTGGCATTTTAACAGGGGGCGAATTCAACGAAGAAAAAAATCATTTCCTTCTCCTGTTGTTATACAATAATTTGACTCATCCCGAAGCGAGTTCTCATCGATTAAAGGAGGGAACATGACCAGGATTTTCGTTTTGCTCATCGCTTTTCTTTTTGGGTCTGGAATTGCTTTTGCTGATTTCAAAACCGTAGCTCCCCGGGCTGAGAAGGCAGGATGGAAGGTCAAGGACTATGGCAAGAAGTTTCGCCTCGGATTGAAGAAGTACGGCAAGATGCCCAAGGTTCCCTTGCCCAAGTTCAAAGCCGTCAAGGCGGTACCCGGCTCCTATGACTGGCGTACCGCTGGAATGGTAACCCCGGTTCGCGATCAGGGCAACTGTGGATCCTGCTGGGCATTTTCATCGGTTGGGGTACTCGAATCCGTGAACAAGATCAAGGGCAACAATACCGCCGACCTTGACCTCAGCGAACAGATCGTGGTGAGTTGCGATACGGGGAATGAGGGCTGCAACGGTGGCTACATGGATGCGGTAAGCGACTTCCTCAAGGCCAGTGGTACGGGTCTGGAATCCTGTTATCCGTACACCGCCACCAATGGTTCCTGTTCCAAAGCTTGCGCCGACAAATCGGCCTACAAGGTCACATCCTGGGGTTATGTGTCGACCGTATCTCCGGACGTAGAAAGCATCAAGGCTGCATTGGTCACCTACGGTCCGTTGGTTACCACGATGATGGTCTATGGTGATTTCATGTACTATCGTTCAGGCATCTACAAGTACACTTCTGGCCAGCTTGAAGGTGGACATGCCATCATCCTGGTTGGTTATGACGATGCCACCCAGGCATTCACCGTCAAGAACTCTTGGGGTACGGGCTGGGGCGAATCCGGTTATTTCCGCATCGCCTATTCGGAAATATCCACCCGGGTCCTCTTCGGGGAGGAGACCATCTACTATACCGTCGAGGCAACCCCGCCAACCCCCCCAACGCCTCCGTCCCCTCCCTCTCCTGGTTGCAGCTCAAAATCCAGCCCATCGGGGTCCAATGCCATTAAACCCTGGTGGAAATTTTGGTAAGGAGATCAATATCTTATGGTATTATCGTTCGCAGAACAAAGGAGACGCCCATCGTAGGGCGACGTTCGTGCAGAGCGTGCTGGACGAATTTTAGGGAGAACCCACCCTTGGGGCCATGCCGAGATTGGTTAGTTTAAATGCGCCAGGAATTCTGCACGGAAGTCGTGTAGGGTTACGCCCCCGGGATCGCAGCCACAGGTCTCGTGTGTACCTTGGTTTCGCCATTTGCCGATTGGAATACGATATTCCTCACCCATTTTTCATCCTGCCCGGGGTAATCTTCTCGGCTATGGGCTCCCCGCGTTTCCGTCCTCATCAGGGCCGCGGAAGCGACCAACTGCGCGAGCATGGCCAGGTTCTCAACTTCTAAGGCGCTACCCAGTTTCCTGCAGGACCGGAGAGGACCGACCCCAAGCACGGGGATCTTCTCTTTTCGAATCCGATCCACAGCTTGGGTCGCTTGGCGGAGTCCTTCCTCGTGTCTGATCACCCCTACATTCAGGCTCATCACCTCGGTCAGTTCCGCCTTCACCTCGAGAGGGTCCGGTCCACCCTCCCTCCGAAAAACCCCATCCAGGTGCTCCATGACCGATTCGAACTTTTCTGGG
>Ga0111180_1063_pt1 | contig 13904 bp, 13 predicted proteins | sample DeeMarSWOR324_28_FD_80237 | JGI IMG/M metagenome (GOLD analysis project Ga0111180, IMG submission 80237) | Deltaproteobacteria bacterium SM23_61
ACCTGAGTCATGTCTCCTCCTTTTTCTTTTTCCAAGAAAAAGCAGGTAGATCATGACCTTAGCCACTCTAAGGATCAATCAATTTTGTTACGTATAGGTAGGTGGACTCCTTAGCTTCGGCTGGAGTGGGAGGACCTTGTGTGGGAAGGGTGAGCAAGCCTGCGAACAAAGCCCCTGAAAAATGAAGGAAATGGATTTATGGGTGAGAAAGAAGGGAAAAAAAGCTTGGTGATGGTTAACCGGCCGCCCGTGCTGACACTTTGGGCGGCTGTGGTGGCTGAGGTCTTAGGATTCGAGCATGATGAAGCGTTGACCCTCGGGCGAGTGGCGGTTTCTCATCTGGAAAACCGATGAGCTTGCAGGTGGCAATCTGTGCTTCAAGGTCAGCAGCCGGGCCCATGAGCATCACAGCCTCATGCTGCCCACGAACTTGGCCTTCCAGGAATGCACGGAAATCCTTGGCTCCGAAGGACTCACCGGCGCCCTTCTTGGGCGGCTCACTCACTGGTGCCACATCTTAGAAGGGAATGGATAAAGTTACCGATTCCGACAGGCCAGGAAAAGATCTAACTGGAAACTCGCATCACGACAGGACCCAACCCAAAAAAGAACAAATAACTTGACGGGAAACGTCAAACCCTTGAATTTATAACTCAGGTGCCTCAGTTTTCGACCGGCCCTGCCTCCCTTTTACTCCGCCCTTTCCATTTTTGCCCTATGGAAAAGCCAATTCAATGTGGTATCATCTGATTGTCGGAAGCTTGCATGGAGTCAAGGTTCAAATTCTGGCCGGGTTCATTACGTCCCTCCTTCTAAAAGATTTATTTCCATAAAAAGTATCGGGAAAAAGTAAGTATCTATGCGGTGTGAAAGTTACGAGTCAAAATCCAAAATAAGCTGTCTGCAAATGAATTTGGGGCCCTTACAGGGCAAAAGCAAACCCATAATCAATATTTGACAATCTCGTAAAAAGTCAAATTTTGAATAGCAAAGTAAAAAGCTCCACGTGCAAGGGGCGCAAAAATTGAGGAGTGAGACGTACTTAGAAGGTATCCCGCAGCGACCAAGGTGAAGCGCAACGCCGCAAAAGGACTTTTTGCGAAGCCATCAATTTTTGAGGTGTTAAACAATGGTAGACAGCAAATACTCAAGGATTTTTGAACCCATCAGAATAGGAAAGGTCGAGATCAAGAACCGGATTGCCATGGCTCCCATGGGAATTACCGGGTTGTGCACCTTGGAGGGTGGTTTCGCTCCGCGCGCCATTGATTATTATATGGAGCGAGCCCGGGGGGGCACCGGCCTCATCATAACTTCATTGACCAAGGTTGAGAACGAAATCGAGAAACGCCTAATTCCCTCGATACCCTTCATATCGGTGAACCCGAGCCATTTCGTTCAAACCGCATCTGAGCTGACGGAAGGTGTGCATGCCCATGGAGCAAAGATTTTTTTACAGCTGACCGGCGGGGTGGGCCGCGTTGGCGGCAGGAACCGCTATCTGACTCCTTGCGTTGCGCCTTCCGCAATCCCCAATTATTGGGAGCCAAATATAACCTGCAGAGAGCTGACAACCGAGGAAATCGAGAGGCTGGTACGAGCGTTTGGTGAAGCAGCCAAGGTAGCCGTTGCCGCTGGGTTTGATGGGGTGGAGATCCACGCAGTGCATGAAGGCTATCTCATCGACCAGTTCGCCATTGCCATGTTCAACAGGAGAACGGATAAATATGGAGGCGACTTGAAGGGGAGATTAACCCTAGCTACGGAGATCGTTAAGGAAATCAAAAAGAAGGTAGGGGCGGATTTTCCGGTCCAGCTTCGATATAGTATAAAGAGCTATATTAAGGATTGGCGTCAGGGTGGCCTGCCCGGGGAGGAATTCAAAGAAGCCGGCCGTGATACGGAAGAGGGATTACAGGCAGCCATGCTCCTGGAAGAGGCTGGTTACGATGCCTTCAATGCCGATGCTGGGGCTTACGATTCCTGGTATTGGGCTCATCCCCCTCGCTATCAGGCCCATGGCTGCTATCTTCCCCTAACGGAGAGGCTCAAGAAGGTGGTGAAGGTTCCGGTCATTGTGGCCGGCAGGATGGAACTGCCGGAATTGGCGGCAGCGGCCTTGGCTGAGGGAAAGGCGGATATGGTGGTTTTAGGTCGGGGGCTCCTGGCCGATCCCCACTGGGTCAACAAGGTACGTGAAGGGAAAATAGAAAAGATACGCCCTTGCCTCGCTTGCCATGATGGCTGCCTGGGAAGGACGGCATTGGGTCGGCCGCTTTCATGCGCGGTGAATCCGGCTTGCGGACGGGAAAAGGATTATGCCATTCAGCCGGCTCATGAGGTTAAGCGGGTGATGGTCATCGGCGGGGGGGGTACCGGCATGGAGGCAGCCAGGATTGCCGCCATTCGAGGGCATCAGGTATCTCTTTATGAAAAGAGCGACAGACTGGGCGGACATCTTATCGAAGTTTCCATACCGGAATTTAAAAAAGATGTAGCCCGCCTCCTGAGATGGTACGAGACTGAACTGGCGGAAATGAATGTGGAGATTCACCTGAACAAAGAAGTCTCCATAGAGGCCGCGACGAAGGAACAGTCCAACGTAGTAATTGTCGCCACCGGATCGAGGCCTACTTTTCCCGATGTATCGGGTATCAAACTGGCAACGGTAATTACAGCAAGCGATCTTCTTTTGGGTAAAAGACAGGTCAGGAGTCCAATCATTGTTATCGGCGGTGGTCTTACTGGCTGCGAAACAGCTCTTTGGCTGGCACAGCAGGGTCATAAAGTTACGATAGTGGAAATGTTGCCTAAGCCCATGGAGGCTGGCATCCCGGTACCGCATTCCAATAAGACAATGCTGCTTGATCTGTTGAATTTCCATAAGGTAGACATACTAACCAATACCAGCCTTTTGACGGTAACCAATGATGGGGTGGAATTAATAGATACTTCTTTCCGCAGGAGTAAACTCCCTGCCGGCAATGTGGTCTTGGCTGTGGGTCTTGAACCCGATCAGACACTTTTTCGCTCACTGATGGGCAAAATCCCCAATGTTTATCTTATCGGAGATTCCAAGCAGCCCCGCAACATTATGCAGGCCATCTGGGATGCCTATGAAGTAGCCAGGAATGTCTGAAATAAAAAGGGGGGCATTCAAATGAGGGTTTTGGTAAAATTAGAGCATACCGAAACCTTCGCCAGGGCATACCCAAAATCCACCTGCGCCTCTCCCACCCGATGAACCAACGGCATGAAGACCTCCTGCTTCACTCGCAAAAACTCCCTCACCGCTTCCTTCACCTGGGTGTACTTTCCCCCATCTCCCATCTCCCGGATGCGCTCGTAGATCCACTTGGCCGTGTGGCGTTGCTTCTTCGGCAGGGCTTTGTCTTCTTCGATGATTTGAGCGATTCGCTCCAGGTAGGGGCCAACCTTCGGCTTGGGGCGGGGCTCCTTCAGACGATACCCAGGGGGCTCCGGATGAACCAATATCTTCTTTAAAGTCTCCCAGCCAATCCCTTCATCCCGCAGGACCTCTCGTTTCTTCCTCTTCCCTCTCAATACCTCCAGTCGTACCTTGGTCCACCATTCCATGTCTGTGTACACTCCTCTCTCCTCCTTCGCCATAGCCAATCTCAACCACTATTCAAAGGAGGGTATTTGAGGGTGTCAAAGTTTTCAACCGCCTCATACCGTCAAAGTTTTGGACCGCCCTTTATAGGCGGCAGGGAGTCATAGGAAAAATGGGTACTTCTTCCTGTACTCTTCGAGAAACAAATTCTGTCAGATGGTGTAGACTTTTACCAATAATTGAGGTTTGGATATACATTTCATTTCTTGAGTTTTGGCCAGGTGCGTGCAGTGGCGCGCTATCTCCAATCGGAAATTCCCGTTGAGCCCCCGGTTTTCAACTCTCTCCGCGTTATACGAGAATCCCACGAGGAAAGCAAGTGGTTGGGCATATCTTTGTGATCGGGGGAAGCATCCTCCACTACCTGGCTGTATGGTATACGCTGTAAGGGATTGGGCAGCGAATTTTTTTCAGCAAATTATTTCCTTGACATTCTAAAGAAAGAGTCTATTATATTAACATAGGTTGCTAAGAGTTCTGGTCAGGAATAAAAAAGCCGCATAGCTCTTAATGCTGTGACGGCTTTTTTTTTCGAGCTCCGATTTATTGACGCTTACCTAAAAAAGAAGAAAGGAGGTGAAAACAATGTCCAAAGGCCGAGTCAAATGGTTCAATGAGCAAAAAGGGTTTGGATTTATCTCCCAGGATAATGGAGAGGATCTATTCGTGCACTTTTCGTCCATTAAACAAGATGGTTTCAAGGTTCTTCTCGAAGGGGATCAAGTCGAGTTCGAAATCGCTCAGGGGAAGAAAGGGTTGCAAGCTATCAACGTGGTAAAGTGCTAAGGCCCTGAAGTCGGATTGGAAGACCCTGGGATAGAGTAAGATTCAGGGTCTTCTCAGCGCATTCTCGGGTAGCAACCGGGAGTTAGCGATCTGGGAAAATAACAAAAAAGGGGCAGAAATGGCCAGAGTACGAAGAAATTTTTATCGGCGGAATTCCAAAAAGAAGAGTCATCCAAAATCTTTCCGGGTCACTTGTGCCCAATGCGGAAAGGAATTGTTAATGGAGGTTCCTCCCTCTGGAAACGGGCTCCTTTGCCTCGATTGTTACAAGAAGAAATGAGGGGCAAGAATGCCTTATTATGTCTACGCAATTCATCCCGGTTCGAGAATAAACCGTCTCTGCGGGTCCTTTGCCGATTATCATGGGGCAGAAATTTGCGAGCGAGATAACCAAAGAAGCGTTGATTCCAAGGACGATCATCTCGTTATGATAATTTATGCAGAAAACAAAACCCATGCGCTTCAAAGGATAAAACAGATACGCCGGGAAAAAGGACTCTCCCCCCACTGAAAGACCTTTCATCGAAGTCTCAGGATGGGCAGGCCCTTACTGCATTCGCCCCCCGGATTCTCCAACCATCATTCTAAACGGGAGCACCCAAAAGGAGTTTCATTGAGTTTCGAGAAGTTTTGTTTTCACCCTGAAATTATGGCAGGCATTCGTGCCTTAAGCTACGACGATCCCACCCCCATTCAGGAGCAGGGGATACCCCCGGTCTTGGAAGGGAAAGATGTCATGGGGCTGGCCCAAACCGGAACGGGAAAAACAGCAGCCTTTGGCCTTCCCATTTTGCAGCGACTCCGCCAGGGAGAACGCCAAAAGGTGAGAGCCCTCGTCCTCGCGCCCACCCGGGAACTGGCGGAACAGATCCACGAAGCGATCCGAACGCTGGGGAAAAAGACGCGGGTTACCAGCATGACCCTTTATGGGGGGGTCAACATCCGCCCGCAAATCCAATTGCTGAAGAAAGGAGTCCAGTTGGTGGTCGCCTGCCCGGGGCGGCTCCTGGACCATATCACCCAGGGAACCATTCGCCTTTCGAACCTGGAGGTCCTGGTGCTGGACGAAGCCGATCAAATGTTCGACATGGGATTCTTACCCGATATCCGGCGGATCCTCCGACATCTTCCCCGGAAACGGCAAACCCTGCTCTTCGGCGCCACCATGCCCGCCGAGATCCGGGGCCTGGCCAGGGAAATTCTCGTGGATCCGGTGACGATTCAGGTGGGGGAAATAGCCCCCGCCGCCACGGTCTTCCATGCCGCCTACCCGGTGCAACAGCACCTGAAGACGCCTCTTCTTCTGAAAATTCTGCGGCAAACGCCGACCGGCTCCGTCCTGGTCTTCACCCGGACAAAGAACCGAGCCAAGAGGCTTGGAGAGCAGTTGTCGAAAGCCGGATTTCAGGCGACATCGCTGCAGGGGGATCTTCCCCAAAATCGCCGCCGGGAGGCGATGAAAGGGTTTCGCGACGGTTCCTACCGCATTCTCGCCGCCACCGATATCGCGGCCCGGGGGATCGACATCTGCCGAGTTTCCCATGTAATCAACTTCGATGTTCCCGACACTGCGGAAACGTACCTTCACCGCATCGGCCGAACCGGCCGGGCGTCTCGGCAGGGGGACGCTTTTACCCTCGTCGCGCCTGAGGACGAGGGAATGATGCGGTCCATTGAGCAGTTGCTCCGCAAACCTTTGGAGCGCCGGACCCTGGCCGATTTCGACTACGGAGTTCCTGGGCGGGTTTGGGGTGGCAGTTCTCGAATAGCCTCCACCGCTGGAAATCCCCCTTGCCCGAGAACGCCGAAATACGTTTTTTTCGGAGCAAGAAAGAAAAATCATCGACAGCGGAACCCTTTCTCCCGATTAAGCCGGCATTAAGGAGGAAGGAGGCTCAAATAGTAATCCCGGGATGAGATTAGCGATAGGGTGTTGAGTTCTCCTCTATGATTTGCGGTAAGCGGAATGTGGTTATGAGATGCTTTTCATATATTGAATCGGAGTCCATCATTACTTTCAGTAATTCTCAACCTCCTAAGCAACCCGCGGGTGAACTGTTGTAGGTGAAAGCTCTAATTACGATGATCTTTGAAAATACTTGCAAGATCGATATTCTTTTAGCTGTCCTCGCTTCTTTTGGCTAATCCATTTTGTTCTTTTCGTTACCCTTGTCCTTTTAGTCTTCCTCAAGCCTTGGATCTTTGATCCTTCTCCCTACACCCGACGCCCTACACCCTGCACCCTTTCTCATCCCGCCTGCACCCAGCACCCTGACCCCTGTTTTATATGATCTTCCTTATACCGCACACCGCATTTTCACATTATTTTAAATTAAAAGAGATAGATTAGAGGTCGCTTATGGACAGCAATAGAAGAGTCCTGGTGAAAGGATTAGGGGTTCTATTTTGGGGATTCATCCCCTTCCTCAGCACCTGCGATCACCCGAGCAGGGAAACTCAGCCCAAGGAGGAAAAAATGCAGATCAGCGCGGGAGCGCAGACACCGTCGGTTCCCCGAAAATCAATCCCCCCCATCGATATCACAGTGCCGGGCAGGATCGAAACGGCCACCTTTGCCCTGGGGTGATTCTGGGGGCCTGATGCCCAGTTTGGGGCCATCAAGGGTGTGGTTCGAACCCGGGTCGGATATTCCGGAGGGACAAAGAAGAATCCGACTTACCATGATCTTGGCGACCACAGCGAATCGATTCAAATCGACTTCGATCCAACCCAAATCTCATACCAAGACCTCCTGGAAGTTTTTTGGAAGGCTCATGATCCGACCAGTCGGTCCTGGTCGCGCCAGTACCGGGCGGCATTATTTTTCCACAATGAAGAGCAGAAAAGATTGGCCTTTGAAAGCAGGGACAGGGAGGCAGCCCGGATAAACGGAAAAATCCGTACGGAGATTCTGCCGGCCAACGAATTCTACCTGGCCGAGGACTACCATCAAAAATATTACCTCCGCCAGGATTTTGTTCTGGGCCACGAGTTCCGAAAGATCTTCCCCTCCGAAAGGGACTTTGTGAACTCCACGGCCGCCGCCCGGGTGAATGGATATATCAGCGGATATGGGACCCGAGCGGCCTTAAAGGGAGAGCTGGACCAGCTGGGTCTCTCAGAAGCGGGGCGCAGAAGGTTGCTCGAGAGAGTCCCTTCGTCCGGCCGCTGAAACTGGTTGCTGGTTCCTGGTTGCTCTTTTCTGGTTATTGGCTGCTTAACGCCACGCTCCGTTGTCTGTCGGCCGCTGTTTCTGTACGAACCTCTGGGTCCATGATGCTGAGCCCTTTCGTGTTTCGGCCTTCCCCCGGGCGCGCGGTCGTGCGCCCCTCTCCCGGGCTCGTTTTTCTTGCTCCAGCCAGCCTTGGACGACATGAGCAAGGTCATCCCTTTTCAGACCTTGACCAGTTTGCGGAAGGTGGGCAGTTCCCGGGGCGGGGTGAGGTTTTTTCCCTTGAAACTCCAGGATACCTCTCCTACGTAAATATCCCCCCGCGAATCAACCGTCAGCCCGTGAGGGGCCAGAAACTGATGCGGTCCCTCGCCGGCCTGGATATCTCCCAGACGGGCCAGAAGGTTGCCTTGGAGATCGTAGATGCTGATCCGGGCTCCGATGTTGGGATAATTCTGGTTGAAGGGATAAGCGGGGGCCAGTTCCCCCACGTAGACCCGTTGATCTCCATCTCCCGCAATATGCAAACCGCACGGACGGTGGATGTTGTTCCACATGGCCAGGAATTTGCCCTCCCGGTTGAAGATCTGGATTCGGAGGTTCTCCCGGTCCGCTACGAATAATCTTCCCTCCTTGTCCAGGACCACGCTGTGAGGGAGGTTAAACTCCCCCGGCCCCATTCCGGGTCCCCCCCAGGAGGATAGGTATTTTCCGTCCGCGGTGTACTTGTGGACCCGGGCGTTGCCGTATCCGTCGGAAATGAAAAGCTCCCCGGTTTTCGGATCACGGGCCACCTTGGTGGGCTGGTTAAAAGGCTGGCCGCTCATGAATTCGGCGGCCTTCCCGGGGGTTCCTATCGTCATCAGCAGTTTTCCTTCCAGGGTGAACTGGTAGATCGCGTGGCCCCCGTCATCAGCCAGGAAGAGGGTGTCCTTCGGACCCAGGGTGATCCCGTGGGGTCTTTTGAACTGACCCTCTCCCCAGGAAGTCAAAAAACTCCCCTCCCGGTCAAAGATCATGAGAGGATGTTCGCCCCGGCTGAAAACATAGACCCGGTCCTGCGAGTCCGCGGCCACGTCCACGACCTCGAGGAACCTCCACCCCCTGGGCAGCCTGGCCCAATCGGGATAGGCTTCATAGGTAAATTTTCCAGCTCCGATTCTGATGGCCATATTTCCCCCTTATCATTGCTATCCTTATTCCCGCTCCCCACGCGAATCACCACATAAAAAATTCTATTGAACCTGCAGCCTTCCGTCAAGAAGAAGGAGCTAACTTTTCCCAGAAAAAATAAATAAGCCTTTGCCCAAAAAATAATTTAGCAGGGCCATCTTTCCTGGCTTTCTATCAGTCCTCTTGAGGGATCAACATTTTCCAGGTATACTTTTTCGGAAATCTCCATCCCCTTTTAAAAAAAACGCATCTAATGGTAAATTAGGGAGTTGTTAATGGGATTTTTCCATCCTTTTGGGCCATTCTTGAAAAGCAGGAAATATAGTTATTTCAATGGCTTAGGGATTTCTCGGGTTTCCTGGAACAAGGAAATGACCAATATTTAGAAACATGTCGAATAAATTGGCTGGAAAATTTAAATAACGGTCTTATATTATTAATAAATCCTTATTTGATCGGGGCATTATGGAAAATAGCAGGCTGTAAATCGGGCGAGTCGAGGTCAAAAAATGGAAAAGATAAACCAGCTGATAAAAATCGGCAAACAAAAGGGTTTTTTAACCTATACGGAGCTTAATGAGTTCCTTCCCCCACAGATTGTATCTGCGGATCAGATTGAGGAAATCATAACGAAAATTGAAGCAATGAACATCGAACTGGTCGATGCGTCTCCTAAAGCGAAAGAACCCGCTGAAGCTGAGGGGGAGGAGACGGTTTTTCTGGAGGAGGAGGAACCCGAGGGGGAGTTTGAGGAAGAAACGCCTCAGGATCCAGTGGCCTTGTACCTTCGAGAGATCGGGGCTGTTCCCCTTCTGTCCCGGGAAAAAGAAGTGGATATCGCCAAAAAAATCGAGGAGGGGGAGAGGGAATTGATCGATTCGGTTTTATCCACCCCCCTATTCCTTGAAGAAATTGAGCGTCTGGAAGCGCGGTTGAAATCGACGGAAAAGTCCCAGGAAAAGTCGGTCCGGGAACCCGGCGATGAATCCCCGTTCGAAGAAGAACTGGATGTCAAGGCCCTTTTGGTCCTGCTCCTGAAGGTTAAGAAATTTTCCCGGGAACTTTTAAAAGTCAGGGCACGCCTCGCCAAGAGGAAGGGGAACGACGGCAAACGCCGGAAGTTGGAAGGGCAGCTCCAGGAAAGAAAAGAAGCAATCGCCCTGTTGCTGGGGGAGCTCAACCGGAAGACCGGGGTTTTGGACACGATGATCAAAAAATTGAAGGACCTGGGAGAACGGGCTGAAAAGGCGGAGGATGAAATCCAGGATATCCAGGAACGAGCCCGGTTTTCCGTCGATCTTCTGCCAAACCTGCTTCGACTGAGGAAAAAAAATCCGCGGGAATTCCGGAAGACGCTCGCCGAACGGGGGATCAGGGGGGAGACCTTTGAGGAATGTCACCAGGCGTTCAAGACAGTTCAGAGTAAAATCGCCAGGATTGAAAGAGAAGCCCGCCTGCCCATTGCGGAGCTCAAAAGCCTGCTCCGGACCCTCTACCGTGCAGAGATCAAGACGGAAATGGGGTGCAACGAGATGATCAAGGCGAATTTGCGCCTGGTCGTTTCGATCGCCAAGAAATACATCCACCGCGGGCTCCACCTGCTGGACCTCGTCCAGGAAGGAAATATCGGGCTCATCAAGGCGGTGGAGAAGTTCGACTACCGGCGCGGCCATAAATTCAGCACCTACGCCACCTGGTGGATCCGGCAGGCCATTACCCGGGCCATCGCCGATCAATCCCGGACGATCCGCCTGCCGGTGCACATGAATGAGACGATTAACAAGCTGCTGAAGGTCTCCCACCATCTCCTGCAGAAGGTCGGGCGGGAACCCACCCCGGAAGAGATCGCCCGGCGCATGGACCTTGCGCCGGACAAAGTTCGTGAAATCCTGAAGGTGGTCCGGGAGCCCATTTCCCTGGATACCCCCATCGGAGAAGAACAGGATGATTTTCTCGCGGACTTCATCGAGGACAAAACGACCCTTCACGCCATGGAAGCCATGACCAACATGGATTTGTCCAGGCGGGCCCGTGAGGTTCTGTCCAGCCTGACCCCCCGGGAGGAAAAAGTTCTGCGCATGCGCTTCGGGATTGACGAAGAAGGGGAGCACACCCTGGAAGAGGTGGGAGAGAATTTTTCCGTCACCCGGGAACGGATCCGTCAGATCGAGACCAAGGCACTCCGCAAGCTGCGCCACCCTTCCCGCTCCAGACTATTGCGAGCGTTTGCGGAGGGATAGCTGGCGAGCCATGGGCTGAATTCCCCCGCGGGGAAGAGATTTACCTTGACAGCCAGGGATAAAGAGTCTATGATAAATCAATAAGTTGCAAAGAGTTTTGGTTTGGAACAAAAACAAACCGCTAGGCTCTCCAAGCTTATGCGGTTTTTTTATTTTTGCTCCACCCCTGGCTCTTGTGCCTTACCAATGCCAAAGGAAAGGAGGTGAAAAGCAATGCCGAAAGGACGAGTGAAATGGTTCAATGAGCAGAAGGGGTTTGGGTTTATCTCCCAGGAAGTTGGCGAAGATCTATTCGTGCACTTCTCATCCATTAAACAGGAAGGCTTCAAGGTCCTTCACGACGGGGACGAGGTCGAGTTCGAAATCGCCCAGGGAAAGAAGGGCCTTCAGGCCGTTGACGTGGTGAAATGCTGAGGAGTCGGTAGACCGACTTCGGGACCCCGGGAAGGAGATCATTCCCCCCGGGGTCGACTCCGTCCCAGAATTTTCCTTGCCTTGCTGATTCCAGCCCACGGGGAGAAAAAATGAACACCAAAATCTATGTGGGAAATATTGCCTTTCAGACCACCGAAGCCGATCTGAAAACCCATTTCTCGCAGGCCGGAGACGTGGTCTCCGTCAAGATCCCGAAGGATCACCAGAGCGGTCAGTCCAGGGGGTTCGCCTTCGTGGAGATGTCCACTCGCCGGGAGGCCCAGAAAGCGGTCTCCATGCTGAATAAAAGACCCTTCATGGAAAAAGAGCTGCTGGTTAAGGAAGCCCGAGTGCGGCGTGGATTCCGGGGAAGAGGGTTCTAGACTCGGATTCATTTCAAGGATGGGGGATATCGTATGGAACAAGGGATCAGGGCCCAGACCCGCGGGGCAGGGAAAAGGCGAAGGCTGAGGATCATCATCCCCGCCTATCCCACGTTCAACATCTATTCCCGGATCGCCCGGGCGACCACGGCCCTGGGACCGGTGACCGTGGCCACCGCCGCCCGGGAGATGGAGGGGTGGGATGTCGAAGTCATTGATGAGAATAACTACCAGCGATCCGGCCCGGTGACGCCCACGGGCCTGCCGGACCATGAAGCCCTCCAGCAATCCAGACCCGCTGATCTGGTCGGCCTTTACGGGGGGCTGACCAGCACCATACCCCGGTTATACCAACTCGCCCGGTTTTACCGGGAGCGGTCCGTCCCGACCCTCGCCGGGGGCCAGCATTTCGTCGAGGAAAACATCGCCGAGGCCCTGCAAAACGGAGTTGACGTCGTGGTCCGAGGAGAAGGAGAAGAGACCCTCAAGGAGCTCCTGCAGGCTTTCGACGGCCGGCTCTCCAGGGAGAACATCGCGGGCATCGCCTACCTGGATGGCGACCGGATAGTCCTGACCCCGGAAAGAATGCCCCCGTCCGATTTCGACTGCTTCCCGGTTCCCGATTTTTCGTTGGTCCGTTATGCCCGGATCCGGATCTATCCTGTCGGGCGGGTTCGGGGATGCGGAATGGACTGCGAGTTCTGCACGGTCAAGGGGAAACCCCGCTATGCCCGGGTGGAGCGGCTGGTGGAACAGTTCGCCTCTCTCCATGAAACCCGGGGGGCCAGGGACTTTTTTATCGTGGATGATCTTTTCGGCCAGGACCGCCGGGAAACGCTGCGGCTCTGCCATCTCCTCCGCGATTATCAGAGAAGGATCAAAACCAGGTTTAGAATCACCGTCCAGATCAGACTGGACAAAGGCAGGGACGAGGAACTGCTCACGAGCATGCGCGAAGCCGGGATCCGGCACGTGGCCATCGGGTTGGAATCCCCCATCGGAGAAGAGCTGGAGGCCATGGATAAACGGCTCAAGCCCGAAGACATGATCGCCCTGTCCCATAAGTTCCACCAGGCCGGTTTTTTCATCCACGGAATGTTCATTTTCGGTTATCCCCTGGCTGCGGGAGGCGAGTTTTCCATGCCGGCCCCCGAAAGGATCCAAAGATTTCGAAAATTCATCCGCCAAGCGCGGCTGGATTCAGTTCAGGTTTTGCTTCCCGTCCCGCTGCCGGGCACGGAGTTGACCCGCCGGTTGAAGGGACAGAACAGAATCTTTCCCCAAAATCTGGTGGGGTGGGAGTACTACGACGGCAATTTCCCCCTCTTTGTTCCCGATGCCCCCATGACCCCGGAAGAAATGCAGGCCTCCATCCACCAAATCATGGGAAGATTCTATCGCTTCAAACACATGTTTCACATCGGTTTGCACATCCTCTGGTTTCCCGTCTTTTTCTTCTATCTCCCCAACCTGAAACGGGGGTGGGAGAAATGGCACCGTATCTGGTCCAACCAGGTGACCCGGTTCGGCGGCTGGATCATCCTGCGCCGGTGGTTTGCCGCCTTCAAGAAAGATCCCTTTTCCCGCAAGCTGGCCGAGGCCAAAAAGATCCTTGCCAACCCCTCCCCGCTCCGGTAAGAACCCGAGCTTTTCAATTTTCTGAAATCACCCGGATAAGAGAGAGAGCCCCGCTTCTGGCAATGGAAGCGGGGCTTTTTCTTATCCGCGTTCATCCGCGTCCCATCAAGATTTTTATCCCTCATCCCCGGCGCGGCGGGGGCGGGGCGTAGCCCCCTTCATCCCACAGGCGGTTTCTCGGCGTCCAGGGAGGAGCACAAGACAGGATTCCCATCCGGCAAAGTGTCGAGCGCCACTCGTACTTGATCAGGATGGTTTCCACGGCCCGGGCCTCCGGCTCGAAGGCCACCAGCCGCGAAGGAGAGAACTCTTCACGCCCATAACCCGTGCCGGCGCTTTCCATGGATCTGTCCACCGGCGCCCGCTTGGCCCTACGGGCCTGGGGAGTCGCAGAACTAGACCGCTCGCGGGAATGCTCCGCCTGGGGTGCCGGGCAGACGATTCGCTCGATTTCCGGATAGACC
>Ga0111180_1178_pt1 | contig 13891 bp, 12 predicted proteins | sample DeeMarSWOR324_28_FD_80237 | JGI IMG/M metagenome (GOLD analysis project Ga0111180, IMG submission 80237) | Deltaproteobacteria bacterium SM23_61
CGAAGAGTTTCATGGGACGCGAGACTTCTTCCAGGGAGACGGAAGACTGTTCTTCCTGGGCCCGGTCCTGGGACCTTTTAGATTCCAGGGAGAAGTAGGCCATGGCCGCGGGAATGCTCTTGGGAATGAGAGAGAGACCTTCTTCGAACCAGTAGGAGAACCGGTCCCTGGAGATTTCCTTGCTAATCCTTGAAAGGTTGACAAAGAATTGGAACGAAATCGACGGATCCAGGCCGGCCAGGTCCAACCCTTGAGAGACAAGAAAGGAGCTTTCTTCCTCGCTGGGGATCGCCAGGATTCCCCGGCTCCTCTCCAGAAAATCGATGAGCGTCTCACGGGAGTGGTGGGCCAGAATCATGGCCCATTGGATCAGGATTGGCCGGACGGCCGGGGAGAGGGAACTCAGGATGCTTGGGCCGATCCGCAGAAAGGACACCGCCAGCTTGCTGGACCTTTCAGCGACCACCCAGCCGATCTTTAAGAGCTCTTCCCTCTCCTTCCTCTCCAGGCCGGGAAGAGCCTTCAACGCACCCGCCAGGGAGGACTCGATCTTATCCAGGTCCCATCGGCTCCGTCGTCTCAGCTCCCGGGCAAACTCATTCCAAAGCTGTACTTCTTTTTCTTCCATACATTTAAAGCATTTTTTCCACAGAGGACACAGAGATCACAGAGTTTAAACAGAAAAAAAATCGAATAATGCAACAATGGAATAAAGGAATATTAGAATGTTTGGGTTCTTGTCGTTCATTTTCTTGCCCATTATTCCATCATTCCATTATTCCGATACCTTTGAGATTCCATCATTTCAATTTTTAAGTCTTTCCCTCTGTGCTCTCTGTGATCTCTGTGGCTAAAATTTATGGAAAGATGGCCCGGATGACTTCCACAATTCCTCTTCCCACATCAGAGTCGTCGGTCACCGCCTGGGCCACGGCCACTTCGCAGGCCCTTCGGGGGGTGACCCCTTGGACCATGAGCTGGCCGGCGTAGATCAGGAGCCGCGTGGATACTCCTTCCTCCAGGCCGTGTTCCTTGAGGTTGCGCACTTTTTCCGCGAGTTTGGCCAGGGAGGCGGCGGCCTCGAAGTTGACCCCGCTCTCGTGGGCGATGATCTTGGCCTCCACCTCGGCGGGGGGATAATCAAAGTCGATGGCCACGAAGCGGTGCCGGGTGCTGTGTTTCAAGTTTTTCAGAACGCTCTGATAGCCGGGATTGTAGGAAATCACCAGGAGAAAATTCTCGTGGGCCTCCAGGATCTGCCCCCTCTTCTCCACCGGGAGGATCCGCCGGTGGTCGGCCAGGGGGTGAATGAGCACGGTGGTATCTTTGCGGGCTTCCACGATTTCATCCAGGTAGCATATGGCCCCGTTCTTCACCGCCCGGGCCAGCGGTCCATCGATCCAGAGGGTCTCCTCTCCTTTCAGGAGATATCGCCCGACCAGGTCTGACCCGGTCAGGTCTTCGTGGCAGGCCACGGTAATCAGGGGAAGCTGGGTCCCCATTTCTTTGCCCAGCCGGTAGGTCATGTACTCCACAAACCGGGTCTTCCCGCATCCCGTAGGCCCTTTGAGTAGGACCGGAAGCCGGGCCTTGTAAGCCGAGGCAAAGATGTTCTCTTCATCCCAGATGGGAAGATAATAAGGCTCCTCCGGAATGAAATACTCCTCAAAGGGCTTTTCCATTTTCTTCTCCATGGCTTCAGCTTAGCAAAACCATGGAAGGGATAGCAAGGGAATACAAGCTTTTCTCCCAATTTAAGGGGCGGAAAGGGTAACGAAATATTCCCCGCCCAGGAAGTGTGTCCCCCTCCTGCCGGGACAGAAAGGGCGGCCTTCGATCTTGTGCCAGGCCCGGTGGCAAGGACCTCCCGGGCAAAAACCGTGAGGCAGCTTCCGCATCCTGGACCGGGCGGGCCAACCGTTTGAACCTCTGATGAAAGAGTTCTCTCCGGGGAGGGGCGAAGCGCCGGTCGCCCGATCAGCCCGCCGTATCCTGCGGAAGCCGGTCGGAGCCCTTAGGATGGGGGCCCACCCGGCCGATGCTTTTTGCCCGGGACCTCCTTGCCCCCGGGCCACAACCAAAGTATTCCGGAACTGGCAAACTCTAATCGTTCCCCGGCAGAGCCGGGGCTTTACCAGAATGAAATTACCCAATCGATTCTTGATTTGCCAGGCCTCTTTCTGTTATGGAGAGGAAAAGGAGGGGAAAAAAATGAAAAAGGAAATCATCGTTTCGGAGAAAATGAGCAAACCCCTGGGGATCTATTCCCAGGCGGTGAAGGCAGAAGGAACCCGATTTCTCTTCATCTCGGGGATGACCGCCCGGGACAAAGACGGGAACATCGTGGGGAAGGGAGACATGAAAGCCCAGACCCGGCAGGTTCTCGAAAACATCAAGGCCGTCCTGGATAAGGCCGGGGCCACCTTCGATCAAATCGTCAAGGTGACGGTCTTTATCACCGACATGAGCCGCTTCAAAGAGATCCACGAGGTGCGGGCCCAGTATTTCAAGAAGGATTTCCCCGCCAGCACCATGGTCCAGGTGAGCGGGTTGGTATCTCCGGAGATGATGATTGAGATAGAGGCGGTTGCCGTGCTCGATTAAAAGACCGATAACCGTTATTCGTTACACGTTATACGTGTCGCGTTGCTCGTTACTCGATGCCCGTTGTTTTTCTTTCCTAATAACGTATAACGTATAACGAAAAACCCGCTGTTTCAGCGGTTCTATGCGGCCAGCGCTGCCAATTCCTGGCTGGTCTTCTTCAGGTAGCCCTCTGCCCCGCATTGTTGGAATATCTCTCTGGCCCGGATCAGGTCTTCCCTGGCCCTGGCCGGGGTGCCCATCCGCCCCCAGATTTGGGCGGAGAGAAGGTGGTCCTTTCCCAGCAGAAGCTGCATTCCATTCTGCCGGTTGATCTCCATGGCCCGATCCGTCCATTCCCGGGCCTGGGCAAGCATCTGCCCGTCGAGGCGGGATAAGATCTCCCCGATGTACTGGGCAATCCACCCGGCAAACCCTTTTTGCCTGTTCTGCCCGAAAGATTTCAGGACTTCGGAGAGGCTGATGTCCGAATCCCCATTCAGGACCCTGGCCCGGGTGATGGCCACTTTGATCAGGGTAAGCCAGGAAGGCCCAAACCTCTTCTTCTCCAGAAAAGAAAATGCCTTATGATAGGCTTCGATGGATTTTTCATACCTTCCCAGGTCGAAATACATGTCTCCCAAAAAAGCCGAAGCCCAGGAACCCCAGGTGAAATGGGTGGTGCTTTCGCAGAGGCCGATTCCCCGCAGCAGGTGTTCCTCGGCTTCCTCAAAAAAGCCCCGGTAGTAGCTGGTCGTCCCGTAACAGGAATGGGCCATTCCTTGGATGTAAATATCCCCCGTCTCCTCTGCGATGCCCAGCGCCTCCCGGCTGATCTCATGCGCCCGTTCCACCTTCCCCTGGAAAAGGTAGTTGACTCCGGCGTTGATCTTCGCCGAGGAAATGCCCATGGGGTTCTTCGCCGCCAAGCTCAGGTCCAGGGATTTCTGGAAATAGTCGAGGCCCTTTTGAAATTCGCAGTTCCAGGACAGGGCCGTCCCCAGAAGGTAGCAGGTGTTCCAGAGGGAGAAGAAATCCCTCACTTCTTCGGAAACTTCCAGCGCCTGATACAGATACTCCATCCCCTGGGGATAGTCTTCTTCCACGAAGAGCAGGTAGGATCCGACGGCGGTATAGATCGAGGGAAGCCCCCGGCGGTAATTGAGCCGTAGGGCCAGGTCGGTAACCGGAGAAACCGCCTCATAGGCCTCCACGTGGTCATTGAGGTTCATGCAGTAATTCGCCAGGGTCACTCGGGCGCTCAGGATCCGATTTTGAATTGCCGGAGTCTCGGGTAATTTCTCCAGGCAGAACAGTTCCTTGTAGGTGCAGGAGATGGCATCGCTGTAAGCCGACCTTTTCCGTGCTTTCTTCCCGGCCAGCTTGGCGAATTCCGCCCCCTTCTCGAAGTTTTCGCTCTTGATGAAATGTTCCGTTAGCACATCGGCGTGCCCGCTGAGATGGTTCCGGTGCAGTTCCTCCATTCCCCTGCCAACCCGCTCGTGGAGCTGTTTCTTTCGCCGGGTCAAAAGAGAGTCATACACCACCTCCCGGGTGAGTGCGTGTTTGAAGATATAGGTCGATTGCGGATAAATATCTTTTTCGTAGAGAAGTTCGGCATTCTTCAGGATGGAAAGGCGGGAAAGCAGTTCCGGTTCGGGAAGGCCCGAGACCCGTTTGACCAGCTCATGGCTGAACTCCCGGTCGATGACCGAGGCGATCTGGAGGAGATCCCGCGCCCCCTCGGGAAGGGAATCCACCCGGGCCATGATGACTTCCTGGATGGTGGAGGGAACCGCCACCGACTTGAATTTATGGGCCAGCTGGTAATGATGGTTTCTCTTAACCATAATCTTCAAGTCCAGGAAGGAGCGGATGAACTCCTCGATGAACAAAGGAACCCCTTCGGTCTTCTCCAGGATCAACTCCTCCAGTTCCCGGCTGAGGCTCTGGTTTTCCAAGAGATGCATGACCATGGCGATCGTCTCCCGGTTGGAGAGACGGTTCAGGGTAATCTGGTTGTGGTAGGACCTGGCGTTCCAGGCGGGGACAAACTCGGGACGATACGTGAAGATGGCCAGGATTCTGGACCCGGGGATCATTTCCAGAAAAGAATGAAGCGTCTCTTCCGAACTCTTGTCCATCCAGTGAAGGTCTTCGAAAGCCATGACCAGGGGCCGGATGGAGGCCAGTTTGAGCCAGATCCGTTTGAAGGCTGCCATGATCCGGTCTTTTCGGGCGTCGGGGCTCATTTGGATCTTCTCGATCCCGCTTTCTTTGACCGAGAGGAGTTCCAGCAGGAAGGGAAGATACGCTCCCTCTTCGAGCTCCAGGTTTTTCAACCCCCCCTTTACCTTTTTGGCGACCATCGCTTCGTCATCGCCTTCCCGGATTTCGAAATTCGATTTTATGATTTCGATGAGCGGGTGATAGGCCATTCCCTTCCCGTAAGAAAGGCATCTGCCCTCCCGGATCACCAGGTCCTCATTGGCTACCGCCTTCCGGAATTCATAGAGAAGCCGGGATTTTCCAACCCCGGCCTCGGCCACGATGGAAAAAACCTGCCCCCTTCCCTCGCGGGACCGCTCCAATCCATCCCGCAGGAGCTCAAGCTCCCTCTCCCTGCCCACGAAGGAAGTCAACCCTTTTCCCGCGCTGACCTCAAAGCGCGTTCTGCTGGAGCTGGGGGCTACGACCCGGTAGGTTTTGACGGGTTTTTCTCTTCCTTTTACCCTTCTCTCCCCCGCACTCTCAAACCAGAAAAGCCCTTCCGCGAGTCGGTAGGTTTCCTCACTCACCAAAATGGTCCCCGGTTCGGCCAATCCTTCCATGCGGGAGGCGAGGTTCACCGTATCCCCCACGGCGCTGAATTCCACGCGAAGATCGTTTCCCAGCGTACCCACCACCACCGGGCCGGTATGGATGCCGGTTCGCATCTGAAAAGGGGGAATCCCTTTCTCCTGCCGCAACCGTTCACCGAACTGATTCAATTCCTGGGAAATGGCCAAAGCGGCCCGGATCGACCGCTGGGGAGCATCCTCCAGAGCGATGGGAGCCCCGAATAGAGCCATGATCCCGTCTCCGGTCATTTTATTCACCGTTCCCTCATACGCATGGACCTGGCGAATCAGGATTTCCATGATCTGGTCGATGAGGGCATACACTTCTTCGTGGTCCAGCTTTTCTGAAAGGGGGGTGAATCCCACCAGGTCACAGAAGAGGATGGTGACTTGCTTGCGTTCCCCTTCAATCCTTTCTTTCTGGGCCAATATCTTTTCGGTGAGCCCTCTGGGAAGATATTTTTGAATCCTGGCCAATTTTTCATCCCAGGATAGGTCCCGGGGAAAAAGTTCCCGGGCCTTCGTCTTGGATGAAGGAAGAAGGGAATGGCCGCAGCCCCCGCAGAATTTATCGCCCAAATGGTTTTCAAAGCCGCATTGCGGACAGGGGGTGAGAAGTTTACCCCCGCATTGCCGGCAAAACTTGCGGGACCTTTGATTTTCGGCCTGACACCTGGAGCATTTCACCGCAGATGATTTCATACCCCATTCATCCTCTCATTCCTTTGAAACGCAGAAATGCTGAATGCCCCCCGGGGATCATGAAACAGCAAATCCAATGCCAATTCAGGGTAAATGGCTAACCGATCAAAATGCTTTCCGTTTTATTCATGGTGGGGAATTACTTCTATTCCCGGGCCCAACCGATTTTCCACTTTTTACTGCATTTTTTCTTCTTTCAGCGGCTGGCCCTGCCTGCCCCTTTGCATCCCTGAAGCAGGAAAGCATTTTCAAGCATTGCCAGGCCAGAAGCTTGCTTTTTTACAGAAAAGAACAAAAGGGGAGCAAGAGGAATGAATAAATTGACAGGACCATGGGGGTTCGATTAACATGTTTTTTGATGAATTCATGATTCAACCTCCCTTCATTTTCATTCAGCCTGCGGCCATGAAACCGGTCATCGGGCAGGGGGAGAGGAAAGGAGTCTGGAAAGGTCATGAGGCGATTTGTGATTGAAGTGGGAATGGGGGTTGACCAGCATGGTCAGGACAACACCCGTGCCGCGGAAAAGGCTGTCCAGGATGCCATTCACCGGAGCTGTCTATGCGGATTGCGGGAAGTCGTGGGGATAAAGAGCTCCGATGAAATGTTGGTCGAAGTCCTGATCGGCTGCCCGGCTCCGGAAACCGTAGATCGGGAGAGGGTTCTGAAAGTCCTCCCCCTCGGTCGGAAGAAGATTGAAGTTCGCCAGGGAGGGTTGTCGGGGAAAACCCTCTTCCAACCGGAGTTAGGCGACAAAACCGATGAAATGGTCGTGGCCAACGCCATCATTACGGTGCATGTACCGTGATTCGGATGCGGAATAACTGCCGGAAGACAACAAAAAAATAAAAACTATTGTCTCTCGCAGAGGCCGCAGAGAACGCAGAATAAATAAAAAAACTCCACAAGTTTCAAAACAAAAAAGTGACCAAAATGAGAAAGCCCAATAGAATTGCCTAACTCGCAGCCTTAACCTTGGCCTCAACCTAGCCCTTTCCCCTTGCAGGTTGCCGGTCAGGGACCTTAATAACGGGCAACTGGGAACTGGCAACGGGCAACATGTTGTTCATCTATATTTATCGACTCCAGGCCATGTAGGCACTTATCCATGCCAGCTTAGGAGATCTTCCCTTGAGGAAAGAAAAAATTTCCATTCTCTTTCAGCCCTCCGGCCGCAGGGGAGACATCGAAGCCGGGCAGACCCTCCTCCAGGCCGCGCAGGAGCTGGGAGCGCCCCTGGAGGCTCCGTGCGGGGGGAAAAACACCTGCGGAAAATGTAAAGTCCGGGTCGATCGCCTGACTCCGGGGTACGGGAATTTCCCTTTTCCCCGGAAGAAGAGACCTTCATCACGGAAGGAGAGAAAAAGGCCGGGTATCGCCTGGCCTGCATGACCCGGGTATATGGGGATGTCCTTGTTTTTATCCCCGAGGAGAGCCGGGGAGTTCAGCAGGTCATCCGCAAGGAAGCCAGGGAAATCGCGGTGGATCTGAACCCGGCCATCAAGGCCTGTTACGCCGAGCTCCCGCCCCCGACTCTGCATGAGCCTACGGCTGATTTTGAGCGGCTCCTTCGCGTTCTGGATCAATCCTTCGGCCTCAGGAACCTCACCATCGACCTCCAGACCCTTCGGCTTCTTCCCCAACAGTTGCGGGAAGCGGACTGGAAGGTCACGGCCATGGTCTGGATGGACCGGGAAATCGTCGATCTCCAGCCCGGAAAGGTGGAAGATTGCTACGGAGCAGCCGTGGCACCACCACGGTGGCAGTCTATCTCTGCAATCTGCGAACCGGCCGGGTTGTTTCCGCGGGTTCCATGATGAACCCCCAGGTGGCTTACGGGGAAGATGTGATGTCCCGGATTTCCCACACCATGCTAAACCCGGAGGAAGGCCTGAAGCGGCTGCAGGGGGTCATCGTCAATGGAGTAAACGGCCTGATTCAAAGCGCCGCCCAGGCCTCCCAGATTTCTCCCCGGGCGATCCTGGAAATGACCGTGGTGGGCAACACGGCCATGCACCACCTGTTCCTGGGAATCGATCCCCACCCGTTGGGGCTTTCGCCCTTTCCGCCGGCCACCCACCATTCCCAGAACATAAAGGCCAGGGACCTGGGATTGGAAATCCATCCTGCTGCCTATGTTCATGTTCTGCCCATCGAAGCGGGTTTCGTGGGCGCGGATAACGTGGGCGTGCTGATCTCGGAAACTCCCTACCAAAAGGATGAAATGGTCCTGACCATTGACATCGGCACCAATGGCGAGCTGGTCCTGGGGAATCGGAAAAAGCTGCTTTCCTCCTCCTGTGCCACCGGCCCGGCCCTGGAAGGAGCCCATCTCCGCTTCGGCATGCGGGCCGCCCCCGGCGCGATCGAAAGAGTGCGCATCGACCCGGAAACCCTGGAGCTGAGATACAGCGTCATCGGGCAGGATAAATGGAGCGATGAATGTACACCGGAAGAGATCCAGGCCCGGGGGATCTGCGGTTCCGGGATCATCGAAGTCATCGCCGAAATGCTCCGGGCAGGGGTGGTGGAAAAGAGCGGACGGATCAACGGGAACCTGTCTACCCCGCGCCTTCGCAGAATCGAAAAGGGCTACGAGTTCGTCATTGCCTGGGCCGGGGAGACGGCGCTGGGACAGGACATTACCGTATCCACCTCCGATGTGCGGGCCGTGCAGCTGGCGAAAGGCGCTCTGTACTCCGGGGCCAAGATCATGATGAAGCGGCTGGGGGTGAACCATTTGGACAAGGTTGTCCTGGCCGGAGGATTCGGCAGTTACGTGGACCCGGAACGGGCCATGATCCTGGGGATGTTTCCCGACTGCGACTTGAAAAATGTCGTTGCCGTGGGGAATGCGGCCGGGGACGGGGCCCGTATCGCCCTCCTGAACCGGGACAAACGGGAGGAAGCGGACCGGATCGCCCGTGAAGTGGAATACATCGAGCTGTCGATCGATCCCGAGTTCTCCATACAATTCGCCGAAGCCATGGCCTTCCCCCACCTGAAAGATCCTTTCCCCCATCTGGAAGGAATCTTAAAAAAATAGAGCAACATAACCACAGAGATCACAGAGAACACAGAGAACACAGAAAGAAAGGCTAGGAAATTGGAATGATGGAATATTGGAATATTGGGTAACCAATTGCATTAACAGCCATTCCATTATTCCATTGTTCCACTATTCCATTTTTTCATGTTTAAACTCTGCGTGCTCTGCGAACTCTGCGGTTAAGTTTTTTTATTTGGAATTGGAAAGGAGAAGAAAATGCAGAAATCATTCATCCAGCTCGAAGACGGAAAGCTTGCCTACCTGGCCGGCGGCAAGGGCAAAAACCTGATTCTGCTCCACAGTTTAAACCTTTCCGCCGACTCCTGGGATAAGGTGTTCGGCCCTTTGAGCCAGAGCCATTCCGTTTACGCTCTGGACACGTTCGGCCATGGGGATTCGGAAAAGCCCCCCAGGAATTTCCTCATCGAGGATTACGCCCGGAGCGTGGTCCAGTTCATGGACCGGATGAAGATCGAGAAGGCCATGGTATGCGGAAATTCTGTGGGGGGGCTGATCGCGGTGGAACTGGGTGCTGCCTTTCCGCAGCGCGTGGAAAAACTCGTACTTGTAGGCTGCCCGGCAAGGGATCCCTGGGAACGGATGGAACGCTTGGCCTTCTCCGCCCTGGGCTTCGACCCCCAGGGGAATCCCCAGCCCCTCTCCCTGACCGACCTGAAACTGGCCTTTGCTCATCCCAGCGCGGAATTGGCAGCCTGGTTCAATCAACTCCGGGCCAAGGCCGGCCTATGGGTGAAAAAGACCACGATCGCCATCTCCTTATACGATCCTTTCCCCAAGTTTGCCAAAATCAAATGCCCAACCCTGGTTCTTTTCGGAGACCAGGATATTCTGAAAGAGAAAGAAAAGGAAATTCTCCAGGCAATTAAAGGGGCCAAAAGCGTCATCCTGCATGATGCCGGGCACATCCCCCAGATGGATCAGCCGGAAACATTTTTGAAGGCGATAAACCCATTTTTAAAATCTTGACCTGATTTCTTTAAGCGAAACCCCCGGCTCTGCTGCGCGACTCCCGGCAGTTGACGATTCCGGGATGCTTGGCCCTGGCACCCGGTCGAAGGCCACCTGACTCGGTTCTTGTTTGGGATTAGCTGCTCGGGATTTAAAATTTGGATTTTCTCCGCATCCTAGATGGGGGGCAATATGCGTATGAAGACATCTTACTTATGGCTGCCCGTTATCCTGCTGCTGGGTGTGACGTCTTGCGCTTCTCCCCATAAAGTGATGGTCATGTACGACCGCCCCGGCAGTCTGAAACGCGGCGACCGGGTCATCTGGGAGAATCAAACCATTGGCTCGGTCGGGGATTTTCAGGCCAACCCCGCGGGCAAAACGGTCGTTCCCCTCCAGGTCAAGCCCGATTTCCGCGAGGCTTTGACGGATCAGAGCCGGTTCCTGATCCAGGCGGACCCGGACCGGCCCGGGAGCCAGATGGTCAAGATGGTCTTATTGAGCTCCGGCGGAAAGCCTCTCCCCGACGGGGGGGTGGTAGAGGGCAGCACTTCTTTTTCCCTCATGATCGAAAGGGGGAGCCGCGGGGTTCGGGGAATTCCACAAGTTCTGCAGGATGCCCTGGACAGGTTAAGCAAGGAGCTGGACCGTCTCTCGGACCGGGAATGGCAAAAAGAATTGGAGAGCCAGTTGGACTCGTGGGCACGGGAGTTAAAAAAGTCGGGCGAGGACACGCGCCGCTTCTTTGAAAAGGAACTTCTTCCCAAGCTGGAGAAATCCGTTCAGGACCTTTTGCGGCGCTTGAAGGAATTGGGCAAAGAAAAAGACGGGAAAATTTTGCAGGAGAAACTTGAGCGCCTGAAACGAACTTTGCAGGACTGATGCCGGGGGATTCTAAGGCCCATAGCCAACCGTCCCTTCATCAGCCGATCTTCGCGCACTGCCCGCCGTCAACGGGCAGAACCGCTGCGGTTATGAACTTGGCCTCATCCGAGGCCAGGAATAGAGCTGCATAGGCCGTATCCCATCCGGAGCCCATCCCCCCTTTTAGCGGAACCCGGCTATTGCGCGCTTGGATCAGATCTTCCTTATTGATCCCCAGCAATCGGGAGAACCCTTCGATGGCCATGGGGGTGTTCATGAGGCCCGGCATGATGCAATTCACCCGGATTCCTTTGCTGGCATACTTCATGGCAACGGAATGGGTCAGGGCGTTGACTCCCGCTTTGGAGGTCTTGTAGGCCAGCATGGAAACCGCGCACACTGCCGCCACCGAGGAGATATTCACGATAGAACCGCTGCCCTGCTTCTCCATGTAGGGCAGAACATACTTGCAGGTCAGGAACATGCTTTTCAGGTTTATGCGAAAGATCCGGTCCCATAGTTCTTCTTTCAGGTCCACCGGCCCTCGATCCTCGCCGCCGATCCCCACATTATTCACCAGGATATCAATGCGGCCGTACGTCTCGGCGCACTTCTCGGCCGTTCGCCGGCAGTCCTCCGCACGGCTGACATCGGCGGCAAAAGCGATGGACTCTCCCCCTTCCCGCCCGATCATCGCTTGGGTCTCCTGTGCGGAATCGAGGCGAAGATCCACGAGCATCACTTTGGCTCCCGCGCGGGCAAATAGAACGGAAATCGCCCGTCCATTCCCGATCGTATCTCCGGGAGTCTGGCCGGCACCGGTGACAATGGCGATCTTTCCTTCCAACCGCTTATCCATTTTTCCTCCCTGTGAAAGCCGTAAGTCGCGAGAGCCCTCGGCCTGAGCGGCTCCACTGAGCTCGCCGAAGTCTCGGGCCGAAGGCGCAAGTCGATCGAAGCATTTTCCCCCTCACGGCTTACGCCTTGCGACTTGCGGTTTTTTTCTCCGCTGCCCCCAGGCCTGGCACCTGATCCAAGGTCACCTTGGGGCCAAGACCGATACTTCCGCCGAGCCAGGATTTCACTCCAAGAAAATCATAGATTTAGAGGCTGGTATCCGGATGGACTGATTCCGGTGGCCCAGGTGGTTTGGGATTTGAGCCGGGTCGGGTCATGAATTTATCGCTCCGCTGGAATCCGAAGCTTTCGTATAAATGGTGGGCATCCCGCGTCTGAAGGACAAACTGCGCCCCGGATACGGCCGGATGATTGAGGATGCATTGCAGGAGCCATCTTCCCAGCCCCCGGCCCCGCAATTCCGGGGTAATCACCAGGTCTGAAAGCCAGGAAAAGACGGTATGATCCGTGACCACCCGGGCAAACCCGACCTGTTCGTTGTTTCGAAAAAGGGAAAAACAGAACGAATTCTCGACCAGCTTTTCCACCACCGGCCGCGGTCTCCTGTATCCCCAGTGAGTCCCCGCCAGAAGATGGGCAACCGTGTCAATTTTTACCCTGGCCCGTTCATCGCTGATCATAAATCCATCTTTTCGCCATTCCACTCGCTATTCTCCTTTTAAGCAAAGCCCCAACGCTAACGACGAAAACGGGCCTTGAAACAAAGTGCACTAATCATTCTATTTACAGCACGAATAGGCATCCGCTCGCGGGAAGAGATTCACGACGGCGATGGTCTGGGGACCTTTGAGAAGGCTAAATATACATTGAAACCATTCATGATTTCTGAAACAAATGGGCAGGTTTAGGGTATTGATTCGGGAATGACTGGGGCTCAAGGTGATCAATAGGCCTCCGGCCTGCTCAGGGGTAATTCGACCCGAAAGGTGGTTCTTCCTTCCCGCGAATCAATTTCCATCTTTCCGCCCATGTGCTTGATCAGGCGGGTGGTGATGTGCAGGCCCCGGCCCCGGCCCTCGCCCTGCAGGCAGCGTTCTTTCTCCTCCTCCGAGATCTCCCCGGTGTTGGTGATTTCGGCCACGGCCGACGACTCTTTGGGGTAAGAACAAATGGAAAGTTCGCCCCCTTCCTGGGTGGCGTGAGAGGCGTTGTTCAAGAGGTTATCGAAGACCCTTTCGATGTGCAGGGGGCAACACCGAATCCAGAGGGGGAAATGCAATTCCTGTTCAACCTGAAGGATATTTCTCCGGTTCATCTCCCGAACGGCTTCCTCATTGATCCGGAAACGTTTCTTCAGGATATCGGTCATGTCCAGGGTCGTTTCCTTCCCTTCCCCGTGGAGGGTTAAAGCCAGCTCCTGAATGCGGGAAGATTCCTGCTGGATGATGTCCATGGACTGCAGGATCTTTTCCCGATTGGGAAGATCGGGAAGCTCGCCCAGCATCCGCTGCACTCTCTTGGCAAAACCGGCAATGGCAATCGCCGGGTTTTTGAAGTCGTGTACGATATCGTCCATTTTCTCCAGCCTCAGCCCCTTCATCAACTCTTTTCCCAGGAAACTGAAGAGCATGATATCCTCTTCGGCGAAGCTCAGGTGCTGGGCCTGAGCGTCAAAGGCCAAGAAATACTGAACCGCTCCGTCAACGTGCAGGGGAAGGTACAGGACACAATTGATCTGTTGACTGGCCAGGTAGTGTTTCAGGGGCGGGGGGAGGAGACGGCTCATCTGCGGGTTCCGGATCAGGATGTAGGATGGATGGATCTTCTCATTCTCAAAATCCCCGAAGGGCCCAGTTTGGTGGACCAGGGTATGAATATAGGGTTCCTTGACGGAGAAGACCTGACCGATTCCGTGCTGCGCCTCCGGGAACCCGGCCTCCAGAATCACATGCTCCCGGTCTTCCATGACGGAGAAGAGGGTACACCGCTGGATCTTCATAAAACCGGCCAAAGCGGGGATCACCGA
>Ga0111180_1106_pt1 | contig 13832 bp, 11 predicted proteins | sample DeeMarSWOR324_28_FD_80237 | JGI IMG/M metagenome (GOLD analysis project Ga0111180, IMG submission 80237) | Deltaproteobacteria bacterium SM23_61
TTCCCGTCGTTGAGCGGCATCAGCCCCAAATCCGATTTCTGGATGGCCTTTTCGATCTCCCCCGCCACTTTGGGATCCCAGGGCTGGATGGCAATGGTCCGGGCATCGGGAACGGAAAGGGAGGCGACCTGCGCCAGGGGAGTCGGGGCCCCGTAGTAGTTCACCCGGACGCCGTCCAGCAGCGCCAGGGAGGCCCGTCCGGTCCGCACGCGGCCCAGCTCCTTGCGAAGGGACTCCAGTGACTTTTCGGTCTTCGCTTTCAGCTCGCCCGTAAACAAATCCTTTTTAAACATTCATGTCCCCCCAATAATGGTTCCAATCTTTTGGCCCAGCAACACTCGCTGGATGTTTCCCCGCCGGGTCAGGTTGAAGACGATGATGGGAAGGTGGTTTTCCATGCACAAGGAAATGGCCGTGGCGTCCATGATCTTGAGACCGAGGTTCAAGACTTCGATGTAGGAAAGCTTGGCGAACTTCTTGGCCTTCCGGTGGATCATCGGGTCGTGGTCATAGACCCCGTCCACCTTGGTGGCCTTGAGGATAACCTGGGACTTCACTTCCATGGCCCGCAGGGCGGCCGCGGTGTCGGTGGTGAAAAAGGGGTTACCCGTGCCCCCGGCAAAAATCACCACCCGGCCCTTCTCCAGGTGGCGGACGGCCCGGCGGCGGATATAGGGCTCCGCGACCCGGTGCATCTCGATCGCCGACATGACCCGGGTGAAGATGCCCATCTTTTCCAGGGCATCCTGGAGGGCCAGGCTGTTGATCACCGTGGCCAGCATCCCCATGTGGTCGGCTGAGGTCCGGTCCATTCCCTCGGCGCTGGCCGCGACGCCCCGGTAGATGTTACCGCCGCCGATGACGATGGCCACTTCCACGCCCAGGGCCCTGACCTCTTTGATTTCCTGAGCCACGATCTGGACCACGACCGGATCGATGCCGTACTCCTGGTTACCCATCATGGCTTCGCCGCTGAGCTTCAGGAGGATCCGTTTGTAAACCGGCTGGGCAGCAGCTTTCAACTCCTGGCGATCCCTTCTCCCACCTGGTAACGAGTGAAGCGGCGGATTTCGATCTTCTCCCCCAGTTTTCCGATCAGCCCGTTCAACAAATCCTGGATGGTAATGTCCGGGTCCTTCACGAAGGCCTGCTCCACAAGGCAGACCTCGCCGTAGAACTTCTCCAGCTTTCCCTCTACGATTTTTTCCATGACTTTTTCAGGCTTTTTGGCGTCGCGGGCCTGAGCCCGGTAAATTTCTTTTTCCCGCTCGAGAACGTCCGCCGTGACTTCCTCCCTCCGGATGTAGGAAGGATTGCTGGCGGCGATATGCATGGCAATATCTTTGGCAAAAGCTTGAAAATCGTCCGTCTTGGCCACGAAGTCCGTCTCGCAGTTGACTTCCACCATCACCCCGATTTTGCCGCCGGCATGGATGTAGGATCCTACCCTTCCTTCCGAGGCCACTCGGCCAGCCCGCTTGGCGGCCGTGGCCAATCCCTTCTGCCGCAGATAATCCAAAGCCCTCTGAAAGTCCCCGCCCGTCTCGGCCAGGGCCTTCTTGCAGTCCATCATTCCGGCTCCGGTCTTTTCCCGGAGTTCTTTCACCATGTTTGCTGATACTTCCACAAAATGCCCCCTTCCTTATCCTTCATCTTCTTCGCTTTGGCCTTCTTCTTTTTCCGCTTCCGGCTCGGGCGCCTCAACCTTCGGGGGGATTCCTTCTGCCATCTCGGCTCCTTCGGCCGAGAGCTGGGCCTCGCGGAGCTGCTTGCCCTCCAGGCAGGCGTCGGCAATCTTGGAGGAGATCAGGCGGATGGCCCTGATGGCGTCGTCATTGCCGGGGATGATGTAGTCGATCTCATCAGGGTCGCAGTTGGTATCCACGATGGCCACGATGGGAATTGCCAGCTTCCTGGCCTCATGAACGGCAATTCTCTCTTTTCTCGGGTCCACGATGAAAATCCCGTCGGGCAACCTGCCGATTTCCTTGATCCCCCCCAGGGTCTTCTCCATCTTGGCCCGCAGTTTGTCCATCTGGAGGACTTCCTTTTTGGGAAGGGCTTCGAGGGTTCCGTCCTCCTTCATGGCCCCGAGTTTTTTCAGGTGGTCGATGTTTTTTCTGATGGTCCGGAAATTGGTCAGCGTTCCGCCGAGCCACCTCTGGTTCACGTAGAACATCCCGGCCCGGGTGGCTTCCTCCATAATGGAGTCCTGGGCCTGTTTCTTCGTTCCCACAAAGAGCATCGTACCCCCCCGGGAGCATGTGTCGACCACGAATTTGTAAGCTTCCTTGAAGAGCCGGACGGTCTTCTGGAGGTCGATGATGTAGATCCCGTTCCGGGAGCCAAAGATGTACTCCTTCATCTTGGGGTTCCACCGCTTGGTTTGATGGCCAAAGTGAACCCCGGCTTCCAGCAACTGCTTCATGGTGACCGTAGACATAGATTTTTCCTCCTGGGTTTTTTCCTCCACTTCCCTTTACGCCGACCGTCGATCCGGACCGACCGGACACCCGAGGCGGCAAGGAAGTGTGCGTTTTTTAATATCTCTTCATTTTACCAATCTTTTTTGCAATGGCAAGCTGAAAAATAGCGGGGAATCGAGAACGGTAAAAAGGGGCTCAAGGTTCAAGGCTCAAGGCAAAAACCTTGTGCCCTGTGCCCTGCACCTTGGGCCCTTTTAAACTCTCAGCTCCTGTAGGAAGCATTGATCTTTACGTAATCGAAAGAAAAATCGGTGGTATAGAGAAAAGCCTTTTGGGCCCCCCGGTGGAGGTCGAGACGAACCGTGTACTCTCCCTTTTTCATGATCGCGGTTGCCGGTTCCTCTTTCTCCGGCCCTGCTCCCTGGCCCCTGCGGACCACTTGGACGTCATCGAAGAAAATATCCACCTTCTCCGGGTCGATGGGCGCGCCCGAATACCCGGCGGCGCAAAGGATCCGACCCCAGTTGGCGTCCTCCCCGAAGAAGGCCGTCTTCACCAGAGGCGAGTTGGCAACGGCCCTGGCCACTTTTTCCGCCTCCGAAGCCGTGCGGGCCCTTTCTACCAGAACCCGGACCACCTTGGTCACCCCTTCCCCGTCGGCCACCGTCTTCTTGGCCAGTGCAGAAAGGAGGTCTCGAAGAAGGATAGAAAATTTCTTGAAGCCGGGCGTTCCCGGAAGAACCCGGCCGTTTCCTGCTTTCCCGTTGGCCAGGATCAGAAGGGTATCATTGGTGCTCATATCCCCGTCCACGGTGATCCGGTTGAAGGACTCTTGGACTCCATCCTTCAGGGCTTTCCTCAGGGCCGCGGAAGAGACGGCGGTGTCCGTCAGGACAAAGACCAGAAGGGTCGCCATTTTGGGGGAGATCATCCCGGCCCCCTTAGCGATGCCCGCCAGGGTGACCTCCTTCCCGTTTACCCGGCCCCGCACCACCGCCCCCTTGGGCTTGGTGTCCGTGGTCATAATGGCCAGAGCGGCATCCGCCAGTCCCCCGGAAGAAAGGGAAGCCACCAGCAAGGGAATACGCTTCTCCATCGTTTCCAGGGGCAGAGGCTTTCCGATGACTCCGGTGGAGGCCAGAAAGACTTCCCGTGGGTCGATTTTCAGGGCAGAAGCAATCTGACGTGAGAGGCGCTGGCCGTCGCGGATCCCCTTTTGGCCGGTACAAGCGTTGGCGCAGCCGGAATTGACCAGAATGGCCCGCCCCTTTCCGGATTTCACCCGCTCCCGGGAAAGGAGCACAGGGGCGGCCTTCACCCGGTTCATGGTAAAGACCCCAGTGGCAGCCGCCGGGACCTGGGAATAGAGAAGGGCGAAATCCTTGACCCCGGTTTTCTTGATACCCGCGGCCAGGCCCGCGGCGAGAAATCCGGGGACGCGAAAATCCGGGGGAATATGCTCGTTCATCCGTACTCCAATAGAAATTCTGAGAGTTGGGAGTTGGGAGTTGTAAATACCCGCTCTTTTGCACCTCCCGACTCCCGACTCTCAACTCCCAATTCAGCTCGCAAATCTGCCATGGCACTTCTTGTATTTTTTCCCGCTGCCGCAGGGACAGGGGTCGTTGCGACCGATCTTTTTACCTTCTCTCTTCACGGGCTGGGCCTTCTCGGCCACTTCTTCCGCTCCGTGACTCATGACCATGGGTTTCTTTTGAACTTTTTCGAAACGGGTCACCTCTTCAGGGCGGGCGATCTGGACCCGGAAGAGTTTCTGGATCGTCTCCTCCTTGATGCTGGAGACGAGCTCGGAGAACATCTCGTATCCTTCCTTCTGGTATTCCTGGAGGGGATTGCGCTGCCCGTACCCCCGCAGGCCGATTCCCTCCTTAAGATGATCCATGCCCAGCAGGTGCTCTTTCCACAGGGAGTCGATCGTCTGGAGATAGATCACCTGTTCTAAATATCGCATCGTCTCGGCACCGAACTCGCCCTCCTTTTTGCGGTACACCTCCTTGGCCCGGGTGGTGACCTTTTCCAGCAGCTTTTCCCGGGTCATTTCCGCGGTCTCCTCCGAACGGATCTCGGGAACGAAGGCGAAAAGACGCATGACCGACTCACTCAGCCTGCGGTAGTCCCATTCTTCCGCGTAGGTCTTGGTATCGGCGATGGAATCCACCAGGCTCTCGGCCAGCTCTTCGATGGTCTCCTGCATCTCCTCGGGAACCCCTTCCCGGGACAGGACCTGTTTCCTCAACCCGTAGATCACCTCCCGCTGTTTGTTCATCACGTCGTCGTACTCCAGGAGGTGCTTGCGGATCTCGAAGTTGTGGCCCTCGACTCTTTTCTGGGCGTTTTCGATGGCCCGGGTGATCAGGGAATGCTCGATGGGCTGTCCCTCTTCCATCCCCAGACGGCTCATAACGCCGGAGATCCGCTGGGAACCGAAGATCCGGAGGAGGTCATCCTCCAGGGAAAGGTAGAAGCGCGAGGTGCCCGGGTCCCCCTGTCGCCCGGAACGGCCGCGGAGCTGATTGTCGATCCGCCGGGATTCATGCCGCTCCGTGCCCAGAACGTGAAGGCCTCCGGCTTCGATGACCTTCTGGTACTCTTTGGAGGTTAGGCCCTGCATCTCTTCCAGAATCTTCTGCCATCCCGCGGGATCGGCGGCCGGGTCGATTTTGCGCTTCCGCGCCTCTTCCCGGGCCAATCCTTCGGGGTTTCCGCCCAGCATGATGTCCGTTCCCCGCCCGGCCATGTTGGTGGAAATGGTGACCGCCTTATACCGGCCCGCCTGGGCGATGATGTTGGCCTCCATCTCGTGGTATTTGGCGTTGAGGACCTGGTGGGGGACCTTCTCCGCCCGGAGCATCTGGGAGAGCTTCTCCGAGTTTTCGATGGTGATGGTTCCCATCAGGACCGGCTGGCCCTGGCGGTAACAGTCCTTGATCTCCTCCACCACAGCCTGATACTTCTCCCGCTGGGTCCGGTAGATAACGTCGGCGAAGTCTTCCCGGATCATGGGTTTGTTGGTGGGGATGACCATTACCTCCAGCTTGTAGATCTTCTGGAACTCGGCGGCTTCCGTGTCGGCCGTACCGGTCATCCCGGCCAGCTTCTTGAACATGCGGAAGTAGTTCTGGAAGGTGATGGTGGCCAGGGTCTGGTTCTCTTCGGCAACCTTCACCCCTTCCTTGGACTCGATGGCCTGGTGGAGGCCGTCGCTCCAGCGGCGGCCGGGCATCATCCGGCCGGTAAATTCGTCGACGATGATCACCTGGCCGTCTTTGATGACGTAGTTCACGTCTTTCTGGAAGAGCCAGTAGGCTTTCACCAGCTGATGGACGGTGTGAATCCGCTCGGAGGCCTGCCGGTACCGGGTCTCCAGGGTCTCCTTGGCCTGGATCTTTTCCGCAGCCGAAAGAGCGGGGTTGGAATCGATCTCCATGTACCCCTCATCCAAGGAAGGAACGATGAAGGCGTCGGGCTGTCCCTTGGAGAGGAGCTCCATCCCTTTTTCGGTCATCTCGACGGCATTGGAGCGTTCGTCGATCGAACAGTAGAGTTTTCCCAGGAAATGGGAGAGGGTCTTCTGGCCGGAGAGAAAGGATTCCAGTCGATCGATCCTGGTCTTGAGAGCGGGCTCCTGGGCGATGAGGTCCAGGAAGGCGGGATGCTTGGGGTCTCCCCGCTTCACCAGGAGGAGTTTCTCAATGGCCTCTTCACTCTCCGGTTCTTCCTTCAGGAGTTTCTGAGCCTCGTGGAAAATCCCGTCCATCAACCGGCTCTGGCTCTGCCGCAGGCGGATGACCAGGGGCTTCAGTTCTTCGTAATACCCGTCTTCCATTACCCTCTCTACGGGTCCGGAGATGATCAGGGGAGTCCGGGCCTCATCGATGAGGATGGAGTCCACCTCGTCCACGATGGCGTAGTTCAGCTCCCGCTGGACCATGTCCTCCAGCCGGAACTTCATGTTGTCCCGCAGGTAGTCGAAGCCGAATTCGTTGTTGGTGCCGTAAGTAATGTCGCAGCGGTAAGCCTGCTGGCGCTGGTCATCGTCCAGTTCATGGACGATGACCCCCACGGACATGCCCAGGAAGCTGTAGATGGCGCCCATCCAGGCAGCGTCACGCTTGGCCAGGTAGTCGTTTACGGTGACCACATGGACGCCCTTTCCTTCGAGGGCGTTGAGATAAACGGGGAGGGTGGCGGCCAGGGTTTTTCCTTCGCCGGTCTTCATCTCGGCGATCTTTCCCTGGTGGAGAACCATACCCCCGATGAGCTGTACGTCGAAATGGCGCTGACCCAGGGTCCGCCGGGAGGCTTCCCGGACGACGGCAAAGGCCTCCACCAGAAGGTCATCCAGGGTCTCTCCCCGGGCGAGGCGCTCGCGGAACTCCGCAGTCTTGGCCTTCAGCTGGGCGTCGGTCAGTTTCAGGATCTCCGGCTCCAGCTGGTTGATGGCCTGCACCAGGGGCTTCAGGCGGCTGATCTCCCGCTCGTTCTTGCTGCCGAAAATTTTCTGTAAGGAATCAAAAAACATTTTTTTAAATCTTCTTACCCCAGAGGGTACAGAGTTCACAGAGATGATGAAAAAGACAATACTTTTCTTTAGTTAAAGAATATTTCCTCTGTGTCCTCGGGGATCTCTGTGGTTAGAATAAAATAAATAAAAACCCCGATAAAGCCGGAAACCCTTATCGGGGTCGCAAATCAACCCAAGCTTAAAATATCATATTTTCAGGGTCAGGAAAAGGAAAATTTACAGGGTTTGGGTAAGGTAGGGAAAGGGGTTAACCGGCCGGCCATGAATTCTCACTTCGTAATGAAGATGGGGGCCGGTGGTGTTTCCCGAAGTGCCCACGGTTCCCAGGATCTGACCGGCATGCACTCGATCCCCTGGTTTGACCCGAATATCCTTGAGGTGGCCATACCTCGTGGTGTAACCGTGGCCATGGTCGATGGAAACCAGGTGGCCGTATTGGGCTTCCCTGCCGGCAATGATGACCACTCCGTCCGCGGGCGCTACAATCGGAGTTCCCGTGGGGGCGGCAATATCGATTCCCTGGTGGGGCCTTGTTCCCCCGGAGGACGGGCTGAAGCGGGTTTCCCCGAAAGCCGAGGTGATCCGCCCGATGACCGGCCAGAGGGAGGGAATCGAGAGGAGAACGGATTTCTGGGCATGCAGAGACTCTTTCAGCTCTTTCAGGTTCTGTTCCCTCTGGAAGACTTCTTTGGAGAGTTCCAGGAGATCCAGGTGAAGCCGGCTGACCGACTCGGGCCGCTCTTTTTCCAGGATCGATACTTCCTTTCCCCGGAGGGGAGAGGAGTAATGCTTGGGTTTGGAAGATTCCGATCTCTTGGGGGTCTTTCCCGGCAGGCGGGGTGGCGGGGGAACCTTCTTTACCTTTTTTTCTTTTTTCAACTCCTGTACTTCCTTCAGGCCATTCTTGACCTGCTCTTCAACTAGCTTGAGCCGGGTCAGCTGCTCCTCGAGGAGAGTGATCTTTTCCAGGAAGGATTGAATTTCGGCTTGCTGGAAGCTCAGTTCGTTTCGAATTTCTTTGAGGTCAAATGTTTTTTTCTGGTGGGAAATATAATCGTAAAAAAGGTAACCGGAGAATATAAAAAGAAGGATTAGGGCCGCGGCCCCCACTTTGAGGGTCAGGGGTGAGAATATAAATTTCTTGACCCTGGCGGCCTGCTGGGAAAAAACTAGAACGGTGTAATGTTTTCTGCCCAAACTTCAGCTCCGATGGATCGACGGGATTTCTCCGCGGGGCTTCCATGGGGGCAGATTTTCGATTCCACCCCGAAAACTGAGCACCGTTTGCGCTTCGCCCCATTGAGGCACTCAGTTATCATAGAGAAACAATTCTTGTCAAGAACTTTTTTCAAAAAAATTTATAACTATCTGGAATTATTAAATTCCCAAAATTTTTTTCCAAGTTGCGGGCGGGAAAATGGCCCTCCCGGGCAGCCCTTTCCCCATATCCCTCTCCCAATTTTTACACTTTTTACACCTCGAGCAGCACGGCGATCTCGTCACAATCCGGGAATTTGACACATTTGATGCAATCGGCCCAGATTTTATGGGGGAGGATGGCCTTGTCGACCACTTTGAAACCATGCTTCTGGAAGAACCCCGGCCGGTAGGTGAGGGCAAAAATCCGGTAAAGCCCCAGACCAATGGCCTCAGAAAGGCAGGCTTCAATGAGCTTGCTTCCGATTCCCCCATGCTGTCGGGCTTCCTCCACTGCCAGGGATCGGACCTCGGCCAGATCCTCCCAGCAGATGTGCATCGCACAGGTGCCGATGATCCCTTCCCCACTCTCTTCCCAGTACACATAGTAATCCCGAAGGTTATCATAGAGTTCACTCAGCGAGCGGGGCAGCATCTCCCCCCTCTTGGCGGCCCGTTCGATGAGCTTATGGATGTTCTTAACGTCGCTGATTCTGGCTTTGCGTACGGGCATAGTCGTTACTCGTTACTCGTTATACGTTATAGGTTATTCGTTATTCGCTCCTGGATACCACTTCCTGTTCCTTCTATCCATATGGAACCTTATATGCAGGATTTGTAAGCCATATTCCTTTGCCAGTAAACAATAACGTATAACGAATAACTTGTAACCATGCACGTTATTGCTTGGCATTGCGGAGCATCTCCCGTGCATGGTCGATGGTTTTCCCGGTGATCTTGAGACCCCCGAGCATCCGGGCGACCTCTTCCAGGCGTTCCTCTTCGGAAAGCCGCTGGACCTCCACGTATGTCCTCCCCCCGGCTTCCTTCTTGGTGACTTTATAATGGGTGTCGGCAAAACAGGCGATCTGGGGAAGATGGGTGATGCAGAAGACCTGATGGTGCCTCGCGATTTCTTTGAGCTTCCGGCCCACGATTTCAGCAATCCCCCCCCCGATTCCGGCATCCACCTCGTCAAAAATGAGGGTCCTAACCATGGTTTCCTCGGCAAAGATCCGCTTCATGGCCAGCATGATCCGGGAGAGCTCCCCGCCCGAGGCGATCCTGGAAAGGGGCTTCAAGTCCTCTCCGGGGTTGGGGGAGAGGAGGAACTCCACCTGATCCATTCCTTTCTCATGCAGGCGGGGACCTGGCCCTCCTTCGCCCTCTTTTCCTTCCAGAGGGGCAACCCGGATCTGAAAGCGGACCTTTTTCATCCCCAGGGTGGAAAGCTCCTTTTCCAGTTTGGAGGCCAGCTCCAGGGCCGCCTCTTTTCTCCGCCGGGAGAGCTGCCGGGCCATGGCCAGGGCTTGGGTGTGTTCTTCCGAGGACGCTTTTTCCAGCTGGGAGATTTTCTCTTCCAGGCTTCCGAGGTTTTTGCTCTCTTCGTCGATCTTTTCTTTATGGGCTAAGACCTCCGCCAAGGTGGGACCGTACTTCTTTTTGAGTCTGCTCAGCTCGTCCAACCGGGACTCGATGGTTTCCAGGCGCTTGGGATCGAAGAAGATCTTTTCACCGTATGAACGCAGCGAAGAGGCCACGTCTTCAGACTGGAAAAGAATGGATTCCACCGAGGCCACCAGAGGGGACAGGGCCGGGTCGACCCTGGCCCCTTCCTTAAGCCGCTGGAGGGTGGCCTTCAGACGCTCCACCACCGAACCGCTTTCCCCGTACAGGACCTCGGCCCCAAAGTGGGCAAGGGATTGAAGCTTTTCCGCATGGGTCAGACGGGACCGCTCGGCGCCCAGCTCCTCATCCTCCCCGATTTTCAGGCGGGCCCGGCCGATCTCCCCCGATTGGAAGGCAAGAAATTCCATCCGCTCCGATCTCTGCTTTTGCCGGGAGATCAAGTCTTCGAGTTCCAATGTGGCTTTCGTCCAGCGGGCAAAAACCTCCTGGAATTGATTCCTCAGGTCCAGGAGTCCCCCCGATCCGTCCAGGATGTCAATATGCCGGACTGGGTCCAGGAAATGCTGGTGCTCGTGCTGCCCGTAAATGTGGATCATTTCCTCGCCCAGCTCTTCGAGCATGTGCAGGGTAATGGCCGTTCCATTGAGAAAGGCCCGGGATTTACCGGAGGGATGAAGAACCCGCCGGATCTGGAGGCCTTCCGATTTTTCCAGCCCCAGGTTCTTCAGAAGAGAGGATCCTTTGTCTTTTTCCAGTTCAATGAAGGCCTCGACCGAGGCTTCTTCCTGGCCGGTCCGAATCATCTCCGCGGAAGCCCGGCTTCCCAGGAGGAGGTTGATGGCGTCGACCAGGATGGATTTGCCGGCACCCGTCTCCCCGGTGAGGGCATTCAGCCCGGGGCCGAACTGGGTGTGAACCTGGTTGATGATGGCGAAATTCTTGATGGTCAGGTCGGTGAGCATGGGAAAGCTTTTTCAACTCCCTCAGCGCTCCCCCCATTTGAGCTTGGTCCGGAGAATCTGGAAATAGTCCTTGAAGGGAGACTTGATGAAAGAAACGGATTGGCCCGATTTATGGATGACCACCCGGTCGAAGGGGAGGAGGTCGCAGCCCACCTGCCCGTCGAGAGTGAGTCGGACGTCGCTCTCCTCCGTCTCCAGGGTGAATTCCACGGTGGCTTCGTCGGGGATGAGAAGAGGTGGTCACATAAGCTCCGTTCACGCTGCTGCGAAGATGGATGACCCGAGCCAGAACGCTTTTGCTGATGACTGCGTCGTTCAGCACCGTATATTCCCCGACCTTTTCCCCTTGGCGGAAGACGGTGGCGTGGAGCTTCATCCGCTTTTCGATTTCCACCTTTCCCTCCAGGATCCTTTCCAGGACCGGGTAGAGTTCTTCCAGGGTAATCTCGGTCAGGAAGCCGAGTCCCCCCAGGTTGACACCCAGGATGGGAATATCCTCTTTTTCCATGTGCCTCGCCGCACTCAGGAGAGTTCCGTCGCCACCCAGAACGACGAGAAGATCCACGCACTTGCTCATTTCTTCCGGGCGGCAAGAGGGAGCATAATGGATGGGGGAAGCGACCGAGGTGTCCAGGTAGACCTGGGTGTTTTTCTGTTTTAGCCACCCGATCATCTCCCGGGCCAGGGCCAGGGCCTCCGGCTTGTTGGGTTTCATGACAATCCCGATGCGGCTGAACACCGATTCCTCCTCATCACAGGGGACACGGGACCCCCGGGCTAAACCGTTAATTCTTTCCCGTTTTTTGGGGATTTTATTATAAAAATGAAAGGCTGTCTATAAGGAATTCCAGCCCAGGCTGAGTTTTTAAATACCCTTGGCCGCCTTCATTTTGGTGATTCCTTTTTCTACCCCCAGACAATCTTGTGGCCACTCCTGAAATTCAACCGTTCTGACGACAATCTGGGGAAAAGGGAAGGCGGGCAAAGCAAGGATCGGGATTGAAAGGTGGGGGATATCTGTGATAGGCTGATTTCATTTCGGAGGCCACGGACCCATGGAACTTTTTGAGGCCGCCAGGCCCCGGGCAGAAGAAAAGCCAGACCTGATCCCCCTGGCGGACCGGATTCGCCCGGAGCGCATGGAAGATTTCGCCGGGCAGGAGCACCTCCTCGGTACGGGGCATTTTCTCCGCTCTTTGATCGAGAAGGATCAGCTCCAGTCCCTGATCTTTTGGGGTCCGCCGGGCACGGGTAAAACCACTTTGGCTTCCATCATTGCCCGCTCCACCCGTTCCCATTTCATCGCTTTCTCGGCCGTCCTTTCGGGGGTGAAGGAGATCCGCCAGGTGGTCCAGGAAGCGGAGGAACAGAAAAGGCGGGGCCGGCGGACGATCCTGTTCGTGGATGAAATTCACCGCTTCAACAAGGCCCAGCAGGATGCCTTTCTTCCCCACGTGGAACGGGGCACGATCATCCTGATCGGGGCGACGACGGAGAATCCTTCCTTCGAGGTCAATTCGGCCCTCCTCTCCCGCTGCAAGGTTTTGACCCTGCGGAGCCTGACGGCGGAGGAGATCGACCGCATCCTCATCCGGGCCCTGAAGGAAGAAGAGAAAGGCTTGGGAAAATGGAGGGCAGAACTGACGGCCGAGGCCAGGAAATTCTTGCAGGAGATGGCCCATGGGGATGCCCGGGTGGCCTTGAACACCCTGGAAGCGGCGGTGGTAACCACCCCCCCGGATGATCGGGGGGTTCGGGTCCTCAGCCTTCCCATCGTCGAGGAAGCGATGCAGCGCAAGTCGCTGCTCTACGACAAAGATGGGGAGGAGCACTACAATATCATCTCTGCCTTTCACAAGAGCCTCCGGGGGAGTGACCCGGATGCAGCGCTCTACTGGCTGGCCAGGATGATCGAAGCCGGAGAGGATCCTCTCTACGTAGCCCGGCGGATGGTTCGTTTTGCCAGCGAAGATATCGGCATGGCCGACCCTCAGGCCCTGACCGTGGCTCTAGGGGCCATGGAGGCTTTTCACTTCGTAGGACTGCCGGAAGGGGAACTGGCTCTGGCTCAGGCCGCCGTCTACCTGGCCACGGCTCCCAAGAGCAACACCCTTTACACGGCCTACGATCTTGCCAAGAAGGATGTGGCCGAAAAGGGAGCCCTTCCGGTCCCCCTCCACATCCGGAATGCCCCCACCCGCCTGATGAAGGACCTGGGATATGGCCGGGGATATAAATATGCCCATGATTACGCAGAGGGAATCGTGCCCCAGGATTACTTCCCGAAGGAGCTGGGCACCCGGACTTATTACCATCCGACGGAGAGGGGCCTGGAAAAGATCATAAGCCAGCGCCTGGAGGCCTGGCGAAAAAAGATGGGGCGAAAATCCTGAAGGGAATGGAAGCGGTATATTTTATAAGAGCAATGGATGAGAGGAGTCAGACAATGGGCAGTGTAGTGAAGAAGAGAAGGAAGAAAATCTCCAAACACAAACACCGTAAGCTTCTCAAGAGAACAAGAGTCCAGCGGAGAAAACGCAAGTAAGAGAACTCTTCTCGAGAAGGAAGTAAAAGAGAAGAAGGGTTACTCTGTCGTCGGGGCGGGAGCGGTTGTATCCACCCGCTCCTTGAGCTCTTTTCCCACCTTGAAGAAAGGCAGTCTTTTGGGGGACACCTCCACCTTGGTCCCGGTGCGGGGGTTTCTCCCCAGATAGGACTGGTAGGTCCGCACGGTGAAGTTCCCGAATCCGCGGATCTCGATCCTTTCCCCTTTCACCAGGGCGTCGGACATGGAGGAAAAGATGGTGTTCACAATGGTCTTGGCGTCCTGTTGGGCCAGATTGTTGGACTTTTCCATGAGTTTTTGAATGAGCTGGAACTTGGTCATTTCTTCCTTCTCCTTAGAAAAAATGAGTTCTCATGTATTTTCCAAGATTTATACCATGAAATGTTTCCCCGTGTAAACCCCAAAAATGAAAAAGAAACCTGGCTCCCCCATCCCCCGGAGAAAGCAGCCCTCATCCAAGGTCGATTCAGCTGATTAAGGAGGTTGACCCCCTTCTTTTTTGAAAG
>Ga0111180_1232_pt1 | contig 13724 bp, 11 predicted proteins | sample DeeMarSWOR324_28_FD_80237 | JGI IMG/M metagenome (GOLD analysis project Ga0111180, IMG submission 80237) | Deltaproteobacteria bacterium SM23_61
TCTGCGGAACTCCAGGGATACGCTTGAAGAGGAGTTTCGCCCGCCGGATTTTGGCGGCGCGCATCCGTCCGACCCTCGGCTCCACCTGAAAATTTGTGCTTACGATTTAAGGGACACGACCCGGGGCCGGGGGAAATCGAATCCCCCTTGAGGGGTGACGAACTCGAAATCCGGATATCGAAATGGGGGAAGAAGGAATGGCGCCGGGTCGCAGGGGCACGCGGTCCCGCGAAACGCGGGATGCCCCTACGGCTGCTGGTTGTCTTCTCTCCACGCCCGGGGCCGGGTGTCTTCGTCGCAGATCTTGCGGCGGGCGAATAATGCTGTCGGAGGTTGAGGGGCAGGTAGGCGAGGTAAGGATAGAGAGCCGGCCAGAACTCCATCCGCTTCCGGATGGAGGTAAAGTTATAAAATTCCTTCCAGGCCCACTTCCAACCTTCCCGCAGCTGCTCCGGCTCCATGAGCTTGGGGCGGAAATGGGGAGCCAGGACCTCCTGGTTGGGTTCCAGCCACCATTTTTGCCGCAGGAGCCGACCTTCCGCCTGAAGCCGGGAATAAAGACGGGTTCCCGGGTAAGGGGTCAGCATGGCAAATTGGGCCAGGATGATCTTGTGGGTGATGGCGAAATTTACGGTCCGCTCGAAAACCGAGGGGTCGTCGAAGTCGAATCCGAACATGAAGGCGGCATAGGTGATGATTCCGTGGTCGTGCAGCTTGCGGATCACCTCGGCGTAGCGCTCGGGGTCATTTTGGGGCTTGCCGATGGTCTTCAGCTGTGAATTCACGGATTCGAATCCGATAAAGAGCGCCTTGCAGCCGCTCTTCTCCAGAACCTTGAGATTCTCCTCCTCGCCCAGCCCGGCCAGAGAAGCCTCCCCGATCCATTTCAATTTCAGCGGTTCCAGGGCGGTAAACAGCTTCCGGAAGTAGGGAACATTCCCGATCACGTTGTCGTCCGCGAAGAGAATCCCCCACCGGGTCAGCCCCTGAATCTCAGCCACAACGCTGTCCACTTCCCGCATCCGGAAACGGTTCCCGAAGGTTGAGTGCACGGTACAGAAATCGCAGAGGAAAGGGCATCCCCGGGTGGTCTGCACCACATCCATGGGGATGTAGCTCCGGGAATGGGCGCTGAAGATCTCCCGCCGGGGAAGGGGAGATAATCTCATGTCTACCACTCCCTCCTGCCGGTAAAACCCCTGCAGGAGGCCCGTCTGAAAGTCCGCCACGACCCGGGGCCAGAGGGTTTCCGCTTCTCCGATCACCACCGCGTCGGCATGGGCCGAGGCTTCTCCCGGGAGAACCGTAGGGTGGATTCCCCCCAGGACCACCTTGATTCCCCTTTTCCGGCAGGCGTCGGCGATCTGGTAGGCCCGGTGGGCGGTCTTCGACATCACCGAGATGGCCACCAGGTCCGCACCCCCGAAGCCGTTGTTCAGGTCCACGGGGCGGATCTGGTCGTCGGAAAATCCCACTTCCACATCCGGGGGGATAAGGGCCGCAAGCGTGGCGAGGGCCAATGGGGTCAGGCGAGCACTGTCTTCCGCGGCGGGGGAAACGAGCTCAATTCTCATGATCTACATTTACATGAATCAAAGGGGCGGGGCAATGATTTGTTCCTTCCCCGGACGCATGGCTGGTACTTTCCAAACATCGATTCCGAAGCGTTTGACGATTTTCTCCAACCAAAAGCTCAGCCTCTCTTTGCGGAAAGGCTGAGCTCTGATCCATCGCTTCCCCCTAAACAGGACCGAACAGGATGGCGCTTTAATCTTCGGCCCGATATTTGAATGAGATGTTGACCCTGGCCCGGTAGGAGCTGACTTTCCCTTTGTCAATGGTCATGTCGAACTTGACGATCTCCCCAACCCTCAGATCCTCCAGGGTCTTGCCGGCGGTCTCCACAGCGTTTTTGGCAGCATCCTCCCAGGAGGTCTTGCTGGTCCCCACGACCTCGATGATTTTGTAAATACTCTCGGCCATCGCTGAACCCTCCTTTCCCGAGATTTTGGTTGCCCGGCAACCAGGGACATTCTAGCATTATCCATAAACTATTCAACCTGCAAAAAGAGGGAAAGGAATTGGTTAGACCGCAAAAACAAAGGTGACTGTGACTCTGGCCTCCCGGCCATCATGGGGGGCGGGGAGTTTCCATCCTTTGACCTCTTCGAGCAGGCAGCGTTCGGCTGCCGGATTCTTAAAATCCCGGCCGGCGATCTTCACGCTTTTCACCGTTCCATCCGGGTTGATGGTTAAATGTAAAACCAGGTTCCTGCCGGGATCGTTCCCCTTCACGCACTTATGGATATCCCCCAGGTGCTTTTCCAGGGCCTGAAGGACCGCCTCTTTCGTCAGCCCTCCGGAGATCTTGATCTTTTGGATGGAAGCGGCCCTCTTGTCTTTTTCCTGGTCTTTCATCTCCCCCTGCATCGCTCTCTCTTCGATGCGCGCCGGAGCGGCCTCCTTCCGGGCCAGGAGAGAAGAAGGAGCCAGGCTTAATTTGACGCCACCCACGGCATAATCGGAAACCCCTTGAGGAAGGGGAAGTGGCTGTTTTATGGTGGTCTGCTCCCCGCCGCGGTTTCGGACCTCCGTGTCAACCGCCAGGAAGGAGGTATATGCGGTCAGAAGATTGTAGGCCAGTCCCAGCTCGGTCACTTCCTTGATCCGCAGGTCATCGCGCCGGAGCCGGTTGTAGTCGGAAAGCAGGGCGATCCGGTGGCGGGCCCAGAGATAGCGCAAGGCCGAAAGGGTCTTCGAGGATTTTACCGTCCGTATATCGATGATTTCTCGGTAGGAACCATTGCCGGATATGCCGTTCAGGATGATCTTGCCTTTCGGCTGCCCGCGCCATTTCCCGAAGACGATGACCGGCCGATCCCGAAGGGAAACAGGTTGGCGTTCCCGAGGTTTTTCCGCATGAGGTCAAAAGCCTCCTCTTCCACCCGGACATACCCGTCGGTGGCGATCACCACGGTCCGGGAATAGTTCTCCGGCCTCTTGAGCTTGAGGGCCCGTTGCAGGGCCGGCAGGAGCTTGGTTCCTCCGCCGCCTCTCTGGCGGTTGATCAGGGAAAGAGCCCTCTGGATATTCTGCGGGGTGGCCGGCAGAGACTCTTCGGCCATGACCGAGGAGCCGCCGGCGAAGAGGAGAACATTGAACCTGTCCGCCGGGCGAAGGTTGCCGATCAGGCTCTGGAGCAGCCTCTTGGAGATTTCCAGGGGAAACCCGTGCATGGACCCCGATACATCGACGATGAAGATGTACTCCCGGCCGGGAATCTCTTTTGGACTCACCCTCCTGGGCGGCTGCATCATAAGGAGGAAGAAATTATCCTTTTCCCCCTCATAGAGGAGGAGCCCCGACTGGACTCGGTCGCCGTCCAGGCGGTAGCGCAGGATGTAATCCCGGTTGCCTCCATGGGCCTCTGACGGATCGAGTTGGATCGTGGCGAAAGAAGGGCCGTCATAATGCGCGCTCACTTTGTGGGATGGGCAATAAACCTCCTTGATGGGCATTCCCGCAGCGATGTTGACCGTGATGTCAAAACGGTAGGTCGGTGCTTCCCCCTGATGCAGGTAGGGGTTGTGGATCCACTGTTCGGAAGGAGAGGCGGTCTCCGCAGGCTGGTTGGAATAGCGGGGGCCGACAACCGTGGGGTAGATGAACCCATAAATCCGGTCGGAGGGGACCAGCAGCTCGGTGTATTTGAGCTCCACTTTGATTTCGTCCCCGGGCAGGATGTTGGCCACGTTCATCTGGAAGACGTTGGGCCGCTGCTGCTCCAGAAGGGAGGCGCTCTGGCCCGCCTGCTTGGCCTGCTCATACGCTTTGCGGGCGTCTTCTCGCTTGCTGATCTTGGCCTCGATGACCCTCTCTCCGATGGTCATCTTCATCCCGTACACGGCAGCCCGGGTGGAAGCGGGGAATACGTAGATGGCCTCCAGGGTCTTTTTCCCTTCATTCCTGTAGATCTGGGCCACCTGGACATCGGCGATGACCCCGGCGATGTTCACTTCCGCCGAGGTGGATTTCAGGGGAAGCGGATCGATCCCGGGGTCATCGCTTTTCACGAAGAAATAGGGGGAGAGGGTTTTGTCTTCGGACTCCCCGGGCTGGGAATGGGCGGTTGCCCCCAAGAGGCAGGAGGAAACCGCGGTTAAGATGAAAAGGAACTTGGCGAATGGGCTCATTTTGGACCTCCTTTGATCTTGAATGACGGCTTCTGTTCTCTTGGACAAAGGAGGCTTCGAAAATGTTCCCGGATAAATAATTTGATGACTTTCCTTCCGGGCCCATGAAATCACAGGAAATTCTGAAAAGACCAGCTCTTTAGCTTTCTCCGAATTTGGAGATGATCTTCATTTTTTTAAGGCAAACCCCCGGCTCTTGGGGGGAATAAACTTCCATATCTCCGGAATGCCTAGTGTCGTGTCACGGAAATAAGCTGACAAAGTCGAACCCTGGTGCCGGGAGCCGAGAGTCAGACCGCTGCGCTTGCCAAAATAGGCGTTGGTTCCTCCGGAACCCACGGGGATTTTACAATGTATATTGCCAATGTAGGGGCGATTCATGAATCGCCCCTACGGATCTGACGAGGGCGTAGCCCGCTGCCCCCCGTTCCTTTGCGGAACCCCGGAGATGCGGTGGAAGAAGACTTTCCCCCCGCCGGATTTTGCCCCGCCAGGGCGGGGGCATCCGTCCGACCCTCGGCTCCAGGTGCAATTTATGCCTATTAGTTTCGGGACACGACACTAGGTTGTGGCCGGGGGGCAAGGGAGATTACAGCCGCAAGTCGCATGGCGTAAGGCCCGAGGCCGGAAAAAATTTTAGCGACTTGCGCTCTCGCGACTCGCGACTTGCGGCTTTCAGTATGAAAGGGGAATTCAGCGGCCGGGGATGATTTCGATTCGGACGGTTGCGTCCTTTTCCAGGGACGCTACGGTGGCGTCTTTTTCTTGGACCTCTCCCAGGAGTCTCAGCTTCTCGACCAGTTCCTTGATCTTCTCCGTCTTCAACTCGGCGGTGATGACTTCATTGCTTTCCCGGGATAAGCGGTCGATCCTCGAAGCGCCCAGCTGATTCAGGAGGGATACGGCCTCTTGGCCGGCATGCCTGATGTCTCTGGCCTGAACCACCATACGCATGCCCCCCGGCTTCGTTTTGGCGGCCATCCGCAGGGATGGAGCCGCGGGCTGAGCCTTCTTCAGTTCCTTCTTTGCCCGGACCGCCCCCTCGGCAAGGACCCTCTTGTCTTCCCCCGTTGGGGCAACCCCTGCGGGCGCAGGAGGAGAAGGGGGTGCAGCGGCAAAGTCCTTTACCCTGGCTTTACCTGGGGTTTCTTGAAGGACAGACTTCTCCCGGGGAGCCCTCGGTTCGGCAGCCGGTGCCTTGGCCGGATAAGGGGCTTCTTGCCGGGCGATGACCGGTTCTCTGACGGAAGGAACCTGGAGGTCTTTCATCTGGGGCTCTACGGCTTTAAACACGTACACCGCAATGACGGCGATCAAAACCGTGGCCAAGGCTTCCAGGGGAACCTTTATATGGAGAGGGTAGAAAAGCTTCTGGATGAATCCCTTCGTCGGTTCGGCCTCTTCCCTGACCCGGGCCATGATCTTCTGCTTCATCCCGGGCGGGGGTTCCACCTCCGGCAGATTCCTGATCACTTCGCCGGTGCGATTCAATTCGTAAAGAGCCTTGCTGCAGGCCCGGCAGGAGCCGAGGTGCTGATCGATGAGCTCCTTATCCTCGGGGGAGACCATTCCTTCCAGGTAGGCAGAGAGGTTTTTGCGGACGTCCCGGCATTCCATCATAAATCTCCCAGCACCTTCTTCAGGCAGTCCTTGAGAGCGTCCCGGGCCCGGAAGAGACGGGATTTCACGGTTCCCTCGGGTACTTTGAGGATATCACGGATCTCCTCGTAGGAGAATCCCTGGATGTCCCGCAGGACCAGGACTTCGCGGTACTCGGAGTCGAGCCCGTTGATGCACCCCTGCACCCTGGCGTCAACTTCTTTCTTCTCCATCCGCTCCAGGGTGGAGGGACCGGGGTCTGGAGGGTCCATGCGCAGCGGCCCTTCTTCCCTATGCCCCCGGGCATCGATCGAGTAAAGCTCCCGGGCCCCCCGCGTTTGGATCTGTTTCCTCCGGTTCTTGGACAGGTTGATCACGATGCGGTACAGCCAGGTGGAAAACCGGGCTTCCCCGCGGAATTTTTTTAGGGACCGGTAAGCCGAGAGAAAACCGTCCTGCACCACTTCGCAGGCTTCGGCGTAATCCCCGATCATCCGGTAAGCCAGGTTGAGCATCTTCTTCTGGTACTTTTCGACCAAAACCTCAAAGGCTTCGATCTCTCCTTTCCGGCAGGAGAGGACAAGTTGGAAATCCTCATCGGCCGGTGCCTGGGGACTTTCTTCCACCCTGTTGGACATAGAATTCAGCTGATTTGTTCCTCTTGGGATGAACCCGGGCAATTCAGGGGAATCCTCCGCTTTCGTGGGAAATAACGGGGGCCCCCAGGTGTATGCCGGGATTCAAAGAATCATTCGCATATTTCCCCGCAACTTTCAAGAAACTTTTCTTCTTGACCTCGCTGGAACGATTATAGAACATAAAGAATAAAGAGATTCCGGCATCAGGAGGAAGAGGATGGAGGCAAAAGAGTTCGACGCAAAATACCGCCGGCGGTTGGATAAACTGGCCACCACCAACCTGGCCGATGCGCTGGATAAAGTGGGGATCCGGGGGGCGGTGATTGGGATTCGACCGATGTACAACTGCCCGAAGATCGTCGGAAGGGCGGTGACCATCAAGATCACCGCGGCAGGAATGACCAAGGCGAAGTACCACCTGGGCGTAAGCCCAGCCCGGGGATGTGATCGTGATCGACAACCGGGGAGACCTCTACAACAACTGCTGGGGCGAGATCCTTTCCATGGGCGCCAAGATGAAAAGGGTCTCGGGAGTGGTCGTGGACGGCGCGGCGAGAGATATCGACGCCTGCCAGGAGTTCGGCTTTCCGGTCTATGCCCGGGGGACCGTTCCCCTAACTGCCCGCGGCCGGGTCATGGAAGAATCCTTCAATGAAGTCGTCCGGGTGGGTGACGTCCAGGTACGGCCGGGCGATATCATCGTGGCCGATATCAACGGGGTTGTAGCGATCCCGGCGGAGAAGCTGGAGGAAGTCCTCGCAGCCGCGGAAGAGATCCAGAAGAAGGAAGAGGCCATGGTGGAAGAGCTGAGACGGGGAGTGCCCATCCTGGAAGTGGATCAGAAGTACGGCTATGAGGCGATGCTGAAAAAGTAAGCGCTAGGGGATCCGCAGATTACGCAGATTCGGGGAAAAATCTAACCCCAGAGGACACAGAGAATAAAGAAATGGAATAATGGAATATTGGAATATTGGAATGATGGGCAAGGAAATTACATGCCGAAACCCATGATTCCATCATTCCAGTATTCCAATTTATTTTCTCTATGGAAAGGGATCAACGATGGAAAAAATGGAGGACGAACTGGTGGGGAAATTCAAGGAACTGGATACGACGAGCATATCCGATGCCCTGGACCGGCTTGGAATTCCGGGGGGATGCCAGGGGATTCTTCCGCAGGTGCCGGGGACGAAAGCCGTGGGACGAGCTTTTACGGTACGCTATCGGCCCTGCGGGGTCGAAAAGGGGACGGTGGGGGATTTTATGGATGACGTGGGACCCGGGCAGATCATTGTCCTGGACAACGGCGGCCGGACCTATTGCACCGTCTGGGGAGACATTATGACGGTTTATGCCCAGAAGCGGGGGATTGCCGGGACGGTGATTGACGGGGTCTGCCGGGACCTTCCCCGGATCCTCACTTCCCAGTACCCTATTTTCACCCGCGGCAGGCTCATGATCACGGGAAAAGACCGGGTCGAGGTGGATGGGATCAACATTCCGGTAGCGGTCAGCGGCGTCCACGTCAGGCCGAATGATATCGTGGCCTGCGATGACACGGGAGTGGTCGTTGTCCCCCAAGATCGGGCGCTCGAAGCGGCCGAGCAGAAAATCCTCGAGCTTCTGGAAAAGGGAGTGACCCTTCGGGAAGCCCGGAAGCAGATGGGGTACCACCAGCTCCAGAGCAAGAGATGAGCCAGAAGAGGAGAAAAGGGAAAGCGGGCATGGGAAAGACAGCACCCCAAAAAGAAAAATTTTTTAAGGACCTGACCGCAAAGATGAAAAAGACCGGTGCTCCCCTGGGGAAGTTAACCCTGGGGGAGGTCATCGATCTGGCCGAGAAATTCAGGGTCAAGGCCAGCCACATCGTGATTTCCGAGGCCATGGAAGTTCATCGGCTGACCCATGATGAAGTCATCCAGGCGGTTTTCGAGGCTTTCAAGTTTAACCTGCTTTCTCTGGAAGTCGGGCTTTCGAAAGGAGAGAGCTTCTTGCTGGGGGGGATCGGGAGAAGGCTTTCAGGGCTTAAGAAGAAAAGAACGGTTTTTATCGGCGATCGTTTTATCGACAACGCGGTGATTTACACCCTGGCGGCGGAGGTGGGGAATCACCAGATGGGACTCCAGCCCTGCGCGGGAACGGGGGATTCCTGTGTCACTGCCGGGTTGATGAAGGCTCTCCTGGAGACGAGGCTTTCCCGGGAAAGGGTCGGGCAGATCGGTGCTTTGATCGTCAAGATCGGCGTCCTTTTCAAGGAAGGGAAGAAGACCACGGGGTGCAACATGGAAGGATTCGGGGCGGGGGCAGCCAGCGCGGCCGCCGCTCTGACCGAGATGCGGGGAGGGTCTCCAAGAGATGTGGCGCGGGCCATGGTTTTAGCCCTGTCTCCCACGATCGCGGTGCCCTGCACCCCAAGGGTGATTGTTTCGGGATTATGCGCCACCCACATCGGGGGTGCGGTCCTGATCGGCAACCTGGCCTCCAACCTGGCCCTGAAGACCGCTCTGCGGGTGGATGTGGACATTGACGTGATGATGGCCATGGCTGCGTCGGTCCACGCCAACGCCGCCCCGGTGATCACCGAGATCAACTTGGAATACATGCGGCCTTACTTCAAGAAAGAAGCGGAAGTTGAAAAATATGTAGCTCCCGGGGTGCGAGAGGAAGAAGCCGCAAAATCAGCGAGGGTGCTGGCCAAAGCAAGGGAAGAAATGAGGAGGCTGGCGGAAACGGCCAATCCCCTCACCAGCCCGTTCGGGGATGCGGTTGTGGGAGGAAGCAGCATCGCCGTCGGATCCCCGACCAACATGGGCCGGATTGCTCACGAGCTCTATGAGGGGGAAATCCGGAAGATCTCCATCGGGCTGACCACCGATCTCTTTGCCCGGAGGGCGATCAATGTCCCCGGAATTCTCATGGGGGCTGTTCTGGGAGCCTCGACCAAAGACATCAAAGCCTATCACCGCGTCCTAAAAGAGGTGGCTGAAAAGGGGATCGAAGTCCAGATCTACCATATCCCGGAGCCGGAGGTCCAAAAAATCACCATCGAAGCCACCGAAACCAACGCCGCGGTCAACTCCCTGAACCGGGGAGGGGGAAGGGTCAAGCTGGTGGATGCCCAGCCCTCGCTGGCTACGGCGGTCGAGGTGGCGGGTCGATTGGGGATCAAACTGGCGCCAACCTGACTTTCATCGAGGCGGGGGCAAGCCTTGGAAGACAGGATTCTTGCGCGTTGGTGATATCTCAAGGCCTGGCCCTATGGGCTGGCCTCACTCGGCCGCCACGGTGATGTCGTCGTAATCCCCCGCAGCCCGAGTCATCGTATTGTCGGAATCGGTTAAGAGAAGGATTCCCCTTGCGGTCGGACTCTTTTCCCCTTCCCCAAACAGGCGGCGGTAATCGGCCAGCACGTTGCGTTCCTCGGCGATCCAATTTCCCACCAGGGATCTTCCGCTCCGGAGAACGATGCCTTTTGTCCTTCCGGACAGAGGGGAGTCGAAGACGCTACCTGCCGGCAGGGTATCGCTCCAGGTGTATTTGACGGAGCGGGGGATGGGCCATCCCCCGAAGACCACATAGACCGAAAGAACGTTGTCGTTCCCGCTTTTCTTCTTCTCATCGGACCCTTCCGGAAAGACGAGCGCCCGCCAGCGCCAGCGCAGGATGGGAAATTCCTCCAGGTTCCAGGTCTTTTCATAACCGATCGGGACGCTGATTCCCTGCGCATCGGCGTGAAGAAATTTATGGCCGTCCTCGATTCGGACCGAATAGACCTTCCCCATGTTCTCCTCATCCCGGGATGACCAGCCGGCGGGAAATTTCACGGCTTCATCCCTTTCGAAATTCAGGGCGAACAGAACCTGGGCAGGAAGAGCGGATGGCCAGAGAATCCAAAATAAGCTCAATGCTGCAGCGAAAGTTAGGATCTTGGGAATCATGATCCCGATTCATCCACCTCCCTCCATCCCCTTGTCAGAGGGGGAGGGGAAAAGAAAGGGTACGTTCTTCTAACTCAGCCAGGGGAATTTTCGGTCCAATTTCTTCGTGGAGCCCTGGTAAGGGATGCCCGCGAGCTTCTTGGCGATATTCTTCGACCGCTCGATGTTGTGATCCCGGTAAATGGCCACCTTTTCGATGACCGGGGATCCGCCGCCGTGGAGGGCGTCGACAAGCTTGTGGCCGCCCCAGGCCGAGGCCATCATATCCTGGAACAGCCGGAAGGCCCGGTGTTGGTGCTCGGCCGAGACGTTGGGATCGCGCATGATGTACTTTTCCAGGTAGGGCGCGGTCTTCTCGTTGTAGAAATCGTCTTCGGAGGGCAGGGTGGCCACCAGCCCGCCGGCTATGGCCGCCAGGGATTCGTACTCTTCATAGATATTTTCCCCGGCGAGCATCCGGCCGGCGTTACAGAAGTTCGAATCAGGGACGTAGGTTCCGGAGGGAGTCTTGACGGAATGGACGGCGGCGGCAACTCCCGAGGAGTAGATGAGGTCCACGATCTGGATCATCTCGGCCAGCTTGTGGCGGACGTGCTGGGCTTTGTCGATCCCGTTGTACTCCGCCGCCAACGCGGTCGCCCCGGTGAAGATCTCCGAAAGGGCGGCCTTGCATCCGGTGTAGCTGTGCCGGTGGTAGAGGGCGAAGAGGAGGGCCAGTTTTCCGGCCAGCTCCGTCTCCCCGCACAGGAAGACCCGCTCCCAGGGGACGAAGACATGGTCGAAGACCGTGATGGAATGGCTGGCGCCGAAATTCACGTAGGGGCAGTCGAGTTTCTTGCGCTTGCTCGGCGAGTAGGAGGCGTTGATGATGGTGACCCCCTCCCAGTCGGAAGGGACGGAGAAGGCCACGGCCCAGTCCTTCTCTTCCGGGGTCAGGGAACGGGTGGGGATGGCCACGATTTCGTCCACGTACACGGAGCAGGAGTTGTGTGCCTTGGCGCCGTTCACGATAATCCCGTCGGCCTTCTTCTCCACCACCCGCAGGTAGAGGTCGGGGTCTTTCTGCTGGTGGGGCCTCCAGGGGCGGTTTCCCTTGACGTCGGTCTGGGCGCAGTTGAGGGAGAGGTCTTCCTTCTGGACCTTCTTCAGGAAATCGACGAAATTCCGGTAGTAACGGGTGCCGTATTTTTGGTCCGCCTCGTAGGAAACGATGGAGACACCGTTGAGCGCATCGATTCCCATGCAGCGCTGGATGCAGCCCCCCACTTCCTGGCTGTACAGGCGGGTCATCTTCTGCTTGTGGATCAGATCTTCCATGCTCTGGTGGAGGTGGCAAAAGCGGTTGATCTTATCACCGGTTAGGTGGGAAATGGCCACCCCGACCTCCTGGAACTCCGGATCGTGGGCAAAATCGTAGGTGGCGGCCATGACGTTCATGCCTCCCAGAAGCCGGGGGTCGAAACGGTCCACCCGTTTTCCACCCATGTAGACGTTGGGTTTAAGCTTGGCCAGTCGCTCGCGGAATTCATTTCCCGTGATCATGGATCCCTCCTCATTATTTTTTGGGTCTTCTCCCAATCGAGTGGGTGAAAAGGTACCGAAATATTCTCCGCCCAGGGGGTGCGTCCCGCCCCTGACGGGACAGAATCGGCGGGAACAACCGGGATTCCGGAGCGGTTGCTCGGGTTCCGCAAGGCACCTGTCCCCGATCCCCTTACGGAAAACCGCATCCCTGCTCCGATCCTGACCACTCAATCATTTTCCGACGCGAACCGATGAAAGAACGACTGCCTAATTATGTCCCGTCAGGGGCGGGATGCGCCCCCTGGGTCCCTCTCGAATCGTCCTCGCCTTGGCAACGGGCATACCGGGCGATGGAAAATAGACCGAAATTACGCACTCGATTGGGAGAAGAGCAATTTTTTTGTTCCAAGGTTGATGAGCTCATAAAAAGGAAGATTCCCCCCTCCTCATCAAGGAAAAGGGGATTCTGGATTTTTTGAAGATTTGCCACAAGCAGCAGGTTTAAAAACGGCCGGGTTCACAGGGGGGGGCCAGGAATCCCTCCCGGCGATCAAACCACAAGGACCCCTTCTTTCCTCAACTGCTCGATCTCTTCATCGGTCAGGTCGATGGATTTCAGAATTTCCCGGGTTCCCTCTCCCACTGCGGGAGGACTGGAGCGCAACCCGAAATCATGAGCGCCGACCCGTACCGGAATCCGGGGAAGTTTGGTGCGGCCTCCCTGGGGCAGGGGTACCTCCACGAGGCCGCCCCCTTCGTTCAGCTGGGGGTCTTCGAAGAGATCTTCCGGGCGGGCGATGGGGGCGAAGGGGATGCCCACCTTTTCGCAGGTCTCGATGATTTCCGCCCGGGTCTTGCTTTCAAAGACCTTCTTCAATGCCGGGATCAACCAGTCGCGCTGGAGGATCCGGTCGTTGTTGGTCTGGACCCTGGGATCATTCCCCAGATCAGGCTGGCGAAAGGCCTCGCCGAAAGCTTTCCACTGCTTGTCGCTGGTGATTCCGATGAAGATCTCCCCGCCGTCCCGGGTCTTGAATATGTCGTAAATGCCCCAGGTGCTCACCCGGGCCGGCATGGGGGGCACCGGCTTTTTGGAAACGGCGGAAAGGGCCATGTTCTGGCCCATCAGGAAGGCGGTCGATTCGTACAGCGAAGCGATCACAAACTGGCCTTTACCGGTCTTCTCCCTCTCGTACAGGGCGCTTAAGATCCCGATGACTCCGAAGCTTCCTCCCATGATGTCCACGACCGAAGAGCCGGCCCTGAGAGGACGGCCCGGAGGCCCGGTCATGTAAGCGAGTCCTCCCATCATCTGGACCACTTCATCCAGAGCCGGGCGATGCTCGTAAGGGCCGGGCAGGAACCCCTTCAGGGAACAGTAGATCAAGCGCGGGTTCACCTTGGAGAGGTCCTCGTATCCCAGTCCCAGCCGGTCCACCGCCCCGGGCCCGAAATTCTCGATGAATACATCCGAGGATGCGGCGAGTTTCTTGACCAGCGCCGCTCCTTTCTCCGATTTCAGGTCTACGGACAGGCTTTTTTTATTCCGGTTAAAATAGAGGAAAAAACCCTGCCCGAAGCCGATGAGCCTCCGGGTATCGTCTCCCCTGGGGGCTCTCTCAATCTTGATCACTTCCGCTCCCATGTCCGCCAGGACCAGGCCGCAGGTCGGCCCCATCACTGTATGGCCCATCTCCAGGACGCGAATACCATCCAAAGGAAGTTTCATGTCTTACTCCCGCAATCGGTTGCTCTTGTGGGATCATGCATGCCCAATTCCCTTTCTTCCAGCATACCCTGCCCATCAAGCCCTGGCCATTAAAATTATGCCT
>Ga0111180_1174_pt1 | contig 13659 bp, 10 predicted proteins | sample DeeMarSWOR324_28_FD_80237 | JGI IMG/M metagenome (GOLD analysis project Ga0111180, IMG submission 80237) | Deltaproteobacteria bacterium SM23_61
GCGCAGCAAGCATCGGCGGGATATCCGCTTTCCATGAACCCCCTGTCGGTCATCCGCAAAGCGCAGCGGGGGCGGAATACGTGGGCCTCGAAGAAATAACAGACTCCCCCGCCACCGGTGGGGAGAGATAGGCGCCTCATGATTGCAAGCAAGATGATTTTCCTTCCGGGCCCATAAAATCACAGGACATTCTGAAAAAACCAGGTCTTTACCTTTCAACGAATTTGGAGATGAACCCTAAATAATAATGTTTATTTTCTTGTCTGCGGGTACAATAAAAAGAAGAAATACAAATCTCACTCCGGAGGAGAAACGATGAAAATCAGCGAATACTTCAGGACCGCCAAAGGGCGGGGAGTCATTGCCACCGCGGATTCGAGCGGCAAGGTGGACGTGGCCATTTACGCCGTTCCCCATGTGATCGATGATCAAAACGTGGCCTTCATCATGGCCGATAAACTGACCCATACCAACCTGCAGTCCAACCCCCACGCGGCCTACCTTTTTACCGAGGAGGAAGAAAAATTCAAGGGCGTACGGCTCTTCCTTACCAAAACCGGGGAAGAGAAGGATCCCCAGAAGGTGGACGCCTTTCGCCGCAAGGAATATCCCCATTTGAAAGGGAAAGATTTCCTGGTCTACTTCCGGGTGGATAAAGTTTTGCCCCTGATCGGCGCCGGGGCCGAATATATTCCATGGATTAAGCTTTTCTTAAGGGAGGAAACCCTTAGCGAATTTTTTCGGCCCCTGGACATGATTAAGGCCCCCCGACTTTCCCTCACCTGAATTTTTTCACCCCTTCAGGGGGGAGGGGGGATTTCTAGCAGGGCCTTGATGCGGAGGATACCCATGAGTTCCAGATCCGGAAAGTTTTTGCAAGTCGTCCTTGCGCTCATCATCTGCGGCACCCTTCTGGCCCAGCCCGGGTGCACCCAGGAAGCGAAGAAGGAAAGACATTGGAGCAGGGCAGAGAAATATTTTGCCGCCGATAAATTCAAAGAGGCCATCATCGAATACCGCAACTTTTTGAAGCTGGCCCCCGGCGATGCCAAGGGGCATTACCGGCTGGGACTCTCTTACCTGCGGACCGGGCAGGTCCGGGAGGCCTTCCCCGTGCTGGCAAAAAGCGTGGAACTGGACCCCGCACAGGTCGACGCCCGGGTCCAGCTGGGAAACATCTACCTTCTGGGCCGGGACCCCAAGAAAGCCCGGGAACAGGCGGAAAAAGCCCTGGCCAAGGACCCCCAGAATTCTTCCGCCCTGCTGCTGATGAGCTCCGTCCAGGGAGCGGAGAACGATCTGGATGGGGCGATTGCCCAGGCCCGGAAAGCCATCGAGCGGGACCCCAAAAAAGTGGAGGCCTACCTCCATCTGGCCAATCTATACCTTAGGAAAAAGGACCCGGCCCGGGCGGAAATCACCCTAAAGCAGGCCGTCCAGGCCAATCCCCAATCCACCCGCGCGCGGTACGCCCTGGGCGAATTCTACCGGAGGACGGGCAAGCAGGCTCTGGCCGAAGCCCAATTCGTGGAAGTGACCAAAATCGCCCCCAAAGAAGTGGGCTCCTGGATCTCCCTGGGCAACTATTACGCGTCCCTGAGACGTCCGGAGGAGGCGGAGAAACAGTTCAAGAAAGCCATCGAGATTGAGCCCAAGAAGATCTCCTCCATCCTCCACCTGGGAGACTTCTACCTGGCCCAGGGAAAAAAGGATCAGGCCCTCGAGACCTACCAGAAGGCCGCCGACGTGGATTCCAAGAGCATCCTGCCCCGGGCCAAGATCGCCGAGGTCTACCTGGGCCAGAACAAGATTGACAAGGCGTCCGCGGCGGTCGATGAGATTTTCAAGATCAACCCCAAGAGCTCCGAGGGTAACTTCCTCAAGGGCCGGCTGCACCTGGCCAAGAGGGAATTCAACGAAGCCGTCGCCACCTTCCAGGTGTTTCTCAAGGATCATCCCAAGTCTGCGCCGGCCCATTATTTTCTGGCCCTTGGCCACCTGGGAAACAAAGACCTCCAGCAGGGAAAGAGCGCTCTGGCGGAGGCCGTGAAGCTGAACCCCCGCTGGAGCGAGCCGAGATTTTTGCGGGCGGACCTCAACCTGCGATCGGGAGCCTTTGACCTGGCCATCGAAGACGCCCGGCAGATCCTGAAGAACGCCCCGCGATCCTACCGGGCCCATCTGCTAATGGGGTTGGCCTACCTGGGTCAACGGGACATGGCGAAAGCCTCCAAATCTTTCGAGGAAGCCATCCGCATCGATCCCCGGAACCCGACGGGTTATTTCCACATGGGAAGGCTCCTCCTGGCCCAGAGAAAGGGGAAGGAAGGCCTGGCCCAGCTGGAAAAGGCCCTCTCCCTCCAGCCGAATTACCTGGAGGCCCTCCACCTGGTCGCCGCCTACTACGTGAGCAAGAAAGAAACCAGCAAGGCCATCGAACGGGTCGAGGCCCAGATCAAGGCCTCTCCGCAGAATCCTTTCCTGTACAACATGGCCGGAGGTCTCTACGAGCTCGAAAAGGATGCGGGCAAGGCGGAAGCCAGCTTCCGCAAGGCCATCGAGATCAACCCCAAAGTTCCCCAGTTCTACAGCGCCCTGGGGGGATTTTACCTGCGGCAGAAGAAAGTGGATAAAGCCATCGGCGAATACAAGGCTGCCCTCGACAAGAACCCCAATTCCCTGGCCGCCCACATGTCCCTGGGGATGATCTACGACTCCCAGGGGAAATTGGACCAGGCCAAGGACCATTACCGGAAGGCGCTGAAGATCGACCCCCGCTTTCCCCCGGCGGCAAACAACCTGGCCTACCTGTACGCGGAGAAGGGAGAGAACCTGGACGAAGCCTTGACCCTGGCCCAGGGGGCCAAGGAACGCGTCCCCGATGATCCCCACATCTCCGACACCCTGGGATGGGTGTATTACAAGAAGAACATCTATGGTCGGGCGGTCACCTATCTGCAGGAGGCCGCGGAAAAGGCCCCCAACAACGCCGTCATCCGCTATCATCTGGGGATGGCCCATTTCAAGAATGGAGACAAGGCCGGCGCCGGGAAAGAGTTGAAGAAGGCCCTGGAACTCAACCCCAGTTTTCCCGGGTTCGAAGAAGCCCAAAAGACCCTCCAGAGCCTAAAGTGACCGGCATTAAGTGTTTAGTGTTCAGTGTTTAGTGTTTAGTGTTTAGTATTCAGTGGCCAGGAATCAGGACTCAGGAATCAGGACGCAGGACGCAACATACAGCGGTCGGCGGTCAGCGGTCGGTGGTCAACAGTCGGCGATCGGCGGTCAGTTATCAGCTTTTCAACGAATAACGTATAACTTATAACGGATAACGTTCTTTCCTATGAGCTATGAGCTCTGAGCAGTGAAGTGCTCCTCGAGTGCGCCTTGGCGCACGCTCCTCAAGTCACGCCCAAGCGTGACGCTCCTCAAGCGTAGCCCTTGAGCCTAATATGGTTCAGGGGGCAGCGGTCTTTATGTACAGCGCTCCTCTCAAAATACCTAAATACCTAAGCCTGACCCCATTTTCCCGGCAACCGGCAACGTGCAACTGGCAACTTTTGTGGCCTTTGCCTCAAGGCCGAAGGCCGCTCCTCAAGTCACGCGTCAGCGTGACGATCCTCGAGTGAAGCCGAAGGCGGAACGCTCCTCGAAGGTATAACGTTTTTTCCTATGAGCTATGAGCTACGAGCTATGAGCAGTTAAGTAATCTACCCTACCGGCCGATATAAAAAATGGGTAATTATCTTGCGAAGAAGGAAGATGCTTCCGGGGTAAAATGGCAAGTTTTTTCATTCGCATCGATTTTTTGGCAAAGGGGTGACCTTTTAGGGCAATCCTTCGTTGACAAAATGGGTTACCATCCCGGATCATAAGTAAAAGACAAATAAAAACAGATGGTTGTATATATCCCCTGTCTCCAGTTTAAAAGGAACAACATTTGCATAAGATCCAAATTGGCCAATTAGGCTTTCCTCATCCAGCGGTAATGGGGCTCATGAAATCTCCAGGGGCAACCTCCGCCCAAGGGGGGGAGAAAACGGGAGAGTGAGAATTCCCCGGAGGCCCCCATGGATCCCAGCAGCAAAAAAAAGATAGAGAGGAATATGGAACCAACAGGCCCGGCAGCCGGCAGCCTTCCCGGCAAAGAAATGATCTCCGCCGAAAGCCCATCGCCGGATTCCGCGAACCGGGAATTCATTCTTTTCAGCAAGGTACAGGGGGCCCTGCGGCACATTCCCGATTTTTCTGAGACCTGCAAAGCCATCCTGAACGCGGTGATGGACGAGCTCGAGGCGGAAAACTGCTCGGTCATGCTCCAGGACCCCGGCACCGGGGAATTATCCGTCCTGGCTGCCCGGGGAAAAGGAGAAAAGGGCAGCGTCTATTATTCCGATTCCTCTTACAAGGGCGGGCAATTCAAGCCCGGCGAGGGCATTGCCGGCTGGGTCTTGAAAGAAGGCCAGGCCATGATGGTCAATGACGTGAAGGATGAGCCCCGCTTCGTGAGCGTGAAGGAAGGGCTCAACCCGAAAGTGAGGTCGCTCATCTGTTTCCCCATCCGGGAGAAAGACCAGGTGGTGGGGGTTTTCAACCTCAGCCATTCGCGCAAAGGGGCCTTTGACGAAGGGAAGAAGATGGCCCTTTCTTACATCTCCACCCAGGTGGGCGCCGCCCTGAACTCGGCCCGCTTTTTCCTGAAGATCCGGGATATGAACCGCTTCCTGAAGGATGCCGGGGAGGGTTCGACCAGACCCATCTCCCCCCCGGCTTCTTCCTCTCCTTCCTCCACCTTTGTGGAAGTGGGAGAAATGATGGCCCAGGACAGCGGGATCTTCCTCTACGCCAGCGAAAAGATGCACCGGGTGAAGGTGATGATCGATCAGGTGGCCAACACGGATGTCACCATCTTCATCCGCGGGGAAAGCGGGGTCGGGAAGGAGGTCGTCGCCAGGTCCATCCACCAGAATTCCGTCCGCCGGGACAAGCCCTTCGTAAAGGTCAACTGCGCGGCCCTGCCGCCGGAACTCCTGGAGAGCGAGCTCTTCGGGTATGAGAAGGGGGCTTTCACCGGAGCGTACCGGCAGAAGCCGGGCAAGTTCGAGCTGGCTCACGGGGGAACCATCTTTCTGGACGAGATCGGGGACATCAGCCCGTCTCTGCAGGCCAAGCTCCTCCAGGTCCTGCAGGACCGGGAGTTTTCCCGGCTGGGGGGCAAGAAGGACGTGAAGGTCGATGTGCGGGTCCTGGTGGCCACGAACCGCAACATCGAGGAAGCGGTGCTGGAAGGCCGGTTCCGCGAAGATCTCTACTACCGGCTCAACGTGGTCAATATCTCCATTCCTCCCCTCCGGGAGCGGAAAGAAGAAATTCCCCTTTTCGTGGAGTACTTCCTGAACAAATTCGCCCAGAAATACCAGAAAAAACCAAAACCGGCCGGAGAAGCGTTGATGAAGGCCCTCATATCCCACGGGTGGCCGGGGAACATCCGCGAGCTGCAGAACGTGATCCAGCGTTATGTGGTGCTGGGCAACGAAGAAGAGCTCATCGAAGATCTGGGGGGCTCGACGGAACAGGAAGCAATCCCGCTGGACCTCCGGGAAGAACCCCCTCTGCTTCCCAAGAAACCTTCCCTCAGGCAGGTGAACAAGGACGCCGCCCGCCGGGCCGAAGCCGGGATCATCCTGAAGGCCCTGGAGATGACCCACTTCAACCGCAAGAAGGCGGCCCAGCTCCTGAACGTGAGTTACAAGAGCCTCCTCTACAAGATCAAAGAATGCGGCCTCCAGAAACACCTCCGTTCCGAAGGCCCCTGACGCTCACCATCTCTTTTCTTTCCCATCAATAAAAAAAGGGGTCGTCTCCAAATTCGGCGACCGGATCTTTCATGAAAGCCTGCCAAGGGCCCGGAAGGAAAGCTCCCGCTCCGAGCGGGACGCAGCAAGCAGCGGCGGGATATCCGCTTTCCATGAACTTCCTGTTGGTCATCCGCAAAGCACAGCGGGAGCGGGATACGTGAGCCTCGAATAAAAAACCGACTTCCCCGCAAAAAAAATTTTTATGATTGACCATTTACGGTAAAAAAGGGAAAATTATTGTCACTTTTTCCCCATAATATTCTTTTATTTTCTCTAGAATAGGCTCCATAAAATTAGGTATTCTGTTCCATAATCTCAAAAAAATAATAATTTCAACAATAAATTCATTAATAACCCCCCTTACTCCTCTTGGCACCCGGATTGCAAAATTGGAATACCCCATGGAGACAATTTACCAAGTTTTCTTCTCCGATTCCCCCAAGATGGAAAAACTCAACACCGTCATCGGCGAGATCGCCAATGTGGATGTACCGGTTTTGATCAAGGGGGAGAGCGGAACGGGAAAAGAAATCCTGGCCCAGGCCATTCACCTGAGGTCCCGTCGGCAGGACAAGCCCTTGATCAAGGTGAATTGTGCAGCCATCCCCAAGACCCTCCTGGAAAGCGAGCTCTTCGGGTTTGACCGGGGAGCTTTCACCGGAGCGAACCTGAAGAAGCCGGGCAAGTTCGAGCTGGCCAACGGCGGCACGGTCATCCTGAGCGACATCGGGGAGATCGATATCTCCATCCAGGCCAAGCTCCTCCAGGTTCTGCAGGACGGGGAGTTCTCCCGTCTGGGGGGGGAGGGGGATATCAAGGTGGACACCCGGGTCATCACCACCACCAAGGATGACCTGGAAAAGTCCATCTCCCAGGGCCGATTCCGGGAAGACCTCTACTTCCGCATCAATGTCATCAGCCTTACCGCCCCGCCCCTGCGGGAGAGGAAGGAGCAAATTCTACCCCTGGCCCGCTTTTTTTACGAAACCAACCGGCAGAAGTACGGTAAGCTCGCTCCGCCGCTCTCCCCCAGAACGCTCCAGTATTTCAAGGAATACGACTGGCCGGGAAATGTCCGCGAACTGGAGAACCTGGTAAAAAGGATCATCCTCTTCGGGGAAGAAGAGGTGATCCGGGGACCCCTGAAAAATCATTCCCTGGCCCGGTTCGTTCCCGCCGTGCGCCCGGAATTGCAGCCGGACGAGCCCCTGAAGACGATAAAGAGTCTCACCCTCAAGAGGGTCGGGAAGGAAGCGGCCGAGTTTGCCGAAAGGGAGTTCATCGATCGGGCCCTCCGGGAAACCCATTGGAACCGGAAGGAAGCCGCCAAGGTTCTCCAGATCAGCTACAAGGCTCTGCTGTACAAGATCAAGAAGTACCGTTTGAACGAAACCAAGAACATCCGTAGGCTCAGGGAGGAGTTAGGATGGCCTATCCAGCTGGGGGATCGATAGTCGAAAGCGGGGTGGACCGGATTCTGACCCGGGAGGTCTTTCTCCACTTCCTCGACCTGGAGGTGAAGCGTTCCCGGCGGTATCAGAATTTTTTCAGCGTTCTGGTTTTGAAGCTGGATGAACTGCCGAACCAGGACAACGGAGTCGGGCTTCAGGCCTGCCGGGGGAGGCTGACCCGCCTGCTGGCCGAGGAGATGAGAGACAGCGACATCCTGGGGGCCGTCGGGGAAAAGACGCTGGCCGTCATCCTCCCCTACGCGGACCTGATGGCCGGGGGAAATACCCGGTCCCGGTTCGAGAGCAGCCTGCACTTCTACGATTTCAGCCGGGATGGCTTCCGGGTGGTGATCGAGCAGTTCTGCTTCCCCAAAGATGGGACGGACACTTCGGACCTGTTCCGGAAGGTTGTGGGAATCGATATTTTAAGCCAGAGATAGGAGAGGACATGAAAAAGAGCATCATGATCATCGGGGTGATCTGGGCCATTGCGGTTGTCCTCTATCCCTTGGCGGCTTACTGCCAGGGAGAGAAAGAGGCCCTTTCCAGGAAGCAGGCGCAGGCCGAAGTCCAGGCCGACAGCAGCCAGTACGTGATCGGACCGGAGGATAGCCTCTACATCCTACATCCACGTGTGGAAGGAGGAAAGCCTCTCCCGCACGGTCCCGGTGAGGATCGACGGAAAAATTTCCCTCCCCCTCATCGATGAAATCCAGGCCGCGGGACTGACCCCCCTGCAGCTGAAGGAGAGCCTGGTCAAGCGGTTCCGGGAGTTTGTGGATATCCCCAACGTCTCGGTGATCGTCATGGAGGCGAACAGCTTCAAGGTCTTCGTCTCCGGAGAGGTGAGGAACCCGGGGGTGGTTCGCCTGCGCAGCGAGACTTCCATCCTCCAGCTCATTCCCATGGTGGGGGGGTTCAGCGAGTGGGCCAACCAGAGGAAGATCCTGGTGATCCGCAAGGAGGGAGGGAAAGAGAAACGCCTCACGGTGAACTACAAGAGGGTCGTGGCCGGGAAGGATCCCAACTTTATCATGAAGTCCGGCGATACGGTCATCGTACCCTGAGGCGCGCAACCGAAAGTTTTTTCACCCCCTCCCTACCCTCCCCCCTCGAGGGGGAGGGAAAGGGTGGGGGGGAGGAGTGAAGATCATGATGGGGCGAAAAAAATCTGAATGGGTGAAAATGACGGTTTTGGGCCTGTTTCTGGCGGCGGTCCCCTCCATGGCCTGGGCGGACTGGGTCGATGCGCTGAGGAAATTCAAGCCGCGCATCTCGGTGCAGGAAGAATACACCAGCAACATCGACCTCACCAGCGAAAATGAGAGGGAAGACTTCATCACCACGGTCTCCCCGGGATTGGGTTTCAGCGCCACGGAGAACCGGCAGGCCAAAATCGGCCTGGACCTGGATTATTCCCTGGGCCTGGTCTTCTACGCCCACAATTCGGAAGATAACTACGTGAGCCACACGGGAACGCTGAACACCTGGTATTCCTTCGGCCACCGCTGGACGCTGCGGGTCTGGGATCGTTATATTCGTTCCCAGGATCCGGTTGAGGAATATGTGGCCATCGAGGTCCAGCCCGGAGTCTACTACCCGGGGACCCAGAGGGGAAGGTACACGTATGAAAGGAATATTGTTGAACCCTCCCTGACCTACCAGTTCGGGAAGGAAGACCGCTTGGAACTCATCTACCGGAACAATTACTATGAAACCGAGAATCCCGTCGGTGAAGACAGTCTGGGACACACCGCGATCCCCCGGCTCACCTACTGGTTCAACATCCACAACGGGGTCATCCTGGAATACACGTACCTGAACGTCGATTACGACTTCCAGCCGGACCTGACCGGAAACCGGGGTCGGGGGCGTTATACCTACCGCTTCAACCCCAAGACTTCCATCTTTGTTGATTATATCTACGACTCGATCGATTACGATCCCCCCGGCGTCGATTTTTCCGTGCACAACCCGAGCGTGGGAATCACCCATGCCTTCACTCCCACCCTGAATGCCCGGTTGCAGGTGGGGTATTTCTGGCGGGACCCGGAGGAGGGAGAGACCACGGAGGGGCTGAGCGTGGATGCCGGGATCACCCAGCGCACCCGGAGGCTGACCCTCGACTTGGCCGTTCAAGGCGGGTACCACTACGATTTCTTCAGCTACGAGACGCTCGGTTTCTACCGGTACTACCGGGGAGTCGCTTCCCTCAGCTACCAATTGGCCCAGCGGCTTTCCTTCTCCCTCATCGGCACCGTGGAGAGGGACGAATATGTCGATATCGACCGGAAAGACTGGTTCTACCGGGGAGGCCCCACACTTTCCTACCAGCCCTGGAGGTGGCTGACCGCTTCCCTGGGAGGGACCTACGGCCAGCGCGAGTCGGACCAGGATCTCAATGATTACGAAGAGTGGCGGGCTTTCTTCCGCCTGACCGCAGCGGCATGGTAAAAAACCGTTAATCGTTATTGGTTATTCGTTATTGGGAAAAAAGGAAAGGAGCGGAGAGCGGAGAGCGTGGAGCGAAGAGAACGGAAAATATGAGCCATCATCTATGAGCTTTGAGCGTTCGACAATGTTTTTCTTTTCCCCAGCACCCTGCACCCTGCACCCTTTTTGGAGGTGAGGTTGAGTTCATGATCAATCCCGGCAAGCCTTTCAACGTTCACGACTACCTGGAGGTCTTCCTCCGGCGGATCTACTATTTCATCATTCCCTTCGTTCTCATCGTCGCCGGGGCCGGCGTCTACGCCTTCATGGTCCCCAAGGAGTACCGGGCCACGACCCTCATCCTGGTGACCCCCCAGAAGGTTCCCGAGGATTTCGTCCGGCCCACGGTCACCGCCCGGATCGAGGACCGTCTCCAGTCCATCGGCCAGGAGATCATGAGCCGCACCCGGCTGGAGCAGGTCATCGACCAATTCAAGCTCTACCAGAGCGAAAGCAGGTCCATGGCCCGGGAAGAAATCGTGGAGCTCATGCAGAAGAACATCCAGGTGCAGCTGCCCGGAAAAGCCAGAGAGGGTTTCTTTACGATCTCCTACATCGGGAAAGACCCCAAGGTCGTGACCTTGGTGACCAACAAGCTGGCCTCGCTCTTCATCGAGGAAAACCTGAAGCTGCGGGAGCAGCAGGCCGAGGGTACCTCCGAGTTCCTGTCCATCGAGTTGAAGGCCACCAAGACCAAGCTGGAAGAGCAGGAAAGGGTCATCACCGCCTACAAGCAGAGATACATGGGGGAGCTGCCGGAACAGCGGGAGGCGAACCTCCGGGTGCTGGACCAGCTGCAGATGCAGTCCCAGAGGATCGGGGATAGCATCAAGGCGGCCCAGGACCGGAAGATTCTCATCCAGAAGCAGCTTTCGGACTTCGAGATCCTGGTGAGCACGGCCGCCAAGGCCCAGGCCGCGCAGGAAACGGCCGACTCGGCTTTGCCCCCGGTCCCGGTTCCCGCCCCGGCCATGAAGGTCAGGAATCCCCACCAGGCCCAGCTCGAGCAGATGAAGAGCCACCTGGCCGACCTCCAGGCCAGGTACACGGAGAAACATCCGGATATCGTGATCACCCGGAAAAAGATCGCCGACCTGGAAGCCAAGAGCGCCGAGTTCGAGGCCAACCGGGAAAAGGAGGAGATCTCCGCCAAGGAGACGGCCGCGGTCAGAGAAAAGGCCCCGGCGAAACCTTCCGGCAAGAGGCGGGAGATTCGGCTCGACCCCCGCCTGATGCCTCGTTACAAAGAGCTGGAAAACCAGGTGATCGCCGCCGACCTGGAGATCCAGCGGCTGCAACAGGAAGACGCCAAAATCAGAAGCCAGATTGACCGGTACCGCGAGAGGATCGAGAACACCCCGGCGCGGGAGCAGGGCCTGGCGGTCCTGACCCGGGACTACAACAACACCCGCGATTCCTACGCCTCTCTCCTGAAGAAGAGCCAGGAGGCGAAGCAGGCGGAGAACCTGGAGCGGCGCCAGAAGGGCGAGCAGTTCAAGGTCATCGACCCGGCCCGGATCCCGGAGAAGCCCTACCGGCCGGACATCACCAAGATCCTCCTCATCGGGCTGTTTCTCGGATTGTTCAGCGGCGCGGCGGCGGCCTTCTTCCGGGGGCAGATGGATCGGTCCTTCCGGGACGGGGGAGACCTGCAGCTGGCTCTGGGGTTCAAGGTCCTGGCCAACATTCCCCGGATCGGGTCGAAAGTGAGCTGAAGACATGTACCTGCGCCACTTCGGATTAAAAGAAAAACCCTTTGAGATCACCGTGGACCCCCGGTTTCTCTACCTGAGCGAAACCCACAAGGAGGCCCTGGCCCACCTGGTGTACGCGGTGCAGGAGAAAAAGGGGTTTGCGGTCATCACCGGCGATGCCGGCACGGGGAAGACCACCCTGGTCCAGAGTCTGCTCGACCGTCTGGACGAGAACACCCACACCGCTTTCATCTTCAACCCCAGCCTGGAGAACAACAGCGAATTTCTCCGCTCCATCTGCGAGGACCTGGAGATCCAGGGGGAGAAGGGAAACAAGGTGGACTGCCTCACCCGGCTGAATCAATTCCTGCTCGATTGTTTCGCCCGGAAAGAGAACGTGGTGGTGATCATCGATGAGGCCCACACCCTGAGCCCCGAACTCCTGGAAGAGGTCCGTCTGCTCACCAACCTGGAGACCCCCAGCCATAAACTTCTCCAGGTCATGCTCCTGGGGCAGCCGGAGCTGGACAGAATGCTCAGCCTGCCTCAGTTCCTGGCGCTCAAGCAGCGGATCAACGTGCGCTACCGCCTCCAGCCCCTGAGCCAGAAAGAGACGGGGGAATACATCATCCGAAGGCTGAAGGTGGCCGGGGCCCGGTCGACCCATCTCTTTACCGCCGGTGCCCTGAAGAAAGTGTACCAGTACTCCCGGGGGATCCCCCGGGTGATCAACATCGTCTGCGATAACGCCCTGACCAACGGGTATGCCGAGGAGGAAAAGAACATCGATGCCGGAGTCATCCGGGAGGCCATATCCGACCTGGAGGGAGAATCGTCCGAAAACTGGAGCAGGATGATTTTGCTGGCCGGCGGTGCGGCGGCCCTCATTTTTTTCCTGGGAGCCCTTTACTTCTACGGGCCCCCCGAAATGTGGGAAATCCTTGAGTCCTCTCTGGGGAGGGTCTGGCAGTTTGGAAAGACGGCCTGGAAAGGATTCGGAGTTTTGCATGACCTTTTCCGCCCCTTATTATGATCTTTGTCTCTCCCTACTTCCTTTCCTTCCCCCTTGACGGGGGAGGGGGAGGCCCTGCACCACGTTGGGTGCAGGACAAAGCCCTGAACCTCATATGGTTCAGGGGTGGGGTGATGGATTGCTATGCACCACTTCCTTTCCCTCCCCCTTGACGGGGGAGGGGGAGGGTGGGGGTGATTGATGGCTATGCATTGCAGGGATTAGATGAGCGAGCAGTTCTCCACTTTCTTTCCCTCCCCCTTGATGGGGGAGGGGGAGGGTGGGGGTGATGGATGGCTGTGCACAATGATTAGAAAAGAAGGGGTAATACATTGAGCAAGATCCACCGGGCATTGGAGAAAGCGCAGAGGGAAAGGGAAGGGGGAGGAGTACCCGGAAGCGAAAGGGAGGTCGTCTCCTTCATCCCCAGGATGAAAGAGCAGAGGGCGCCACAAACCCCCGGACCGCGGGTCAGGGAGAAGGTGATCTCGCACCAGAACCTGGTGACCTATTACGATCGTGACTCGGTGGCCTCCGAGCAGTTCCGCAAGCTGCGCACCCAGCTCCTCCGCCTCCGCATCCCTCACCCGCCGAGGACCATCCTGGTGACCAGCGCCACCGCCGGGGAAGGGAAGACCTTTGTCGCCGCCAACCTGGCGGCCGGCATCGCCCACGAATTCCATGCCCATTCCCTGCTGGTGGACTGCGACCTGCGGAATCCATGCCTGGGCAGGTGGTTCGGCATTCACAACGGCTACGGGCTCAGCGATTATCTGGTGGGGGAAAAGGAGATCCCCGACCTGCTGATCAAGACCGAGGTGGAGAGGCTGAAGATCCTCCTGGGAGGAACCCTTCAGGACAATCCCACGGAGTTGATCGGGTCGGCGCGGATGGAGGCCCTGATCCGGGAGCTGAAGGAGCGCTACAGCGACCGGTACATCATCTTCGATTCCACTCCGCTCCTGGCCACGTCCGAGCCCGAGGTCCTGTCCAGGTTCGTGGACGGGATCATTCTCGTGGTGCGGGCCGGGGTGACCCCGAGGGAGACGATCAAACAGGCCGTCTCCTCCCTGGAAAAGGATAAGATCCTGGGAACGGTGCTCAACGACCTGCAGTTCAAGTCTTCGGGCCTCACCAGCCGGTACTTCGGTTCG
>Ga0111180_1068_pt1 | contig 13513 bp, 12 predicted proteins | sample DeeMarSWOR324_28_FD_80237 | JGI IMG/M metagenome (GOLD analysis project Ga0111180, IMG submission 80237) | Deltaproteobacteria bacterium SM23_61
TGGGAAAGGACGACCTGGATAACGTCCCCCTGCTCGATGTACTCCTTGGCCCGCCGGACCATGCCCTTGAAGGTTTCCTCCTCCATGTTGGGATGGAAGGCCGGGTTTGCGCCCCGGGGGTCAGGCGACGATGCAGAGGAAGGGACCGGCTGCCGGAGGAGCTCGATGATCCCCTCGATCTTCATCAACGCCTCCCCGTAAACCGCCTCCAGCCCTTTCTTCTCCGCGGGAATCTCTGCGCAGAGGACCACCTTGATGGTGTGGCGGACATTGTCGAATATGAGCAGGCTGTCGGTGATGAGGAAGACCGCGTCGTCCATCTCCGGAGGCCCCAGCGGAGCCCGGGCCGCCCCGCCGAAAAACCTCGGCAACCCGCCCGGCGGCACGGGTCGGTATTTTTCCATCAACTCCTTCAGGCAGGTCAGCGGATCCCCGCTGGGCCGGAGTCGTTTTGTCTCTCCGTTTTCCTGGATCTCCACCCCGCCGGCCCTCACCCGGAAAATGACCCGGGGATCGGCCCCCAGAAAGGTGTACCGGCCCCATTTCTCCCCCCCTTCCACGCTCTCCAGGAGAAAGGCGTAGGGCCGATGGCTGATTTTCATAAGTGCGGTGACCGCGGTCTCCTCGTCGGCCAGGATCTCGCGGTACACGGGCACCAGGTTTCCCCTCTGGGCGAGGTCTTGGAACTCCTTAAACGATGGACAGTACATGAATCCTCCTGAAAAGAATGAACGGTGAACCACAGAGAGCGCGGAGGCCGTAGAGAATCACGAAAAGGAATAATGGAATCATGGGCAAAAAATAAAAGGCTCAGTCACATTATTCCATCATTCCAGCATTCCAATTTTTTTGCCCTGCGGTTGATTCTTTCTTGCATAAAAAAAAGCCGTGCTCCGGGGCACGGCCAGGAAAAGAAAAAAAGCCGTGGACCCCCTTCCCGGGTTCTCCACGGCCCGGCTTTCAGGGCGGACGGCCCTGAAGGGGCAGCAGGAAAACCCGGGGTATGTAGCCCGGCCACTCCCAGACAATTCTCCAGAGCCCCTGGGTCCCCACCCTTATCCCCCCGAGAGTCGTGCTTCTTCCCTGACCCTTTTTTCTAAAATCCATTTTCTTATTTCCTGGAGAGGGCAATTCCGTGCCTCCCCTCGAGCCTGGAGGATATTATTTCTTTGATTTCATCCGCCGGAGCTCATAAGGCCGCTGGAATTTTCTCCATGAGTTTCGTCAATTCTTCGGCGCTTCTTTTTTCCGTGGCCTCCACCAACTCGGCGATCTTTCCCTCGAAGAGCGAGGCCATCCGCACGATTTCGGGATTTCGGGTGATGATCTCCGCATATAGAGCCGGCTGGGAGATAACTTTCCGGATGAGACCCATTTTGGTCCGCAGGACGGGGGTGGAGAAGCACTCGAGGATCGCCGGCTCCAACCCCGCCTCCTGGAGGATCAATCCCATAAGGATCGTGTGCAGATGATTGCCCGCCTGGACGAAGGCCATGATTTGATCATGTCGCTGCGGCGTGGCTTCCACGAGGCAGGCCCCGTTCTTTTTGAGTAACTCCCGGACCCAAGACAGCCATTGATCCCCCCGGGCCGGACAAAGGACGATGTTTTGTCCTGCCATGGAGGGTTCCCCCGGCCCAAAGAGGGGGTGGAGGCCGAGGACCTCGGAAACGGAAGCCTCCAGCATTGCTCGCACCGGTTCTTCTTTCAAAGAGGTCAGGTCCATGAGCAGGGAATCCGCTTTCATGAGGGGCCCCACCTTGCGGATGACTTCGCAGGTGACCCCGATGGGCACGCTCACGATGATCACCGGGCATTTTTCGGTCATTTCGGGAAGATCGGGGCCTTCCTTTCTCCCGGAAACCAGAACCGGGTAGCCCTCTTCGGAGAAGAACCGGGCAAACCAGCGCCCCATCCCTCCCGTGCCGCCGATGATCCCCACCGGGAATTTTTCTCTCTCCCCCACGCTCTTCAATTCTTCCCCGCCGTCCATTCTATTTTTCCGTATCAATTTCACCGAGTGCTTTCGATTTGAGAATCCCTCCCTGAAATCCTCCGGCTCCCCCTGCAAAGAGGGGCTGTGAAAAAATTTAACTCTGGATTGGAAAAACCCTTTTTGTTGTCCAGGGGTTGGAAAATTTCGCGCCGCCAAAATCGGCGGGACATCTCCCCTCTCCTAAGGGGCCCCTTGACTTCCGCAGAGAAACGCTCCCATACCTGATACAAACCCAGGTAAATAGAAGAAGATTTCCCATGGGCACAACCCAAATTCATTGGACGCCGACCTACGAAGAAATCAGTGCCTCATTTTGGCAAGCGAAATTTTCCGATCCCTGGACATGGTTTAAGCCCTCAGAACTTCCTTCACCTGAATTCTTTCACACCTTATTTCTATGATTCCCCCAGTCATCACGAGATCGCCTTCTGGCGGAGCAGGTGGTCCGCCAGGACGATACACACCATCGCCTCGCAAACCGGTATGATGCGCGGGATGACGCAGACATCATGCCTTCCCTTGACCGCTATTTTTCGCGGGTTTCCCCGGAGGTCAATCGTATCCTGTTCCTTCTCGATGGAGGGGATGGGTTTGCAGGCCGCCCGGATGGCGATCTCTTCCCCGGTGCTGATCCCGGCCAGAATCCCGCCGGCATGATTGGTCTTGAATCCGCCCGGGACCATGGGGTCGTTGTTCTCCGAGCCCTTCATCCTGGCCGCGCGGAAGCCCGCACCGATCTCCACTCCCTTGACGCTCCCGATACTCATGACCGCCTTCGCCAGGTCGGCGTCGATCTTATCGAAGACCGGCTCCCCCAAGCCGGCGGGACATCCCCTGACCCGGATCTCCACGATTCCGCCCAGCGAATCCCCTTCTCTCCTTGCCGCTTCCAAGCGGTCTCTCATTTTCTCTGCGGCTTTGGCATCCGGGCAAAAAAGTTCGTTCTCCCGGCTATTTCCCCGGCTCCCTGGTTCGATCGCCACCCCGCCCAGCTCCACGGTATAGCCCAGGACCTCGATTCCCTCCCGGGCGATGACCTTCCGGGCAATGGCTCCCGCGGCGACCCGCGCCGCCGTTTCCCGTCCCGAGGCCCGCCCGCCGCCCCGGTGATCCCGGATCCCGTACTTCTTGAAGTAGGCAAAATCCCCGTGCCCCGGCCGGAATAGGTCGGCCAGGGCCTCGTAATCGGTGCTCTTCCTGTCCTGATTCCGGATCAGAAGGGAGATGGGTGTTCCGGTCGTCTTCCCCTGGAAAACCCCAGACAGGATCTCCACCCGGTCTGATTCCTGGCGCGGGGACGCTCCTTGTCCCCTTCCGGGTCTTCGCTGGTTGAGTTCTTGCTGGATGTCCTCCCCGTTCAACTCCAGGTTCGGCGGACAGCCATCCACGACCGCCCCCAGGGCTTCCCCGTGAGATTCCCCCCAGGTAGTCACCCGGAAAAGAACGCCGAAGGTATTTCCGCCCATCTTCTCTCCTCAGATCCCCTGCCCTCCCCCATCAGGCCTCTTTCGTTGCCCGGGGGAGGGGAAATTTCCTGCCGTCAAAACCCGGCGGGAGATACATGCCCATGAAGCACTGCCCGGGCTTCCGCAGAGCGACGTCGGCAACTTGCGGAGACTCTTATAAATCCAAACAAAGGATCCTTAGGGCTTCCATGGGTTCGATACCGAGCGGGCCACGGAGAAATAAGCGCCTGTTTTGGCGGCAGGAAATTTCCCCTCCCCCGGGCATCCCCAGGCCCCCCAATTTTTCGCTGCCTGGATTTTTTCACAGCCTCAGTGGAGGCTGAGGGGGGACCCCAAGGGCCGCCAAAATCTCCCTGGCCACTTCGTCGACGCTTCTCCCTGTTGTATCGATGACCAGGTCGGCCAGCGCGCGGTAGACGGGGCCTCGCCTGGCCAGCAGTTCCTTTTCATCCTCTTTCCCTGGAATCATGAGAGGAGGCCTTTGCTCCGTGCTGGCCCCATCGCCTTTCATGCGTCGGCGAAGCGTCTCTTCTTCCGCCTGGAGCCAGACGAAGCATCCTTTCCCCTTCAGGGCTTCTACGTTTCCGGGCTCCATGACCGCTCCTCCCCCCAGGGCGATGATCGCCCCGTCTTGACGGGCCACTTCGCCGATGGTGGCTTTTTCCGACTTTCGAAACGCAGGCCAGCCCTCCTCTTCGACGATCTGCCGGATGGTCTTTCCGGTTTTCCGCTGAATCATCTCGTCCGTATCGTAGAAGGGACGTCCGAGAAACCCGGAGATCCTTTTCCCCACGCAGGTCTTGCCGCAGGCCCGGTATCCGATCAGGATGATATTCATGCATGCGGTCCGTTTAATTTTTCCATTTCTTTCCAAAAGCCGGGGAAGGACTTCCTTACGCAGCCGCCGCCCCGGATCCGCATCCCCGGAACCGTAAGGCCGAGCATGGCAAAGCTCATGGCGATCCGGTGGTCATCGTAAGTCTCGATCTCCGCCCCCCGGGGCCTTCCCCCGGTGATTACCAGGCCGTCTTCCCTTTCCTCCGCCAGGATGCCGGTCCTGGCCAGCTCTCTGGCCGTCGCCTGCAGCCGGTCGCTCTCCTTGATCCGCAGGTGGGCCGCGTTCCGAATCACCGTCCGGCCCGGGCGCACGGCGGAAAGGACCGCCAGGGTGGGGACCATGTCGGGCATGTCTCCCATGTCAAAGACCAGGTCCCCCTTGACGAGCTCTTTCCCCGTCACTTCAACCCAGGACCCGCCCGAGGAAACGGAGCAGCCCAGTCTTCCCAGGATGCCGAGAAAACGGCCGTCCCCCTGCAGGGTCCCGGGGTTCAGGTCGAGGACTCTCACCGTCCCCCGGCAAAGGGCCGCGGCGAGGAAAAAATAAGAGGCGCTGGAGGCATCCCCTTCGATGGAATAATCGGTTCCCCGGTACCGCTGCCCGCTTCTCACGGAAAAACGGTTTTCCCCTTCCGTCTCCACGGAAGCCCCGAAATGCTCCATCGCATCCGCGGTCATGTCCACGTAAGGCCGGGAGGCCAGGGACCCTTTGATGGAAATCTCCACATCCCCCTTGGCCAAGGGAGCGCTGATCAGCAGGGAGGAGACATACTGGCTGCTCTCCACTTGGTCAAAAATCACCCGCCCGCCCCGGATTCCATGGGCATGGATGATGAGGGGAAGGAACCCTTCATTGACCTCGCAGGTCCACTCGCCGCCCAGTTCCCGAAGGGCCTTCAAGAGGGGGCTGACCGGCCGCTCGCCGAGCCGGGGGCTCCCGGTGAGTCGATAATCCCCGGTCCCCAGGGAAACCACGCTGATCAGAAACCTCGTGGCCGTCCCGTTGTTGCCCAGGTACATCTCTTTCCCGGGATTCCGGATCCTTCCGCCCGTCCCCGTAACCAGGAGATCCTCATCCGCCGGAGCGATTTCCGCGCCGAGGAGCCGCAGCGCCTCCAGCAGATAATCCGTGTCCTCGGACCGCAGGGGGTTCCGCAGCAGAGATTTCCCTTCGGCCAGCGAGGCGATGACCAACGCCCTCTGGGTGTAGCTCTTGGAGCCCGGTACACGGACTGCGGCACTGAGGGTTTCAACCGGGCGGATCTCCATTGGGTTGGACATGTCTTCAGCCTCACAATTGATAAATTCTTAAAAATTCAAAAGTACACCCTCTCCCTTGACGGGAGAGGGCTTCGGCCGTGAGCTCAGCCGAACGGTTGGGGTGAGGGTGAATAAGAAATTTCAGCCAGTTTATTATCCCCCTCCCCTTCATCCCCTCCCGCCAGGGGAGGGGAAATATTTTCTTACCGAACCGTCAATTTTCCTTTCCTCTTCTTCGCCCATCCGATTCACGGCGCAGGAGCTCTTTCTCCGCCGCTTTGTTCATCCGTTCGACGGGCGGCTCCATTCCCGTCCAGATACGGATCTGTTCAGCCCCCTGGAAGACGAGCATGGGAAGGCCGGTGATCACGCCGCATCCGGCCGCTTGGGCTTCTTTCAGGAGGGCAGTCTCCAGGGGATTGTAAACCAGGTCCATGACCCATTCGAAGCGGGCCAGGTCTCCTCTCCGAGCCAGGGTACTCCCCGCGTCGGGCGCCATGCCCACCGGGGTGGCGTTGATCAGGCATTGGGCTTCCGTATGTCCCAGATCGAGCAGGGGCCGGCAGGGACAGCCGAAATCCCGCGCCAGCGCCTTTCCCGTTTCCGGGTTGCGGTACAGGACCAGGGGATTCCCTCCTTCTTTCCTGATTCCAAAAATCGCCGCCCTGGCCGCACCGCTGGAACCCATGACCGCAAAGGTCTTTCCCTTCATGTCCAGATGCTGCTTAAGGCTCCGGTTGAATCCGATCCAGTCGGTGTTGGTGCCCAGAATTTTCCCTTCTTGAACCCGCAGCGTGTTGACCGCCCCGATGACCCGGGAGTCCTCGTCCACCCCATCGAGATGGGCCATCATGGCCGTTTTGAAGGGCATGGTCACACTTGCCCCGCGGATTTCCATATCCCGTATCCTGCGCAAGGCCTCCTCCGCGCTTTCCACCTGAAAGGAAAGGTATTTGGCCGGCAGCCCCATGGCCTGGTAGGCCGCATTATGCATGACCGGCGAAAGGCTGTGCCCGACGGGGTTTCCGAAAAGGCCGTACAGGGTGATTTTCTGGGTCACCTTGAAATTCCCCCAATCTTACCCGGTCGGCGAATCCGCCTCCCCCCCAGGCTGCCGACCGACCTCGATGAAGGCCGGGGCCCTTTTCCCGTTTCCGATTCTTGGGACCCGCCGACCACGGCTTTGAGGCACTGCAAAGTCCTCCGCATCTCGGAAACGGTGGGCTGGCCGGGGGCGGACTCGGCCCCCTTGCGCAAGCTCGCATAGCTGATGCAGGAGCCGAGGACCGGGGCCAGGATCCGGCTGATTCTCCCCTGCGGGCCCATGCAGAAAGCGACAATCGCCTGTCCTTCCGCCAGAGACCTCGGAATGAGCTGCAGGACGCGGAGGTTGTCCTCGACGGCTTCGGCATAGGTTACAATCTTCACCACCTGGGCCCCGAAAGCGCGACAGGCCTCGTATCTCCGCCGCAAGGTCCTCCAGGAGGGAGTCCCCCGCAATTCATGGTGGGAGACGATCATTTTCGTGGTTTGCCCCTGGCCCGAGATTTTAGCCGCCAGATCGCTGATCAAGCGCCTTCCCGTGCTCGCTTCGACGTCCACCCAATCCGCTCCCAGACGGGCGGCCTCGGCCAGTAAACTCACCCGATCCTTCTCCGGCCCGGCAAAGAACCCTCCCTCCTTCTTCCGCCGGTTGGTGACCAGGAGGATTCCCTTCCGGGCTCCTACCAGGGCGGGCAGGTCAGGGGCTCCCATGCGGTCGATCCGCAGCTCCACCATGTCGGCGAGGGCAAAACTCCTGGCCATCATTCGCAGGGCCATTCGGTTCGTCTCGGCCATGACGGGCACACAGATCATGGTTTTTCATCTCCCCACGGATAGGACCCCAAAACCTTTAGGAAGACGGTCTTCTCCTCCACCTTGCGGAGGCAGTTTCGAACCTTCGGCTCTTCGATATGGCCCCCGAAATCGACGAAAAAGAGGTACTCCCAAACCCGGTCCCGAATGGGGTAGGATTCGATCCGCAGGAGGTTGATCGCGGCCCGGGCGAAAGGTCCCAGGGTCCCGTGAAGGGCGCCGGGCAGATGGCGGGTCCCGAAGAGGATCGAGGTCTTATCCCTGCCGGTCCGCCGCGTCCCTCCTTTCCCCATGATTACAAAACGGGTGATATTGATGGGGCGGTCTTCGATGCCTTCGGCAAGAACCGGCAGTCCGTAGGTCTTAGCGGCCAGAAGGCTTCCGATGGCCGCCCCCCTTTTGTCCTTCCGGACCTGCAAGGCAGCTCCGGCGGTGCTGTCGCTGGCCACGGATTCGGCTTTCGGCAGGTTCCTGGCCAGCCATTCCCGGCACTGGGACAACGCCTGGGGATGGGAGTAGACCCTGCGGACCTCGGGCATCCGCCCGCAAGACATGAGGCAGTGGGAAACCCTCAGGAAGACCTCGGCCCGGATCTTCAGGGGTGTGGAAATCATCCGGTCCTGGGTCATCTTCACCGGCCCCTCGAGGGAGTTTTCAAAGGGGATTACGCCGAAGGAAATTCTGTTCTTCTCCAGTTCATCAAAGACCTGCCCGATGGTTTTCTGGAAGACGATACGAGGGGTTCGACCAAAATGAGCCAGCGCGGCCAGATGGGAGAAAGAAGCCTCCGGCCCGAGGCAGGCCACGGTCATCGGGGACTGAAGCTCCCGGGAGGAAGAAACCACTTCCCGGTAGATGTTCCGCAAAGCCTCATCGGACAGGGGACCTCCGTTGAGCTCTGCCAGGCCGCCGAAAAGCCTCGCCTCCTGGGCGGGGTCATAAGGGGCCATGCCCATAGCCCCCTTGATCCGGCCGATCTCGAGGGACAGAGAACCCCTTTCGTTCAACAGCCGGACGATCTCCCGGTCTTTCTGCCTAATTTTTTCCCGGAGGGTCTCCACCTTTTTCATTCCTTTAGCGCCTCGATCGCTTCTCTCACCAGGGATGGCGAAACCCCTCCGTTGAGGAAGGGCATTCCCGGCTTCTTGAGGAGAACAAAGTGGATGGTATCGCCCTCTTTCTTCTTATCCCTCCGGAGACCTCGCAGGATGCCCTCGGTGTCCAGGGAAGCTGGAATGCATACCGGCAGGCCCGCGAGGCCGATGGCCGCGATGATCTTCTCGCGGTCCAAGGAAGAGAGGTATTTCAGCCGCTCCGAGAGGAGCACCGCGCCGCACATTCCCATGGCCACCGCCTCGCCGTGGGAAACGGAAAAGCCGGACTCGGCCTCGATGGCGTGGCCGATGGTATGTCCGAAGTTGAGGATGCGGCGGAGCCCCCGGTCCGTCTCGTCGCTCTCTACAATCCCTTTCTTGATCCGGCAGCATTGGGCGATGATCCTCTCCAGGGGACCCGGGTCCTTGCTCCGGAAAGCCTCGATCGCCTTTTTCAGGTCGCCCAGAAGCCCGGGATCCTCGATGATCCCGTACTTGACGATCTCCGCCAGTCCGTTGGTAAATTCCCGCTCCGGAAGGGTTTCCAGAAAGGCCAGGTCGATGAAGACCGCCTTTGGCTGGGCGAAGGTTCCCAGTAGATTCTTGGCCGAGGGCAGGTCGACGCCGGTTTTGCCCCCGATGCTGCTGTCCACCTGGGCGAGAAGGGTCGTGGGCACCTGGACATGAGGAATCCCCCTCATGTAGATGGAGGCAACGAAAGCGGTGAGGTCTCCCACCACGCCCCCGCCCAGGGCGATGAGCGCCGAAGTTCGATCGGCGCCCCGCTCCAGCAGACGTTCGGCCAACTCCGTGCAGGTGTGAATGTTTTTGAAATCCTCTCCTGCCGGGAACACAATTTTCTCCGCCGCAAGGCCCCTCTCTTTCAGGATCGCCAGGGCCCGGTCCCCATGAAGGGCATCCACCCGGTCATCCAGGAAGAGGAAGTACCGGCGGGCCCAGCCGTTTTTGGAGAGGATCGGGGGCATGCGGTCCAGGATCTGGTACCCGATGTAAATATCGTAGGAGAAAGAAAGATTCTTGTCGAGGGTTACCCGGAAACTGTTCATGACAGGATTCTCGCCTCCTTTCTCAGGGCCGTCTCTAAAAAGGTCAGCTCCTCCATGAGCTGGTAGAATTTCTCTGGCTTCAGCGACTGGATCCCGTCGCACAGGGCCTTTTCCGGCTCGGGGTGGACTTCCACGATGATTCCGTCGGCCCCCACGGCCAGGGCGGCCCGGGATAAAGGGATGACGTATTTCCAATAGCCGGTGGAATGGCTGGGGTCCACGATGACCGGCAGATGGGAAAGCTCCTTGAGAACCGTCACCGCACTCAGATCCAGTGTGTTCCGGGTGGCCGTCTCGAAGGTCCGGATCCCCCGCTCACAGAGGATGACCCGGCGGTTCCCCGAGGACAGGATGTACTCCGCCGACATGAGAAGCTCCTCCAGGGTGGTCATCATTCCCCTTTTCAGAAGGACGGGTTTGCGCGCCTGGCCGACTTTTTTCAGGAGGGCAAAGTTCTGAACGTTGCGGGCCCCGACCTGGAGAATGTCGGTATATTCCTCCACCAGGTCCACCTCGGTGGTATTCATGACCTCGGTGACTACCGGCAGACCCGTTCTCTCCCGGGCTTTCTTCAAGAGCCTGAGCCCCTCTTCCTCCATTCCCTGGAAGCTGTAGGGCGAGGTCCTCGGTTTGTAAGCCCCCCCTCTCAGCACATGGGCCCCCCCTTTTTTAACCACGTAGGCGCTTTCCAGGAGCTGTTCCTCGCTCTCGACCGTACAGGGGCCCGCCATGACCACAAATCGCGGCCCCCCGATCTCCAGGTTCCCGACCTGTACGACCGTATTCTGTTCCTGGAATTCCCGGCTGGCGAGCTTGTAGGGTTTCAGGATGGGCACCACTTTTTCCACCCCCGCCAGGCCGGCGATGGATTGAAGCTGTTCTTTCCCCCGCCCGTCCCCGATGGCTCCGATGACCGTTCTTTCCACCCCCTGGGAAAGATGGACCTTGTATCCGATGGACTCGATCCATTCGATCACTTTCCCGATCTGCCCTTCGCTGGCGTTGCTTTTCATGACGATGACCATGGCTGCTTAACCTCCTACGAAAAAGGCCATGGGGTTTTTGCCACCATGGCCTTGGATCCTGGAAAATAAAAAAGCCATGGATAGCGTCTTTCGTTCTACCCATGGCTTGTTTTTTTTAGGTTATGACTTAAAGATTAAGTCTTCCCCGCCCATGGGCAGACCCCTCCCCAATAATAAAAGTAAAACCACCAGCCGAGGTTGTTAAAAATTTGGGGTCTGTCCATTACGCCTTCTTCTGCCGATAATTTGATATAAAAATACACGCCCCTCCCTTTCTTGTCAAGAAAAAAATCAAAACCCTGAAATTTTTTCGGACCCAATATAGAAAATAGAAAAATTTCAAGGGCTTCAGCCCCAGGGGATTCGCACTCCAATTCCCTAGATCCAGCTTACCTTGGCCAACTCCCGCTTGATTCCTCTCTGGAAGCTTAACTTCGGGTAGCCGACGATCATCGAAGCCAGGACTTCGTTTTCCCTGGGAATCCGGAACAACTTTCGCAGGTCTCGATTCCTTTCCACAGCGGGAGCGATCAGGCCGATGGCCGCAGCGCCCAACCCCAGCGCGTGAGCAGCCAAAAGCCCATAGGTGACGGCAACAAGGCTGTCTTCGGTGTGATTTTCCGAACCCCGGTGAGCATGGAAGAGAAGCAAAGCCGGCGCCCCGCGGGTGAAAATGTCCCTGCCTTTCTCCTTCATCTCCGGCAATCCTTTTTCCATCACCGGTACGACGTGGTTCTTTATGGTGTTGAACGTCTCCGCATTCATTTTCCGCTTCATGAAAAACTGCGCCAACGGGTTCTTGATCCATTTTTTCAAATTCCCGTAGAGCTTCATCAGATGGGGAAGGGCCTTTTTGATTACCGCCCGATTCTGAACCACGGTGACCTCAACTTTGTGAGGGGGCAAGCCCATGGGGGCAAAAGTGACCGCTTCAACGATCCTCTGGAGCATCTCCCTGGGTACGGGTTTGTCCTGAAAATTCCGGACCGACCGCCGGCTGGAGAGGAAGTTGAAAAAGTCGTATTCCCCACATCCTCCCATGGGGAGGTCGAAGAAATCCTTCTCGTAGGACAGCTCTCCGGCAGTTATGGATTGGGGCGGGCAGACCGCCATGCAGTGACCGCATTGAATACAGAGAGGAATCCGATCGGCCCGAAACCCGGGCTCTTTGCCCTGAGTCCAATCAATGATCTGGTTCGGGCACACCTCGGCGCAGAGGCCGCATTTCGTGCAGGTTTCCGGGTTGACTGAATGGGCCATAAGGACCTCCCTTCCCAGAATGATAATTGGGACGCGGGTAAACGTGGATGACCAGGGATAAGAAAACCGAAAAATGATAGAAATGGCCCCTTCTTCACCAGAGCTAAGCGTACTAAATTACCGGCAGGGAGTCAACAAAAGACGCATGAACACACCGAGCGGCCCTTCGGCCCTCGAGGAGCGCTTCGCTTGATGACCATCCCGCCAAGGGCGGGATTCGAGGATCGCGTGGGCAAGCCGTTCTTTCTCCAAGAATAAGGTTATTCCGTTGTAGGGGCGCCCGGCTGGGCGCCCGATGGCCCGCCCCAATTTGCGGAAGCACGGGGGTATCTCCGGATAAAATTCTTTTCCCGCCGATGTTTTTTGTGCAAAACGCCCTTGCTTCCGGGTCGGGCAATGTCAAGAATTCAACCACCTTCCCGCCTTACTTGAAAGGAGTGAGGTGGATATGAAGATGAATGCTCGGGCTGAAAAAAGGGAAGGCAGAAATGGCCAAAAGGAGGATCTGTTGCTAGAATATGTTGAACCCAAATGGGAGAAGTAGAAAATGAAAGAGGACCAAAAGCGTTGGGACGAAAGATACCAAAAGCGAAAGCTTGATTTGAATCAGGGCGCAAACACCATTCTAAAAAAATACCTCCGCCTTCTGCCCAAAGGAAAAGCCCTCGACCTGGCCGCCGGGGAAGGAAGGAACGCCGTTTTCCTGGCGGAGCACGGCTTTGCGGCGGAAGCCGTGGATATCTCCCCGCTGGCCATAAGCCGGGCCAAGAAATTGGCCAAGGCCCGGGGAGTCACGATCAAGGCGATGGCCGCGGACCTGGATGCGTATCCCATCCCGGAGGGCAAATATGGGGTGATTCTCAATTTTTATTTTCTCGACCGCCGCCTGATTCCCAAAATAAAAAGAGGCCTGAAAAAGGGAGGAATGGTAGTTTTCGAGACCTATACGACAGAGCAGAAAAAGCTTGGCACCGGAGGCCCCGGCCAAACCCAATATCTTCTCAAACCCAACGAACTACTCCGTCTCTTCCGGGGGTTTCATATTCTTTTTTACCGCGAAGGGGTATTCCGGGAGGGGGGTAAACAGAGGGCCATTGCCAGTCTGATCGCAAGAAAATAAAGGGTGCAGGGGGTCGGGTGTAGGGTGTAGGGAGAGGCAAGTCTTGATTCGTCTTGTAGGGTCCAATAATTGGTGATTGCTGGTAACCTATTATCTATGCCTCGTAGCCCAAAATTCATGTTTATCTTTTTTCTACACCCTACACCCCACACTCTACACCCCGTCTTATCAAAAATTCATCCCCTCCTCGCTTTTCAGATCTCGCGAAATGTCATTGGAGGAAAAGGAGCAGGCCATGCGCATGGTCTCTTTCCCCGTGTTTCGGATGAGATGGGGCACGCCGGTGGGCAGGTGAATCGCATCCCCCACTTTCATGGGGAAAGTCTCTTCCCCGATCTTGATTTCCCCCTGCCCCGAGAGGATGAAGATCACTTCTTCACACTCCGTGTGAACGTGCCCGGGAGAACAGAGCGCTCCGGGCAGCACGTCCGTAATCCGCAGGGATATGGACCGCGACCCGACAGACTTCCCGTTGATCAAATCCCTTGTTTCCCTTCCGGTGATCTTTCCCACCGGAACCTCATTCAAGTT
>Ga0111180_1166_pt1 | contig 13459 bp, 12 predicted proteins | sample DeeMarSWOR324_28_FD_80237 | JGI IMG/M metagenome (GOLD analysis project Ga0111180, IMG submission 80237) | Deltaproteobacteria bacterium SM23_61
CATCCCGTGACAGGAATCGAGGTAGACCCCCCGTTTTCGCGCCGCCTCCAGCTCCGGGTAAACCGTCCCATCCGGAAAAATCATCCCGCCCGGTTCCCAGGTCAGGAAATGGCTGAGAATGTCGCCTCTCTCCAGGAGGGAGACGGCGGAGCGGGAGAAATCATCCATCCGGTCTTTCTCCATCCGGTCCCGGGTCTCCCCGATATGGACCATCAGAGGCAGCTTCAGGCCTTGGGCCAGTTTCTTGGCGATCTCGATCCCTTTGATCCCCAGCCCTTCGGCCAGAGGCTGGATGGCCCTGATCTTGATCCCCTTGATGATTTCCCTGTTGGCCTCCGCCACTCTCTTGCTGAGCTCGATGTCGATATCCTGGGGGGAAAAGATCTCCGGCATGCTGATCAGGCCAGCCTTCGCCAGGTTCAGGAAAGAGTAGACCTCGGTCCGCGCTGGCTGGACCACCAGGCGGCGGAAGGCCTCGAAGTTGGCCGCACCGGCCGAGCCCCCGTCCCCGAGGAGGGTGACGCCGGTGTTCAAACCCGCCTCATCCGCGGCGACTCCCAGAGCGGCGAAACCGAGGGCCGCATGGCAGTGGAGGTCGATCAGCCCGGGAGAAATGATTTTCCCGCGCATATCCAAGACGGTCGTGGCTTCCATCGCGGAGAGCTCCGCACCCAGGGCCGCGATCTTTCCGTTTTGAATGGCAACGGAGCCGGTGGTACGCATTTTTTGGGAGGGGTCAATAATCTCGCCCTCTTTGAGGAATACATCGTACATGGCTTTTTATCCTCATCCTTTCCAATCGAATCGAAGAAATTCTTAACACGAAACGGCACTCCGTTCAAGAGCCTAATGGGGATCCCGAATCGGTTGGTGCGGAAAGGGTTGGGAGTTTTTGGCCGGTTCAGGATGTTTCACCGATTCCCCGCCTTCCCCCTTTCCTGCCCGGGCGTTGATTTCCCCGACGGGGGTGCCATCGAAGCAATGAATTCTTTGGGACAAAGCAGGGGGTTTTGGGTTATAATGCTTGATTAATCGGAGAAATCAAGGGAAGAAAGACCGCTTCCTCAGCGGATGGGGGGTAAAGGAGAATCGATACTCAAGTCCTGAAAGAGACGGTGTCCAAGCTCATCCGGTTGAGTATCGGCAGAAAATTACTCCTGGGTTTTCTTGCCTACGGGCTCCTCACCTTTTTGATCGCCCTCTTCGCCTTATCCAGCCTGGATCAATTGAACGCGATTAATCTCAGCATTACCCAAAAGGACATCCCCGTCGTCGAGCTCGCCGACCGGATCCTGGAAAACCTGCTGGCCCAGGAGCTTTTTGGCAGCCGTTCGGTGATTCTCAAAAGCCCCGACCTGGCAGCCCTCTTCTGGAAGCGGAATGAAGAATTCAAGGAGCTCATCCTTCAACTCCGTGCCCTTCCCCAGCCGGAGACCCTTCCCGTCGCCCAGCTGACCGCTCTCCATGAAGAATACACCCAGTTCTTCAAGCAGGAGTTCGACCGCCAGGGAGGCCGGCCTCGGCCCGCCGGGCAGCCCGAAAGGCGGATCAAAGAGAAGCAGGAAGAGATCATCAGGCTACTGAAAAAGATCTCTTCGAGGGCCAAGGAGGACCAGATAAAAAAAAATCAGATGCTTTCCGAAATTGGAAGGCGGGCCTTTCGGGTGATCGCCGGATTGGGCGTGGCCGGGGTTCTCCTGGGAGCCCTGGTGGTTCTGGTGATTACCCGGAATATTTCCGGCCCCATCAATCAATTGAAGAGGTCCACCCGGGAGATATCCGAGGGGAAGTTCGACGACCTTCCCACTGTCAAGAGCTGGGACGAACTGGGGGACCTGTCCCATGCCTTCAAGGAGATGGCCATCCGTTTGAAGCAGATGGAAGAAACGTACCTGGATGCCAACCCCCTCACCCGATTGCCGGGCGGTGTGGCCATCGAGGAGGTCTTGAAGAAACGGATCCAGGAAGAATCCCCCATGGCCTTCTGTCTGGTCGACCTGCGCAACTTCAAAGCCTTTAACGACCAGTACGGGTACGCCCGGGGAAATGAAGTCATTTTGGCGACCGCGGAGATCCTCAAAAAGGCCCTGCGGGAACACGGAGCGGAGGGGGATTTTTTGGGCCACATCGGGGGGGATGACTTCGTTCTCATCACCATCCCGGACCGGTACGAGGTGATCTGCGAGGCCGTCCTGTCGGCTTTCGACCGGGAGATTGTAGCCTTCTATGATCCCGAAGACCGGCAGCGGGGATTCATCCGGGGGAAGACACGCAGGGGAGAGGACCTTTCTTTTCCCATCATGACGATTTCCATCTCCGTGGTCACCAACCGGCACCGCAGGCTGAAGAATCACATCCAGGTCGGTGAGATCGCCGCGGAGATGAAAAACTTCGCCAAGTCCTTTCCCAAGTCCATCTACGTGGTCGACAAGCGACACGACCCCCCTCCCGAGGGGAGGGTCTAGGCATTCTCCGCCAAGAAAGGGAAAACATGATTCGCCGCCACCCGAGTGTCGTCCTTTCTCTCGCTCTGTTTTTTCTTTTCCCCCTCTTGGGTTGCAGCCTGAAGCATAGCCCCCAGACCGGGGAGGAATTTTACCAGGAAACCGTACGACTGGAGAAGCTCATCCAGGAGGCGGCAGATTCATCGGACCGGGCAAAACTCCACCGACAACTTGCCGAGCTTTACACCCATCACCAGAATCCCGGCAGGAATTACCGGAGGGCCCTCCGGGAGCTGGAGACCTACCTGTTCCTGGCTCCGGTGGGGGCCCGGACGGATGAAGCTCAAAACTGGCTTTGGGTCCTGCGGGAGTTGGAAAGGGAGGAACAGGAGGCGGCTCAATGGAAAGAGAAAATGGAGAACCTGGTCCGGGAAAACAGGGAAAAAGGGGAGGTCCTGGACCGGTGCGGAAAGATGCTGGATCTGGAAAGGAAAAAGAATGAGGAACTGTCGGCCCGCCTGGAAAAGGTGCAGGACCTGGAGGGGAAGAAGCATAAGGAATGGCAGGCCCGCCTGGAAAAGATGCAGGAGCGCCTGGAAGAGATGGAAAAGGCCAACCGCAACCTGAGCGAAGCCAACCGTAGCCTGAACAAAGCCAACCGCAGCCTGAGGGAGTCTAGGGAACGGATGAAAAAGACCCTGGAAAGGCTGAAAAACCTGGACCTCCAGATGGAAGAGAAGAGAAAAACAATCAAATAATCTCCTTGACATATCGCCCCAGATTGCTAAGATCGGAATCAATATCCATCCCCGAAAAACTTGTCCGCCACCCAAGAGTATCCGGGATCCTGCCGCCAGGCTTGACAGGGAACGGAAAGGCATTTCAGCCGCAAACAAATTCAACAGGAAGGAGGTCTCCATGAAAAAGAAAGGGATTCTATTCTGTCTGTTCTCCCTGGGGTGCCTGGGAGTCATGGCCGTGAGTTTGCCTGTTTCTCCGGCCGCGGCCGCGGAAGTCATCAACGTAGGCTACACCGGGCCGCTGAGCGGGGGGGCGGCCAAGTACGGCAAGAACAACCTCGACGGCCTCAAGATGGCCGTGGACGAGATCAACGAAGCCGGCGGCATCTCGGTCGCGGGAAAAACCTATACCTTTAAAGTTCACTCTCTCGATGACCGCTACCGTCCGGCCGACTCGGTCACCAACGCCCGCCGGTTCGTGGAACTGTACAAACCGCCCTTTATCTTCTGCCCGCACAGCGGGGGCATCCTGGGGTTGCTGAAGTTCAACGAGCAGGAGGGTTTCATCCTCCACGGCTACACGGATAATGTCGCCATCCTGCAGCAGGGGAACAAATGGCTGGTGAAGGCGCCCATGTCCATGGGTTTTTACAATTACGGGGTCATGGAGATCGGCTGGAAAAAGGGATGGAGGAAAGGAGCCCTTCTCTGCAGCACGCATGAGGCGGCCAAGATGGCGGAGAAGATCTTCGCATTTTTGTGGAAAGATATGGGGGGAGAGATCGTGGCCAACGCCCCCGCAGATTACCAGAAGGTAACCGATTTTTACCCCTACCTGACCAAGGTCCTGGCGGCCAAGCCCGATGCCATCTTTCTCTACGGACCCTCCGAGCCGTCCGCCATGATCATCTCCAGCGCCCGCGAGCTTGGTTTCAAAGGCGGGTTCATGCTGGGTTCCCAGTGCAAACTGGACGAGATGGCGAAGGTGACTCCTTTGGAAAAACTGACTCCCAGCGTGGGAGTCTGCCCCGTGGGCATGATGCCCCTTCCGCTCATGAAGGATTATTCGAAAAGGCATAGGGAGAAAGTGAAAACCATTCCTACCTCGGAAGCGGCCTTCAACTACGAGGTGATGTACATCTTCACCGAGGCCATGAAGAAGGCCGGAACGGTGAAGGACCTGGACAAGATCATGGTCGCCATTCCCGGGGTCCTGCCGGTGGGAAAGCACGCCATCCGCGGGATTCACAGCATGACCAAGGAAGGCCAGTTCATTTCCGGCTACTTCGCCATGGAGATATCCGGGGGAAAATTCGCCTCGCCGATCAACATCGACCCGGGCCCGTGGTACAAGAAATACGGCGCGACGTGGGCCCCCAAATAAAAGACGCAAAGAGCATAGCGCAGAGAGCATAGAGGATGAACAAAAAACAAAGAGCATAGAGCATAGAGCAGAGAGTATAAAGAAAAAAGCTCATGGCTCGTAGCTGATAGCAGAGATTCTTGACTATGAGCTACGAGTGTTTTTTGCGCTATGCTCCATGCGCTATGCGTTTTTTTGAGGTAGGGGAATGTTCCTTTTTATCCAGCAGGTGCTGAACGGGATCATGCTGGGGAGCGTGTATTCTCTGGTGGCCCTCGGGCTGACCCTGGAGTACGGGATCCTGCACATTCCCAATTTCACCCACGGAGCCCTGTACATGGCCGGAGCCTATGTGACCTTCCTGCTGGCCACGTCCGTGGGCCTGAACTTCTGGCTGGCCATGGTCATTTCCATGATCGCCTTGGCCCTGATCGGCATCGTGATAGAGCGGCTGGTTTACCGACCCCTCATGCTGGAATCCCCGCTGAGCTCTTTTATCGCCGCCATCGGGATGATCTTTATCTTCGTGGATGGAGCGCTGCACCTTTTCGGGCCGGATTTCAAGCGGTTCCCGCCGGTGCACGCCCAGGTCGTCCAGGTTCTGGGCACCACCATTACCTTGCAGCGCATCATCATCATTCTGGTCACGGTGGCCTTAATCGTGCTCCTGCATTTCTTCATCAAGAAGACCACGGTAGGAGCCACAATCGAAGCCACGGCCCAGGATATGGAAGGCGCCCGCCTCATGGGCATCAACGTAAAACGGGTGCGGATGATGGTCTTTGCCCTGGGAACGGCCCTCGCTGCGGCCGCCGCCAGCTTGATTGCTCCGATTCACCTGGTCCATCCGGGCATGGGCGGGCCGGTCATCCTGAAGGCCTTTGTCATCATCATCCTGGGGGGGATGGGAAGCATCCCCGGGGCGATCATCGGAGGATTTCTTTTGGGATTGGTAGAGAGCCTGAGTGGGGGCTACATCAGCACTTCCTACCACGAGGTCTTCTCTTTTGGAGTGCTGGTGAGTGTCCTGGCCATTCGGCCCACCGGCCTGTTCGGGGGGAAATGATGAGGCGCCTGATCATCCTGCTGCTGATCCTTCTGGCCTTCGCGATTCCCTTCTTCGTGACCAGCCGCTTTTATCTTCACATCCTGATCATGTGCTTTATCTGGGGCATGGCGGCCAGCTCCATGAACCTGATCATGGGATACACCGGCCAGGTCAACCTCGCCCACGGCGCCTTTTTCGGCATCGGGGCCTATGCCGCCGGCTTGCTCATGTTGAAATTGGGGCTGAATTTCTGGCCCGCCCTGATTTTGGCCTGTATCATCACCGTCGCCCTGGGCTTTTTTATCGGCATCCTGGCCCTCCGGACCAAGGGCTCCTACTTTGCCATCGGGACCTTGTGCTTCAACGTGATCGTAACCGTGATCATCGACAGCTGGGAAGAGCTGACCGAAGGGGCCCGGGGGCTCCTGGGGATTCCCCGGCCCGATCCCATTCCCCTTCCTTTCGGAGGGCAGATCGCGTTTACCTCCATGCCTTCCTATTACTATCTGGTCCTCGTCTTTCTCCTCCTCACCCTCCTGGTCATCTATCGCATCGTTCACTCCATGATGGGCCGGTCCTTCCTGGCCATCCGGGGCAACGAGGAGCTGGCCGAGTCCATCGGCATCCATGGCATGAGGACCAAAGTCTTGTCCTTCCTGATCAGCACCGCCTTGGCCGGCGTGGCGGGGGTTCTCTATGCCTCCTACATCGGTTTTTTGAGCCCGGAGATATCCGATTACCACGTCACTTTTGAATTCCTGATTTTCTGCCTGATCGGGGGTCTGGGCACCCTGGGCGGGCCTTTGATCGGGGCCTTCCTTTTGACGGTGGCCAGCGAACTCCTCCACGGGGTGGCCGTCCCCCGCCTGGTCGCCTACGGCTTTCTGTTGATCATCATCATCATCTTCTTCCGCGGGGGAATCATGGGTGGGGCCCAGATGCTGTGGCTGAAGGTTTCGGGAAAGGGGGGAAGATGAACCCGGTGTTGCTCGAGGTCAAGGAGCTCTGCAAGGATTTTGGAGGCCTGAGGGCGGTGGATGGCGTGGACTTCCAGGTCCGGGAAGGGGAGATCTTCAGCATCATGGGACCCAATGGGTCGGGCAAGACCACCATCTTCAACGTGATCACCGGGTTCTACCCGGCCACCGAGGGGAGGGTTTTTTTCCGCGGGGAAGACATCACCAACCTGAAACCCCATACCGTTGCCCGGAAGGGGATTGCCCGCACCTTTCAGCTGACCGCGGTTTTCAGCCGCGATACGGTCTTTGACAACCTAGTGGTTGGCCATCGGCTGCGGGTGAAGGCCGGGCTCCTGGGCACGGTATTCGGCGGCCGCCAGACCCGCAGGGAAGAAAGCAAGTGCAGGGAGAAAGCGGAGGAAATCCTGGAGTTCACCGGGTTGACCCGGGACCGGAGCAGGATCGCCGGCACATTGACCCAGGAGGCGCAGAAAAGGCTCTCCATCGGAATGGCCCTGGCCACCGACCCCCAACTTCTCCTTTTGGATGAACCCACCGGGGGGGTCAATTTCAAGGAGATCAGCAACCTGGTTTCGCTCATCGAGAAAATCAAAAAACAGGGCGTCACCGTCTGCCTCATCGAACACAAGATGAAAGTCGCCATGGAACTGCCGGACCGGGTCATGGTCTTGAACTACGGCCGGAAGATCACCGAAGGGGCGCCCCTCGAGGTTAGTCAGGATCAGAGGGTAATCGAAGCCTACCTGGGGAAGAGCTATGCTGCTTAAGGTCCAAGATATCGAAACCTACTACGGAAGCGCCCAGGCTTTGAAAGGGGTCTCCCTGGAAGTGGAAAAAGGGGAGCTCATCTCCCTCCTCGGGGCCAATGGAGCGGGGAAAACCACCCTTCTGCGGACGATCTCCGGGCTGATCGAACCGAAAAGGGGGACCATCGAGTTTGAAGGACAGCGAATCGACCGCCTGGGCGCCGAGGAGATCGTGCGACTGGGCATTTCCCACTGCCCGGAGGGAAGGAAACTCTTTCCTCAGATGACCGTGTTCAAAAACCTGGCCCTCGGGGCCTATGTGCGAAAAGACGATCAACGAGGAATCGAGGAGACCCGGGAGGAGATCTTCAGGAGACCCGGCAGGAAATCTTCAGCCTTTTCCCGGTTCTCAAAGACCGGCAAGGGCAGCTGGCCGGGACGCTGAGCGGCGGCGAGCAGCAGATGCTGGTGATCGGCCGGGGGCTCATGTCCCGGCCGAAACTCCTCCTCCTCGACGAGCCGTCGCTGGGAATCGCCCCCCTTCTGGTGGCCCGGATCTTTGAAGTGATCAAAGATATCAACCAGCGTGGGACGACCATACTCCTGGTGGAGCAGAACGCCGCCGTGGCCCTGAACATCGCTCATCACGGGTACGTGCTGGAGACCGGGGAGATCATCCTTTCCGGGGAAGCGCGCCAGCTGCTCAGCGAAGAAAAAGTGAAACAGGCGTACCTGGGGGTTTGAATTTTTTGGGGCCAACCCCCGGCTTTGCCCGAGGCAACGACTTTAGCTTACCTCTTCGCCCAGGCGGGAATCGGGAAGGAGTTTTTCTCCCTGGGCGCTCTCCTGGCCGGCATACTTCAAGAAGCGCTTTTGAATGGACTGACGCATTTTTTCCGCTTTTTCAGGGGAAATGTCCTGGATGGGGATCTGTCCCCCGCCCGTCCGGCCGTGCCCACCCGCCGTTCCCAGTCCTTTGACCATTTGCCGGGCCATTTGGCCGGCGTTCTGGTGGGCGATCTTGGTGCGCAGAGAGAAGATAAGGCTGGAGTCGCTGGTGCCCATGACGAAGCTCGTGGAAACCTCGGAGAGGCGAAGGAAAAAATCGGCCATAAGGGCGACCATGTCCGTGTTGACCAGGGACCCCAGGTCGCATAGGATGACTTTTCCGAAAATCCTGGCTTCGTGGAGCCCCCGGTCGAAATCCAGGAAAAAATCCCGCGGCAGGTCGGGGGATTCGATCTGCGATAGGATTTTCAGCTGGACCTTGGGGTAGAGGGAAATGGCCGCCTTGTAATCCACGTCGGTTGCATGCCGGCCCAGGTTCTGGGTGTCCGTTTTTAACCCCAGGTAGAGCGCGGTGGCCATGGCGGATGTCCGCAAGGTCCGCCTCCTGGGAAGCCTTGCGTACCCCGTGATGGTCGATGATGATGGATGCCTTCAGCCCGTGGGGAAGGTTGTTGTTTCCAGCCCGGGGTTGGGTGTCCACCAGGGCGTAAACCTGAAAGTCGCCGAAGCTTAAGGAGTCCAGGCGTTTGATGTCGATGTTGAGAAGCCGAACCATGGCCCGGTTTTCAGCCCGGGTGATGAGCCCTCCGTAGGCCAGTTCAGCGTGGGCTTTGAATTTCCTGCGGATCAGGTGACACAAGGCCCAGCCGGCGGCAATGGCGTCCGGGTCCGGATTATTATGGGTCAGGACGAGAACCTTTTTCTGCGAAACAATTTCCCCTAATTTTTCCAGCCTTTCCCGGTTGTCCATCCTTCTTCCTTCTGGTTATCAAAAGCCAGGCCAGCGGATCCCTGAAAAATCGGCCACGAATCCCATGTTACCCCGGCGGGAAATCTTTCTCAAGGGTTCTTTTCCCTTTTTTTCCTTCTTTCTTCTGCACCGGCAATTCCGATGAGGGGTATGTTGAAGCCGGAGCCGGCCTTTCCCCTCACTTTCCCGTATTATAAAGGAAATTACCCCCGGGGAAAAGATCCTACCAGAAATTCCTTGAAAACACCCCCCGGCCGGGGATATATTTTTGAGGATTCGTCAGGTCGCCCATACCATAAGAGATACGGAGGGGAATCATGAAAGACATGTTCAGCCTGAAGGGAAAGGTGGCCATCGTCACCGGCGGCAACGGAGGCATCGGCCTGGGGATCGCCCGAGGGTTTGCCAGCGTGGGAGGCGATATCGTCATCGCCGCCCGTAACGCGGCCAAGTCGGCCAAGGCCGCTGAGGCAATCCGCAAGGATTTCGGGGTGAAGGTGCTGGAGGTGGAGGTGGATGTGCGCCAGGAGAAACAGATCCAGGGCATGGTGAAAAAAGTCCTGGATGCCTTCGGTCGGATCGACGTGCTGGTGAACAACGCGGGCATAAACATCCGCAAATTTACCCAGGACCTCCTGATCACGGAATACGACGAGGTCCTGGAAGTCAACCTGCGCAGTGCCTACCTGACCTCCAAATATGTTTACCCGGCCATGAAAAAGGTAGGCGGGGGGAAGATCATCAACATCGGCTCCATGACTTCCATCTTCGGCGGTGGGAAGCTCATCGCCTACGGCACGAGCAAAGGGGGCATCGTCGCCATGACCCGGGCCATGGCCGTGGGTTGGGGCACCGACAACATCCAGGTGAACGCCATCCTCCCCGGCTGGATCGATACGGAGTTGACCCAAAGGGCTCGCGTGGAGCTGGAGGGGTTGAACGAAAAAGTCCTGGCCCGCACGCCGATGGGCCGCTGGGGAAAGCCGGAAGACCTGGCCGGGACGGCGGTCTACCTGGCCACCGCCGCCTCCGACTTCATTACCGGCGTGGCCCTGCCGGTGGACGGCGGGTACGCGGTGAGCATCTGAAAAATTTTTCCATCTGACCGCCCCTGCTCTGCGAAAGGCAAGGGCATTTCTCTGGCCCGCTTCGCTAGAGGCCGCAGAGAAGGCAGAGAAAACAAATTGGAATGCTGGAATGTTGGAATTGCAAAGAATGGAAAACTGAAATGACGGAATATTGGAATAACGAAAGAGTGGAATAATGGGTTTAGGCATTTTATTTTTTGCCCATTATTCCTTTTTAATTTCTCTGCGTGCTCTGCGATCTCTGTGGTTAAGTTTTTTTATCGGGTTTTTATTCCTTCTGTTTTTCAGGAGCGGCAGTCTCTTTTTTTGCCGGTACCAGGCTCAGGCTGCTGATGATGTCCTCGCTGGAGACCGCAAACCCGATGCCCTGAATGGGAAGCTTGGGGCTGGCCGCTTTAAAGGTTACGACTCCCAGGACCAGACCCTCGGGGGTGATGAGTGGACCGCCGCTGTTGCCGACGTTGATGGCCGCGTCGGTCTGAATCAAAGTGACCGGGGTCGTTTTTTTCATCCCCTTGCGCACACTGCTCACGATCCCTCGGGATACGGAATGAGACAATCCCAGGGGATTCCCCACGGTGTAGACTTCTTTGCCGATGGAAACATCGGTCAACTTGCCCAGGGGCAGGTAAGGATACCCTTCGCTTTCCAGGTGGATCAGGGCCAGATCCTTATCCGGTTCCGTGGTAATCACCCTGGCATTCCATTCCTGGCCGTCAAAGGTGATGGCTTTCACTTCACTGGCTGCATCGGCGATAACATGGTAATTGGTGACTGCGTATCCGGTCCGGTTAATAAAAAAACCCGAGCCCCGCATCTTCGGGGTTTTTACTCCGATGACCGCCCGGCTGACCACCTCGATTTTGTTGGCGGCCTTCTCGAGGAGCGGATTATTTGCGTAGTAGGGGAATTGGGTGTTAACGAATCTTCCTTCCTGGAGGCGGGTATATGTGCCGTCCGGGGGGGTATCGGTGAAATGGACGACCCCGTTCTTGTCCTTGTAGCGATACACCTGCGGGGTGGCCGGGTCATGGAGGAACAAGAGGAGTAAGGCCAAGAATATGGCTAAGTAGATGATTTTTTTGTCCATTTTAGTCCCCTCCGGCTAAATCGTTTTCCCCTTCCAGGAGGGCGGTCTCAGGATTCATTGGTTCGGTATTTCCGCTGCCAGGAGGATGTAGGGCCCACGGAAATTCAGAGGCCGGTACCTATTCTATCGGAAGAAAATGGATCCAACTCAAGGATTAAATTTATGGGTCTTGGCAAAAGGGGGAGAGGGGATAGGCTTTGGCAACTTGAGACTTGAAACCCGAAACCCGAAACTTGAAAGCTGAAAGCTGAAAGCTATTCCTTAAACAACCACCTTGGCCAGCTGCCCGGCGTAGACAATCACCAGCCGAAGGATGAATCCCCCCAGAAGGACCGAGAGGGCGGTCACCCCGGAGATCCACCGTTTGTGCTCCCGGAGGCTGACCCGTTTGATGAAATGGGGGATCAATTCATAAGTTTCCAGGGCCATGGGAATCAGGATTCCCGCTCCCACGGCCAGGGCCCAGAATAGGAAGGTGAAATCTCCTCCCATGATGAGATGGGCGGCCTCCACCGAACTGCGGGGAGACACGTACAGTCCCAGGACGAAGAGGAATACGGCGATGATGGAAAAGACCATAAGGGTGAAATCGATGGTGTGAATCATGAATTTGTTGGTCTCCATTTCTTCCTTCGGGATCTTTCCCGGGCCGACCAGAGAGCACCCGATGAAGCAGATCGCCGCGGTGCCCGTCTTCATCGCCGAGAGGAGGAAGAGAAAGGGGAGCATGGGGTTGTTCCAGAAGGGGCGAGCGTTCAGCGCTCCCAGGAGGACGCCGGTGTAAATCCCCACCAACATGGATACTGGAATTCCCCATCCCGCCACGAGTCCCCGGTTGCGGACGAGGTCCTCCTGGCGAAAGCGTTTCAGGAACCGGCTGGATTTTAGCCAACGAACGGGGGGGATGCGATCCCACTTCTGGGGCAGGCGGTTCAAGAGATGAACGAGGTCATAACGTTCCGGGAGCCAGAGATAGAAATGGAGAAAGGTCATGAAGGAAAAGATCAGCAGGAGCCAGGATCCCAGGGACATGACCGAATTGGGCTGGATGGTGAGGAGCAATTTCCAGAAGATGGCCGGCCTCTCCAGGTCATAAATCAGGCACAGAATGCCGAAGATCAGGGGGAAGGGAGCGATGTAAGCCCCGATCCGGGTGATCTTCTCGTATTTTTCTTCCCCGAAGAAGTAGGCGAAGGCGGAAATGCCGAAAGCGCCGGCGCTCACCCCGGCCACGAACAGGTAAACCGCCACCATCCAGTTCCAGTAGATCCCCATTTCTCCGTCCATTTTAAACTCCCAAATATTTTCACCACAGAGACACAGAGTACACAGAGGTTTCAAAGAAAAAACTTGAAACAAAAATTGAAACCAGAAAAATCTTAGGAAAAAGATTAGACTTTAGCCTTGTTTTGGCCAATATTTCTCCGTGCTCTCTGTGCCTCTGTGGTGAATATGTTTTTGATCCGCCGACGGCGGATCGATCCATCAGCTTCACCCACCGCCGATCTGGGGCTTGAACGAAGGATCAACTTTCCCCATGGAGGCGTCCCGAAAGAACGCCGGGGTGTCCTTGGCGTAGGCCAGTTCCAGGGGCTCTTCGGCCTTCGAATGGCCGGTGGCTAGCCGCCAGAGCTTATCCTGGTTTCCGGGCCGGAATATTTTTTCTTCCTTTCGGCAGCCGGCCAAGAGGGCAATGCCCCCCAGGGCAATGGCCGAAATCATCTTTTCAATGAAGGCTCTTCTCTCCATGATGGATTCTCTCCGCAATTCCACGGCTCCGAGGTAAAAGGGATGGGGTCGGAAGCGAATCATTTCTTCTTTCAGCCGGGGAATCCAGTCCAGATGGTCCTGGATGAACTGCCTCACTTCATGATCGGTCGCTTCCGCGTAAAGGGCGGATAGGAATTCCAGCTCCAGCACCAGATGATCCGGGCAGGCGGCGAACCGCGGGGGGACTTCCACCCCGGAATGCCGGAAGATGGCCGCCATGTGTAGCGCCGAATCCCCCCCGAGCAGTCCCTTTTCCCGGGCAAAGGCCAGGCGGCATTCCCCATCCTGGGTCCAGGGTTTGTAAGGCGACTCGATGAGGGATACGAATTTTTCTTCCTTTCGGCAGCCGGCCAAGAGGGCAATGCCCCCCAGGGCAATGGCCGAAATCATCTTTTCAATGAAGGCTCTTCTCTCCATGATGGATTCTCTCC
>Ga0111180_1195_pt1 | contig 13435 bp, 13 predicted proteins | sample DeeMarSWOR324_28_FD_80237 | JGI IMG/M metagenome (GOLD analysis project Ga0111180, IMG submission 80237) | Deltaproteobacteria bacterium SM23_61
GGGTTCTTCTGTACTTTCAACGAGGTTGAGGATAGATGGAATAGAGGCTGTGGGTGTCCGGCCCGGACAGTCAGCAGGCCACAGGGCCGATAGAGGGACCGGCGGGGAGAAGAAGGAATCGGGTCATCGAGTCTCAAAGAAAGGAGGGAAAGATGAGAGAGAAACATTTTTTCTTCTGGGCAATCGTTTTTTGGATCGTCGGCGGATTCGCTCTTATGGGGGCCGTTCCGGCGGTGGATGCGGCGCCAGCCAAAGGGAAGATTGTCTGGACTTTCGCCCAGCTGGCACACGGCAAGTGGTGCGATAACAAGCTCTACGGCGAATGGCTCCCCAAAAGAATGGCCGAAGCGACCAAAGGCCGCCTGGAGCTTCATGTTCCGGTGGGGTTAATGCCGGCAGCAGAAATTCTGGCGGGGGTACGGGACGGGGCCATTCAGGGCGCGATCAGCGGTACCCCCTATTACAGCGGGGAGTGGCCCCTCGGCAGCTTCCATGCCATTCCGGGGATTCTCAAGGCCAATGACGAATTTCCGGCGGTGTCCAATGCCGTGGTTTGGCCCTACTGGGAAAAGTCGCTCAGGCAGAAATATAATATCATCCTGGCGGGCATGAGTCACTGGCCGGGCATCCGGCTCTACTGCAAAAAACCGATTCGGACGCTCGAGGACTTCAAAGGGATCAAGATCCGGGGAATGGGTTATTATGACAGCCTGGCCATAGAAAAGGCCGGTGCACGGGGGATTTCAATTCCCTGGGACGAAGCGTTTCTCGCAGTGCAGCGCGGGGTGGTGGACGGTTTGGTAACGGGTCTGGTGGTATTTGACAGCATGGGGTATGCCGAATATTGCAAATACGTTCACGACTGGCCGGTGCACGGCGCATCCTGCGCGGCCTTCGTCTTCATGAACGGAAAGGCCTTCGAAGCCCTTCCCAAGGATCTGCAACCGATCGTCAAAAAGGTGCTGAAGGAGGCCGGGGACAAGAACATGGCCTGCAATATAGGCAGGGTTGACGACAGTGTGAAAACGCTCAAGGCCAAAGGCATTCAGTTCCTGGAAGCTCCCGAAGGGGATTATAAGAAGTGCGTGGAAATGCTGAAGCCCGTCCGGCAGGCTTGGCTGGATCAATGCAAGAAGGCCGGCAGCCCCGAGGCGGAAGAAATGCTGGCAAAAATCGAAGCCTTTCTGGTTAAGTACCGCGCTAAAAAAGGGAAATAGTCGCTGTGGGGCCGGTCCGGGGCGTTACAGGACCGGCCCGATCCCTGTCCGGCGGCTGGACAGAATCCGAAGGCCGCAGCGGAAGATTTCTTTTTCTCCCAATCCCCCTTCGCATGTCTCTTGGATCCGCAATGAAAAGATGGCGCGTGGGGTTCGCCATCCTTCGCCGGCTGAACCGGCGGATGCGTTCTCAGCGGGATCCTCTCCTATTTTCATTGAAATGAGAGGCGGGCAACAGATACTCGGGAATGGTGGCCCATGAGGCGAATCCTTGAGGTGGTTGAAAAGATCTCCGTTTTCCTGGCCTATATTTGTGGGGCAATGGTGTTTTTGATGATGGCCAGCATTATTTATGATGTGGTCCTGCGCCATATCTTCAACCAGCCGACCATCTGGGCGGATGAGGGCTCCTGTTACCTGCTGGTGGGCATTTCTTTCCTGGGGGCGGCTTATGCCCTCAAGACGGACGCGCACGTTCGCATCGAGACCTTCGTGGAGAGACTTTCACCCCGCGCAAGGAAGGCGCTGGAGATGATCACGGATGTTCTCAGCCTGGGGTTTCTCTTTATCTTTGCATGGCAGGGGTACCGGCTGGTCATCGAATCCTTTGTCTATGTGAGAATCGCCCCCACGCTCATGCGCACGCCTCTCTACCTGCCCCAGGCATTCCTGGCGGTGGGTTTGTCCTGGTTCTGGGTTCAAATGCTGGCCCATTTATTGAAAAGGTTTTTCCCTCCCCAAGAAAAGGCGGGCGGTGAGGAGAGGATGGAGACCGGCCTATTCAAAAGGAGAAGCGAATGAGTTTTGGCGAATCTGTGCTTCTCCTCCTGGGACTTCTTTTGATTCTCCTGTTCAGCGGCATGCGGGTGGCCTTCGCGCTGGGGTGGGTCGGCCTGATCGGACTGGTTTTTTTAATTCCCGGGATTCGGATGCCCGAGCGGATGATGGGAAACCTGGCCTGGGCGGCGATCAATCAATTTCCCCTCACCCCGGTCCCGCTGTTTATCCTCATGGGGGAATTTCTCGTCCTGGGCAGGATGAATGAAGGCCTCTACGGGGTCTTTTCCACCTGGCTGGCCAATGTCCGGGGGGGATTATGCCATGCCACCACGGTATCCTGTGCGGTCTTTGCCGCCATGTCCGGCTCCAGTCTGGCCACCTGCGCCACCTTCGGTACGGTGGCCGGCCCGGAGATGTTGAAGCGGGGGTATTCCAAGACCATTACTTACGGCACCATTGCCGCCGGGGGCACCCTGGGGATTCTCATCCCGCCCAGCATTCCCATGATTATTTACGGAAACCTGGCCGGCGTTTCCATCGGACATTGCTTCATAGCCGGGGTCATCCCGGGGATCCTGTGCACGATCAGCTTCATTATCCTGGTGGCGGTGTGGGGCCGAATTTCGAAGGACAGTATCAAGAAAGCTCCGTTCAGGAAAATCAGCCTCCGGGAAAAACTGCTGGCTTCTTTGCGCATCATTCCCGCCGTGCTGATTATCTTTGCCGTGCTGGGCGGGATTTACCTGGGGGTTACCACGCCCACGGAAGCCGGCGCCGTTGGCGCTTTTTCCGGTTTGGTATTATGCCTGATCCAGAGGAATCTGACCTGGAAAGGGCTCTGGACAGCTCTCCTGTCGACGGTCCGGACGACCGCCTTCATCAATATCATCGTCGCCGGGGCCTCCATTGTGAGCTTTGTGACCCATTATATTCGGCTGCCTGAATTGCTGACCCAGGCCATTCTCGACATGCAGCTGACCCCCTATCTGGTGTTATCGCTTTTTTACCTCCTCTATTTACTCCTGGGGATGCTGCTCGACCCCATATCCATGATGGTCATGACGGTCCCCACGATTCTCCCGACAGTGGTGGCTCTGGGGTTTGACCCGATCTGGTTTGCGGTGGTCGTAACCATGGCCTGCGAAATGGGGCTGATTACCCCGCCCGTCGGCCTTAACCTTTACATCCTGCGGGGGGTCAGTGGAGCTTCGCTGGATGAGATTGCCCTGGGCTCGGCCCCATTTGTCGTCGCCCTTCTCCTCAACATGGCCCTGTTGACCATCTATCCGGAGTTGGCACTCTGGCTGCCGAGCCTGATGTGAAAGAAAGATCACTCTGTGAGGAAAGGGGGAAATAAGGATCGGCATCTTTCCGAAATTTCATAGGGTCCTGGAGTTATAGAGGGTAAATTGTAAAAAAAATTTACACTATCATTGGATGATTAATCAACTCATTGTTTTTTTTGTTTTTTTATATTCTTAGAGATTATCTCGAGTAAAAATCGTAAAATTTTTTTACGCTTTTAAAAAGATAAGAGGGATCTTCTTTAAAAAAATGATAAAACATTCAATATCTTGTATTCTTGGTATATGTTTTGCAAGACATCATAAATATCCGTCTTTTTTTAATTAATAGCCATGGCCTAGCTTAATGAGGCGGCCTGGAAGGGTCCATTTCACAGAAAGGGGGGTTAATTTTTTGTCCCCCAGAGTCAGCTTGAGTGAGGATACTTAAGAAAAGAATGGAGAGATGATTTCCCTCGTTATCGGACTTTTCATCGGTGCTCTCATCGGCTTTTTCCTGGCGGCCATCATTGTCCGGGGCAAGAGCGCCGAATCCAGCACCCCCCATCCCGAAGTCCCAATAACCAAGGTAAACCCTTTCTAATCCTTCGCCCCTTTGATTGTTTTTTCGGGGATTCGGGCGACTTCTCCTGCCGGGGGGAAGGTTCCGATGAAAATTGCGCCTCTTGCCTCCATTTACTTTGCCTTCGCTTCCTGGTAGCATGAAAACTGTCACCTCAAAGAAATGACTGAAGGAGTTTGAGGTCTGCGGGATGCCCGGATCGTGGCCCCGGTCCGGGCAACAGGGGAAGGTACATGAAATTTTCCCGACGGGAATTTATTCGGAATTCCATCCTTGCAGGGAGCAGTCTGCTTTTTTTCCCGACTCCCCCCCGGGCCGACATCATCCAGAGAGCCCAATGGCAGCCGGGCTATGCGAAGCTGGAGAAGGAAGGTAAGCTTACCCAGCGGGTTAAACAGGCTTACGCCATCTTCGAGAGGTGCGAGCTTTGCCCGCGCAGGTGCGGGGTGAACCGGCTGAAAGGGGAGAAGGGGTTCTGCCAGGCTCCTGCCCGGGCGGTCATTTACAGCGCCCATCCCCATTTCGGCGAGGAGGAACCGATCACCGGCATGCACGGTTCCGGAACCATCTTTATCTCCAACTGCAACCTGAGGTGCATATTCTGCCAAAACTGGCCCATCGCCCACGAAGGCCAGGGGCGGGAAGTGAGCGATGAAGAATTCGCCGGCATGATGCTAAGGCTGCAGAAAATCCGCTGTCACAACATCAACATCGTGACCCCCACCCACGTAATGCCCAACATCCTCGGGGCGATCCAAATCGCCTGCCGCAAAGGACTGCGGATTCCCCTCTTCTACAACACCAGCGGCTACGAGCGGGTGGAGATCCTGAAGATCCTGGATGGGATCGTGGATATTTACAAGCCGGATATGAAATACTCGGACGGCGCGCTGGCGGAAAAATATTCTTCCGGGGCCCGGGATTACCCGGAATTGGCCCGGAAAGCCATCCTGGAGATGCATCGCCAGGTGGGGGTCCTGAAGAGCGATGAGAACGGGTTTGCCCTGCGGGGGTTGCTCATCCGGCATCTGGTCATGCCCAACCGGATCGCGGGGACGGAAGAGTTCGTGAAATGGGTGTCGGAGAACCTTCCCAGGAATACCTACGTGAACATCATGGCCCAGTACCGGGTGGAATACAAAGCCTACGAGTATCCTGAACTGGCCCGGGGAATCACCGTGCAGGAATTCCTGGAGGCCATGGATTGGGCCCAAGAGTACGGGTTGATCAACCTGGACTCCAAATCCCTGGCCATCAAAAAAATCTACGACCGGCGCCGGTCGGGCCATTGAAATGGGGAATGGGGATTGCGGAATGGCGATGGAAAAAGGAAGCCCCGAAAATCCCAAATCCGCAACCCAAAATAACTGGACCGATGCTTTTTGCCCAGAAGGTCCTTGCCCCCGGGCCTGGCATTCGACCGAAGGCCATCTTTTGGTGTGGCGTTTATTTCAATCCGCCCGTGGTCGGGTCTCATCGACTTTGAGCGGTTCACTGGTTTTCATACTCCCGGCTCTGGCGGAGGTCGTGATTCAAACGAATGAAAAGGAAGGGAGAAAATGGAATTTAAGACCATAAAATTTGAAATTCCGGAGCCCGGAATCGGCCTGATTACCCTGAGCCGCCCCGAGCGTCTGAATGCCCTGAACCTGGACATGGTGGGAGAACTTCATGCGCTTTTCGCCGAGGTGGGGGAGCGGAAGGATCTCAGGGTTTTGATCCTTACCGGGGAAGGGAGGGGGTTCTGCTCGGGGGCCGACCTGAAAGATGGCCGCCTGCGGCAGGAATTTCCGGTTTCCCCCCCCGACCCTACCGTTCACCTGGTCGCCATCCAGAAAAAATACGCCGACCTGGTGCTGGAGATGCGGCGTCTCCCCCAGCCCATCATTGCCGCGGTCAACGGCCCGGCGGCCGGGGGAGGAATGTGCCTGGCCCTGGCGTCCGACGTGGTGATTGCCGGCCCAAAGGCCGCTTTCACCGCTTCCTTCATTAACATCGGCCTCTCCGGTGGAGAAATGGGGACGAGCTTTTTCCTTCCCCGGAAAGTCGGGATCAGCCGGGCGGCCGAGATCCTGCTGACCGGGCGGACCGTCGATGCCCAGGAGGCAGAGAGGATCGGGTTGGTGAGCAGGATGGTGGAAGAGAACCGCCTCCTCGGGACAGCCATGGAGACCGCCCGGGTCATGCTGGCCAAGAGCCCCATGGGGCTGCGCTTCACCAAGGAAGCCATGAACCTGAGCCTTACGGCCCCTTCCCTGGAAGCGGCCGTCGAATTTGAGAACCGCAACCAGAGCATGTGCTGCTCCACCCCTGATTTCTTCAAGGCAGTGGAGGCTTTTATGAAGAGGAGACAGGGGTAGAAAAGAAAGTTATCCGCGGGGAAACGCTCGGCGGTGAACGGTGATTTGCGGGGTCGGTTTCAGTCTTTGGCCCGGGAGAGCGGTTTTCCCAGAGAATAAGCCGGTGTTCCCCCCGCCATGGTGGTCAGAAAATCGAACAGGTGGTTCTTGATCCGATTCAGGTGCCGTTTTGAGGCGGCGGGCGAGTTTGCCTCCAGCCCCCCGGGGGGACCGGCCTGGTTGCGGTAATGATTGAGGATTTCGTCCGGGTTCAGGTGAATCTGCTTGGCATAACAGCGGATGAATCCCCGGACGTAGGTCTCTGAAGGAATGAGCTGAAAAGCATCCTCTTCGATGGCCTGGAGGAAGGTAACCTTTATCCTGGTTTTCTGGGCGACGGATTCCAGAGAAAGCTTCTTTTCCTCTCTCTGCTTCTGAAGGAGCTGGCCGACGGTCATGCTTTGGGTTGCCATGGCTGTCACTCTCGCAGGGGTTGAAAAATAAAGGGGAGCTGCCTAAAGTTCCTGCAAAACTTAGGCCAAAATTATCCTGGGGAAAAAGAAAAAAGAGAAAACTTCTTATTCAAGAAAATTTTATTCTGATTCCAAAGGGTTTAATTGCTACTTTTTTGGAAAAAATTTAACCCGAAAGGGCTGAAGAATTCAAGGTAAAAATTACCTTTTTTGGGCCATAAATTCACAAAAATTGCCATTTTTTCCCGTTAGCCCCCAATCTTTCTTATCTCCCCGGGTTTCGTAACGGAAGATCATGACCGTATTGCCGCTTGACGGGCCGGGAATTCCGCCCGGAGGCCGGCCTCCCAGCTGGGATGCTCCGATTTTTTGGCAAGCCATCCAGAGCCCCCCGACCTTGCATCGGGGCCGGCCAATGACCAAAGTTCAACAGGTCCCCCTCCCTCCCCCCCTTGAGGGGGAGGGAAGGGTGGGGGGATAAAATGAATTCATTCTTTTGCCTCAGTACTGTCTGGAAAGGGAGAGCCGGCAAGAAGCTCCGGGGTATTGACCTTCGGAGGATGATCCGTTAGTCTGGTGAAAGAATGCAATCGGCTTGAAGAATCCCCTCTCTGAAGTCTCGGTGAAAATCGCTTTTTCAAAAGGAGGAATTCAAATGAAAAAAATGAAACCGCTTTTGATCTGGTACCTGGTGGGGGCCATGTTCGTGATCGGAATCACTCCCAAGTGCTTTGCCGGATTTTCTCCCTCCGAGGTTATCGCCCTGTCCCCGGCGGATAGAACCGGAGATCTCGAAAAGCTGCAGAATTTTCTGGAGACCAAGATGGTCCGGGAAAGACTGAGGGATCTGGGCTTCACCCCGGAAGAGATCCGGATGAAACTGAGCGACCTCAGCGACGCGCAGATCCATCAGCTGGCCATGAATCTGGATGAGATGAGGGTGGCGGGGGACGGCGTGGGCCTGTTTATCGTCGTCTTTTTGGTGGTTGCCCTGATCGTGCTGATCATTTACGCCACCGGACATAAGATCGTCCTGAAATAATTCCCAGCCAGGCACAACCGCAAGTCAAAAGATGATTTTTGTGCGGATATCATGAAGAAATCTTTTTACCTTCAGTGGCACATCACCAACCAGTGTAACCTGCGCTGCCGCCATTGCTACCAGGACGATTTTTCAAGAAAAGAAGATTTGAATCTGGAAGGGCTGAAGAAGATTTCAGACAATATCGTTTCGGCCCTTCGGGGCTGGGGGGCGAAAGCCTGCATCCATCTCACCGGGGGCGAACCCCTGTTGAAGGGCGAGCTGTTTCCGCTCCTGGAGTATCTGGATCATCTTCCGGAGGTGGAAGAGCTGGGGATGATAACCAATGGGATCTTTCTGAACGACGAGATCCTGGACCGCCTGGCTGCCGTCCGGAGATTCAACACGGTCAAGATTTCTCTGGATGGGGCGGATGCCCAGGTCCATGACCGCATCCGCTCGGCGGGGAATTTTGACCGGGTGGTGGAAAAAGTGCTCCTCGTCCGGAAGAGAGAAGTTTTCGATGTGAATTTGATGTTCACGGTGATGAGAAACAATCTGGAAAGCCTGCCCGCTTTCATCCGCCTGGGTGAGGAGCTGGGGGTGGACGGAATGATCATCGAAAGATTTATTCCCTGGGGTCGGGGAAGGGAAATCGGGGAAGAAGTCCTGGACCGGGAACAGTGGCGGGGGATGCTGGATACCCTTTTTCGGTATTTTTCCATGGAGCTGGAAGAGGATGAAGTCCTTCCCTACCAGGCTTTCCAGGTGGATTTTCGGGGGGAGGAGCCCCAGCTTCTGGGCGCTCCCTGCGTCCTGGGGACGGAAGGTTTCTGCGTCATGCCCCGGGGAGAAGTTTTTCCCTGCCGGAGATTCCCCCTTTCCCTTGGAAACCTGTTAGAGAGTCCCCTGCGAGAAATCTGGGAAAACTCCGGGATCCTGCGGCAACTTCGGAACAGGGGGAATCTGAAGGGGAAATGCGGAACCTGCGGCGAGGGGGCCTGCACCGGCTGCCGCAGCCTGGCGTTTTCTCTAACCGGCGACTATTTTGCCGAAGACCCGCATTGCTGGCGCATTCGCTGAGGCAGAGATATTTTCCGTACATTTTCAAGTTCTTTCCTTTGATTTCAATTTCCATCGAATCATTCGAAAGGGGTTCTCATGGCTCACGATCTTCTGATCAAGAATGGACAGATCTTCAATCCCCTGAAGAAGAATTTCCAGAGGGCGGACATGTCCGTTAGCGGAGGAAAGATCTCCCGCATCGCCCCCGCGCTGGGCGGGGAGCAGGCGGGAGAAACCCTTGACGCTTCGGGGTTGATCCTGACCCCGGGGCTCATCGATCTTCATGTGCACATCTTCCACCGGGTCCACCGGATCAGCATAAATCCCCGGGACCTTGTTCCCCGGGGGGGGACCACCACCCTGGTGGACGGGGGAAGCTCCGGGGCGGGCAACTTCGATGCTTTCCGGGAATTCATCCTTTCCCGGTCGGACCTCAATCTGCTGGCCTTTCTCAACATAAGCCTCTTCGGCCAGATCTTCGACCTTCAGATTCCCGGCGTCCCCTCGATGAACGAGTACGAGGATCTGCGGCTGGTGAACGTGACCGAGACGATCAAATGCATCGAGCAGAATCGGGATTTCATCGTGGGCGTCAAAGTCCGGGCCATTCATGGGCTCACCAATGTCACCCCCATCTGTGCTGCCGTTGAGGCGGGGGAAGAGACCGGCCTCCCGGTCATGGTCCACACAGCCCCCCCTCCGCTGTCGGTAGGCCAGTATTTTCCCCTTTTGCGGTCAGGAGACATCTTGACCCACATCTATCACCCCAGCCCCGGCGGATTGCTGGACCGGCATGGAAAGATACGGGCCGATTACCGGGAAGCGAGGGAGCGGGGAGTGCTCATGGAAGTTGGCCTGGACCGGTGGCACACGGATTTTGAGGTTTTGAAGCGGGGAATGGGGGAAGGGTTTTCGCCGGACATCATCAGCACGGACGTGACCCGCTTCAACGTGGATCCCCTGGTGAGGGATGTTTTGTACACCGCCAGCAAAATCATGGCTGCGGGAATGCCTTTGCCCGATGCCTTAGCCGCCATGACCCTCAACCCCGCAAGGGCCATGAAGCGCCCGGAACTGGCGGAGCTGAAAGAGGGGGGACCGGCGAATATCACCGTCCTGGAGCTTCTGAGGAAAGACGTCACCTTCGTGGATTTCTTCAACCAGTCCATGAAGGGGAAAGAGCAGCTGGTCTGTCGCTGGTTGATCAATAAGGGAAAGGTCCTGAAGGAGAAACCGCCAACGGAGAAAGAAACGCGGAGCGTATAGGGCCGGGAGCGGACGCAGGGCTCAGTCCCGGAGGGGAGGCAGGCCCTGCTTGTTTACGAACCAATCGATCAGCCTTCGAGCGATGCTGATTTTTCCCGGCTGGCCCGGCAGGCGATCGGCAGTGAACCAGCCGGCATCTTCCAACTCCTGGTCATTGATCCGGATTTCCCCCCCCGCGTACCGGGCCGTGAACCCGATCATGAGGGAATGGGGAAAAGGCCAGGGTTGGCTGCCGAAATAACGGATGTCTTGGATCCGGATTCCTACCTCTTCCAGCACTTCCCGCTCAACGGCTTCTTCCAGCGTCTCCCCCGGCTCCACAAACCCGGCCAGGACGCTGTAGACCCCCGGGGTAAAATGGCGGGAGCGGGCCATGAGAAGCTGATCCCCGCGCTCCACCAGGACGATCACCGCCGGAGCCAAGCGGGGAAAGTGGAGAAGGCCGCATTGCGGGCATTCCTTGGCCCGCTCCGTTTCCCGGGCTTTGAGGGGGGTCCCGCAGCGCCCGCAGAACCGCTGGGTTCGGTCCCAGTCGACGATCTGCACGGCCCTTGCCGCCAGCCAGAACAGTTCCTCGTCCAGGCGACCGTAGACCTTGCGCAGGCCTTCCAGGGCCATTCCCTGGGGGAGGGCTGCATTTTCCTTCAGGTCCACGGCATAACAGGAATGGCCGTCCAGCTCTCCCAGGTAATGTGCCCCGTTGTGGGGTACCCCCAGTTCAGAGAATTCCCGCAGGTAGGGAACCCGGACCGAATCAGGATCCTGATGAAGGAGCAGCTGATTCCCCGAAAAGGCGAACCACCAGGCCGGCCCGGATCTCTCTTTCGGGGGAACGACGGCGGAGATGAAATAATGGTTTTTCTCCATGATTCTCTGCCTTGAGCATTCTTATGGCTTAAGAAATTATAAAAGCCTCTGCCCCTCCGAAAGGCAAGGAAAAGATATCCACCGCAGAGCACGCAGAGACCGCAGAGCAATTTCTTTCAAAAGACTAAAAGCATAAGTCATTGTTTGCATATTTCATCCTCTCTGCGTCCTCGCGATTCTCTGCGGGTTGAGATTCTTTTCTCCTTTGGGGGGGATAAATAACTTTCCTTCTTTGGATCCTCCTCGGATGATGACATAAGGATGAACGAGGAGGAAGCAGAGAACGCAAAGGTCTTTTTCCGAGGGCCTCTTTTCCCCCTTGCCCCGCCCGGGCCTTGAGCGTATGTTCCTTTTTATCTCTGCGTGCTCTGCGACCTCTGCGGTTAAGTTTTTGATTCCGCCCTCTGGATCAACTCAAAAATGACTCCCCCGACTTTGTCGGAATCCAGGTAGGCGAACCCGGTACCGTCCGGACGGGTGAATCCCTGGGTTATGGTCAGCCCGGCTTTTTGAGCCTTCCTTTTTCCCTCTTCGAGGCTCTTCACCAGAAAACCGATGTGGTGAAGACCCTCGCCTTTTTCCCGGAGAAAGGATTCGTGGATGGTTTTCCCGTCCTTGAGCTCGATCAACTCAATCTGGATCGGGCCCAGGTTGAAGAAGGCCCGTTTCCCCCGGTAGCCGGCTGTTTCTCCGTAATACGTGGCGGTGGGATAATCCACGTGCCGGATTTCAAAGGGGCCGAATCCGAAGACCTCCTGGTAATACTCGATCGTTTCGTCGATGCTCTTGACCACGATGCCGATCTGGCAGAGGCTCGTGGGGGGGAAGATCTCATTTCCCGATGGGGGACCATTCTTGCTCATCCTGAAAGTTCCTTTCTTCGGTGTGGAGGATAGGTCAAGTATAGAACAAAATCACGGAAAGAAAAACCCTGTCTCTGGAATAAGGACAGGGAGTGTCGTGAGTCAAAAGTTCGCTGCCAAATTCAAGGGGGGAGCGATGGAAAAATTGTAAACCGAATTTGTGGCCCAGGACCCTAGTGTCGTGTCCCTAAAATAATAGGCATAAAATTGCACGTGGAGCCGAGGGTCGGACGGATGCGCGCAGCCAAAATCCGGCGGGTGGAAAGTCTTCTTCCACCGCATCTCCGGGGTTCTCCCCGTGGGCTCCGGACTAGGAAGGCATGGAGAAAGAACAGGAATGAGGAAGCAAGGAGAGGAAGGTGATTGCCCGGGAAAAACGAAACCCCCGGGCGGGGCCCTGGGGGCTCGGGAGATCCGCCTATGCCGTTGGATCCGGAAGGACGAAATCTCTTTTGGAAGGGGTCTCTTCTCTTGATGTTAGATTCGTCTCCGATCCGTGACGGGCATCGCAGAAGTTCCATCCACTGTATCGGCGTCTGTGAGGGGAACTTGATCGATATTTTTTCGCCTCTTCCCCTAATCGAGTGGGTAATTTCGGTGGATTTTCCATCGCCCGGAATGTCCGCTGCTAAGGCAAGGGGGGATTGGGCAGAGGCCCAGGGGGTGCATCCCGCCCATGACGGGACAGAATCGGCGGCTACGGTTTGAACCAGCGAACGGCTAGGAAGGCCCCGGTATTCAAACCTTTCCGTTGGCTTTCTTCTTCAATCCGGGCGCCCCGTTCCGGGTCCTCCTCTTTGCGGAAATGGACTGCGGTCCGGAATACGCCTCGTCCATGCCCCAGGGCAACCAAATCTTCCGGGGAACGGAAGAGGGCTTTGGAAAACAAATCGTGGCCTCTTTTGGCCTCCTCCCTTCGCCGCTCAGCCCAGGGGCTCAGGCTGTTCAGGGTAGCCACGACGACCGTTCCCCCCCTACGGGTTACCCGGAAAAGTTCCTCCACTGCCTTTTGCCCGTCCGGGATGAATTCAAGGGCGGTGATGGAGACCGTTTTATCGAAAGTATTTTCGGGGAAGGGGAGGTACAGGATATCAGCCGAGAGGATCCGCAGCCGGGAGCCGCGGGCCTTCTCCCCGGCTCTCCGGATCATGGAAAGGGACAGGTCGAGGCCTACCACCCGCGCCCCGCAGGAAAGCATGTCCAGGGTAAAAATCCCGGTCCCGCAGCCGGCATCCAGAATGAAATCCCCCGGGTCGGGTCTCAAAAAATCCAGGATCAGTTCCCATTCCACCCTTTTCACCAGGGAGCCGATGGGGGTTGTGAACCATTTCTCATACCGGTCCGGCCAGTCATCGAAGAGTTGAGCGTCCTTGGATTCAGTCATCGGCGAGGGGACCTTTTTGCTTTCACTATACCATATCCCCAGCTTTCGTTTTTATCCTTTTCGCTTTATCCGTGGGGATCCGCGTCCCAATAAAGGCCGTAAGGCGCAAGGCGCAAGGCGCGAGGCGTAAGGAAAGGCCGTAAGGCGCAAGGCGCAAGGCGCGAGGCGTAAGGCGTAAGGTGTAATCTGCAATCCGCAATTGAAGGCGCCCATTGACTTTTCCCCAGGGATGAAGTTTTAATGAGCTATCCCTGGGGATTCGGAACGGAGCTCATGATTAAAAAGATCTTTTAC
>Ga0111180_1113_pt1 | contig 13129 bp, 11 predicted proteins | sample DeeMarSWOR324_28_FD_80237 | JGI IMG/M metagenome (GOLD analysis project Ga0111180, IMG submission 80237) | Deltaproteobacteria bacterium SM23_61
CCCTCCTTGAGCTTGGTGAAGGATAGGGGATAGGATCCCAACCCTGTCTGATCGACCACCGCAACGATGGACTCCATGTCTCCGTCCGGGTCAGAAGCCTTTAAATAGACCTTCCAGGTGTCTCCGGGGCTCAATTCCGGGGAAGCAAAGGAGGCGGTGATCACCGGAGCCGCCTTCCCGAATGTTTTTTCCCGCGCCTGCATATCCATCATCATCGCGCATCCCGCAGCCGGCAAAATCAACGCCATTGCTGCCATCACCATTCTATTCATTTCTCTACACCCCTCTCTTGCGAGCCTGGATTTCAATTTAAGCACCTTTTCTCGTTCGGAATGCTTCCTATCTCTTACCCCAATTTTTAATTATAAGAGCTTTTTGGGGGAGGCGCCAGGGGTTATTTAATTTCACAAATCCTCAGTATTTCCTAGTGTCCTGAGCCACAAATTAGGTTCATAATTTTCCCATGGCCCGGGCGGAGGAACGATGGGCGCCGCCAAAATCGGCGGGAGCAAACCCGAATAAATCGGGTTTCCCTGTATTCCTCAAGGAGACGCTGACCCTTAGGGATAAGCCCATGTAAGAATAAAATAATTTCCCATTCAGGAAGAGTCGAAATAAGTTCCCCGTTAACCCAAAAGAGACCCCCGCCTCATTTTGGCAAGCCCAGCGAGCCTTCGTCCGGGCCATCGCTTTCCCCTTTGAATTCGGCACCGAACTTTTGATTCAGGACATTAGTTATTTAATGATGCTCTCAATTCCATTGGGATTCAATTCCCACGGGCCTCCTGGAAGCATCTTAGGCGGGAGCCCGTGGGTATCGCTTATAGGGGACCTTCGCCCGCATACCAGGCCCGGCGCCACGATTCAAGCATCCCGGAAATGTCACCAACCCTGCGAGCGCCTTGCCAAACGGGCTGGATTATGCTAGAAATCTTACCGAGGAATCCCGCTGAAGATTTCGATAAGTTCGTCTTCCCGCCCCGATTCTCCCGCCTTTCTATGGGAGCCATGAAAGGAGGCTTTCATGCTTTACGACGCCCTGCTGACCGACCAAGAGAAGGCCCTGCGGGATGAAGTGCGGAAGTTCGTCCGGGATGAAGTTCCGGCCGACCTCTTGCGGGCCATGGACCGGGACGAAACCAAGTTTCCCCACGAGTTCATCGAGAAACTGGCCCGGCAGGGCCTGCGGGGGCTGAGGTTTCCGAAAAAGTACGGGGGGCGGGAACTCCCCTGGACCGCCGAAGTGGTGGCGGAGGAAGAGATCGGGGTTCTCGGGATGGCCCTGGGATGTGCCTTCGTCATGACCTCCATCGTGGGGGAGGCGCTGAACGTCTTCGGGACGGACGACCAGAGGGAACGCTACCTCCGGCCGATGATCACCGGAACGAAGATCCCCGAAGAGGGACTCACCGAGCCCAGAGGCGGGTCGGACTTCTTCGGGGCCACGACCAACGCCGTCCGCGACGGAGACAGCTTCCTGTTGAACGGCCAAAAGAGATTCGTGGTGGGCGCGGAGGCCGCGGACTTTTTCGCCGTGTACTGCAACACCGATCCCAAAGCCCCCGCTCATCAGCGCATCTCCATGTTCATCGTGGAAAAGGGCCCGGGGGTCGAAGTGGAGCATACCTATGGTCTCCTGGGATGCCGGGGAACGGGGGTGGGAAGGCTGGTCTTCCGGAACTGCCGGGTTCCCAAGGAAAACCTCGTAGGTCAACTGGGGCATGGGGGGCTGATCTTTGACCGGATGATGATCCCGGAACGCCTCACTTCCGCCGCGGCCTCCATCGGGGGCGGCCGGGCGGCTCTGGAGATTGCCATCCGCTACAGCGACCGGCGGGTGGCTTTCGGTCAGAAAATCCGGAAATTTCAGGCGGTCAGTTTCATGATCGCCGACGCCATGACCCGCCTCGATGCCGCCCGGGGGCTGACCTACGGGGCGGCCAGGACGGTGGACCGGGGCATGCCCCACCGCCGCCTGGTGAGCGAGGCCAAGAAGTTTGCCACCGAAGCAACCTGGTCGATCGTGAATACGGCCATGCAGGTGATGGGAGGAATCGGCTATACGGATGTTTACCCCCTCGAAAGATACCTGCGCGACTCCCGGCTGGGGATGATCTGGACCGGAACCAGCCAGATCATGGACGCCCTGATCCAGCACGAGACTTTTGCCGAATTTCTTGGAGATCTGAGTGACCGGAGGAACGTGGAGCTCGACGCCATGGGCATGGACGCCCAGAAAGAAAAGATTTATACCGACGAGGATATGTGGAAAACCTTCTAAAGAAGCGATCAGCGGTCAGCTTTCAGCTGTCAGCCATGAGGAGTTTTTAAATCCGGACCATCTCAAAATTAGTTGAAGGCCAAAGATCTGCTATTTTCGAAATGTCAAGTAATTCCAGGGTCCCGGAAGGAAAGTCATATTGCTTGCAATCATGAGGCGGTTGTCCCATCTTGGCTGTGGCGGGGGTGTCCTGTCGCTGCCTTGAAGTTTTCTTTTCCCGCCCCCGCGGTGCTTTGCGGAAGTCAAGCGGGAAGAATTTGGAAAGCAAACTCCCGCCGATGCTTGCGGCGCAATCTGCCTTTCCTTCCGGGCCCTTGGCAGGTTTTCATGAAATATTCGATCAACTAATTTGGAGCGGTCAGCTGATGATCCTTAAATCCTTAGCTGACCGCTGAAAGCTGATAGCTGATTGCTTTTTTTTATGCCTTATAAAATCAACGAACTGCGGAACCTGCGCGGACATCTGTCCCGCCCGGGCCATCGAAGGAGCCTGAGCGCCAGGAAATCAACTGCCCCTTCACCTTCCAGAAAACGCACCAATGCTCATGGCCTAGAGGCTCTGCCCGGCCCGGGGGCATGGTCCTGCTTGATATTTGGATCATGATTTTACAATATGTGTTACCCATAAAGGACGAAAGGACCCGGTTATGAAAAGGACTGTTTGGATGGGGGCACTGCTGTATGCTCTCGGTCTGTTCTCGCCCGCCCCCCTTTTCGCTGCCCGGCCTCTCCTTACCGAGGATACGGAAACCGTCGAAAAAGGATCCTTCGAGATGGAGCTGGGGTTCGATTTCCTCCGGGAAGACAACCGGGACAAATATTACCTCTCCTCCATGCAGTTGAAATACGGCCTGCTTGAGAAAATGGAGATCTCGAGCACCATCGGCTACTTATGGAGCGACGTTCATGAGGGGGGACATCTGGATGGCTGGACCGATCTGTTCGCCTGTTTGAAATACCGCCTGTGGGAGGAAGGGGAAACCCATCCGGCTTTCGCTCTCAAACCCCTCCTGAAATTGCCGACCCAGACCTGGAGGGAAGGGACCGAATCGCGCCGGGCCGACTATGCCCTGGGAGCTGTTTTCGATAAGTCTTTCGGGGAAGTCACTTTATTTTTAGATATATTTTATTACTGGATTGGGGACCCGGGGGAAACCGATGTTCTCAACACCGGCATGGCAGCGGAATATAAACTCCCCGAGGGATGGAGCGCGGTGGGCGAGGTGCGGTATTGGGACAATTTCAACACCGACCGCAAGGACGATCCGCTGTTCCTCAATTTTGGAATGAAGAAGGAAGTGAGTCGGGTGGTTTTCGATGCGGCAGCGAATGTGGGGCTGAACAACGCCGCCCCGAATTACGGGTTTAGCGTGGGGGTGACGATTCCTTTCAAGTAAAAGCGACTCCTGAATCGCTCCTGCAAATTTACATACGGGCGACGAAGAGGGGTCTCCCCCACCTTTCTGCCATGAAAGTTATCCGTGTGTATCCGTGTTCATCCGCGTCCCCTCTGGCTTTTCTATTTCCGGCAGTTCTGGCAGGTTTTCAGGTAGTCGAGGGAGACGCCGGTGGTCTTGGCCATCCACTCCAGCTGGTATTCCGGGGCGAAGTAGTTTCCGCACACCGGGCAGGCGGCCATCTTGAAATCCCGGCCCCAGATGCTCCGCACGCCGTCTTTTTCGGTCATGGGGATGGCCCCGGTGGGGCAGATGTAATGGCAGGCCCCGCAGCCGATGCAGACCCCGGTCGGTTCGGCGTAGGGGGTCCCCACCTTTTTGATGGAGCCCCGCATGGAAAGGCCGATGGCGCTGACCCCCACCGCTTCTTCGCAGGCCTTGACGCACTGCCCACAAAGGATGCACTTCCAGTTTCCTTCATCCGCCTTGAAACGGAATTTCTCCACCCCCATCTTCCGGGCCATTTCGGCGATAATCTCTGAATCGGGGCAGCGCGCCCAGAGGAGTTCCAGGACCATTTTACGGACCTGCTGGACTTTTTCTGTCTGGGTCTGAACCTCAAGCCCCTCTTCCACCGGGTAGAGACAGGAAGCAACCAGGCGCACCCGGGTCCCCTTTTTCACTTCCACCAGGCAGAGGCGGCACCGTCCTTCGGGTCCCAGGGACTCATGGTAGCAGAGGGTGGAAATTTCAATGCCGTTATCCCGCGCCACCTGCAGGACCGTGGCCCCCGGGGCGGCCTTGCACGCCATTCCGTCGATCGTGATATTGATCATGGCTTTATCCATTCTCCTGAAAGACTAAAAGATTTTTCACCACAGAGCCCACAGAGATCACAGAGGCGTAAATTCAAAAAGCAAAAACAAAAGCGGAATATGACCTTTTTCTTTTCCTAAAATAAATTTCTTCTTGTTTTCTCTGTGGTCTCTGTGCCCTCTGTGGTGAAAGTCTTTGCCTTTATTTCTTCGCCACGGCGTCGAATTTGCACACGTCGTAGCAGATGCCACATTTGATGCACTTGGCCGGGTCGATGGTGTGGGGTTTCTTCGCTTCCCCGGACACCGCTTTCTGCGGACACTCGCGGAAGCAGCGGTGACAGCCGGTGCAGAGCTCCTCCAGGATCGTGTAGGTGATGAGTTCCTTGCAGACCCCGGCCGGGCACCGTTTCTCCTTGATATGGGCTTCGTACTCGTCCCGGAAGTACCGCAGGGTGGAGAGAACCGGGTTGGCGGCCGTTCCCCCCAGGGCGCAGAGCGATCCCCAGGTAATGGTTTCGGCCAGCTCCTCGATCAGGGGAATGGATTCCTCGGTCCCCCGCCCTTCGGTGATGTCGATCAGAATCTCTTTCATCCGGCGAACGCCCTCGCGGCAGGGCACGCACTTCCCGCAGGACTCCTCTTCCAGGAACTTGGTGAAGTACTTGGCCACGTCCACCATGCAGTCGGACTCGTCCATGACGATCATCCCGCCCGAGCCCATCATGGAACCGGCCTTGGTGAGCTCGTCGAAATCCACGGGCATGTCGATAAGGGATTTGGGAATGCATCCGCCGGAGGGGCCGCCGGTCTGCACGGCCTTGAACTCCTTGTCCTTCAGCATGCCCCCGCCCACCTTGAAGATGATGTCCCGGAGGGTGATCCCCATGGGAACTTCCACCAGGCCGGTGTTTTTGACCTTTCCCACCAGGGAGAAGACCTTGGTCCCCTTGCTCCCCTTCGTTCCCAGGGAGGCAAACCAGTTGGCCCCCCGGTTGATGATCTCGGGAACGTTGGCCCAGGTCTCCACGTTGTTCAGGTTGGTGGGCTTGTCCCACAGGCCCCGTTCCACCGTGTGGATGTACTTGGCCCGGGGCTCTCCGGCCCTTCCCTCCAGGGAGGCCATGAGCGCGGAGGACTCGCCGCAGACAAAAGCCCCGCCCCCGCGGTTGATGCGAATGTCGAAGTCGAACCCGGAGTTGAAGATGTTTTTGCCCAGGAATCCGTAAGCCCGGCACTGGTCCAGGGCGATGTTCAGGTGTTTCACCGCCAGGGGGTACTCGTTGCGCACATAGATATACCCCTGGTTGGAGCCGATGGCGAAGGCCCCGATGATCATTCCCTCGATGACGCTGTGGGGGTCGCCCTCCATGATCGACCGGTCCATGAAGGCCCCGGGGTCCCCTTCGTCTCCGTTGCACACCACGTAGCGCCCATCCCCGTGGGCTTCCCGGCAGGATCTCCATTTCCTTCCGGCAGGAAACCCGCCGCCTCCCCGTCCCCGTAAACCGGCCTTTTCCACGGTGTCGATGATCCCCTCCGGGGTCATGGAGGTCAAGGCCTTGCCCAAAGCGGCATATCCGCCCTTGGCGATGTACTCCCGGATGTTGGTGGGGTCGATCCTGCCGTTGTTCCGCAGGGCGATGCGGACCTGATGCTTGTAAAAAGGAATCTCGTCGTGGCGGCTGATTTTCGCCTTGCTCTGGGGGTCTTCGTAGAGCAGGCGATCGATCGTCGCCCCCTTCACCAGGGTCTCCCCCACGATCTCCGCCGCGTCCTTGAACCCGACGCGCTGGTAAAAGATATCCTGGGGATGAATGGTCACCAGGGGACCCCGTTCGCAGAACCCGTGGCACCCGGTCTTTTTTAGAGTAACTTTCCCATCCAGGCCCTGTTTTTTCATCTCCTCGGCCAGGGCCTCGGCCACCTGTTCACTGCCGTTGGAGAGGCAGCCGGTCCCGCCGCAAACGGTGATTTCCGGGTGGCCGGGCTTCAGCTCCGCCAGGATGTTTTTTCTCAGCTTTTCCAGCTCTGGCAGCGTCTTAATCGTTTCCATGGGATTTCCCTTCCCCATCCGGTCGGTATTCTTTGACGATCTTCTGGATCTGGTCGGCGGTTACCTTCCCGTAATTCTTCTGATCCACCCGCACCAACGGTGCCAGGGCGCAGGCCCCCAAGCAGTTCACCGTTTCCAGGGTGAACTTCATGTCTTTGGTGGTCTCCCCCGCCTTCACCGCGAGGGTGCGCTCAAAATTCTCCACCAGGCGCTGGCCTCCCCGCAGGTGGCAGGCGGTGCCCAGGCAGACGTGGATTTCGTGCTCCCCCCGGGGAACCAGGCTGAAGGACTTGTAAAAAGTGGCCACCGCGTAAGCCTGGGTCAGGGGGATTTTCAGGCGATTGGCCACCAGGCCGATGGCTTCCTTGGGAAGATACCGGTACTCCGCCTGAACATCCTGGAAGATGGCGATGAGCCAGTTCTTCTCCCCGTTGTACTTATTGATGATCTCGTTGACCTTATTCAAATCCATTTTTTTCTCCATTTGCGCCTCTTTGCCTCACCCCCTCCCTCCCCTCCCCCCTCGAGGGGGAGGGACGGGGTGGGGGGGAATCCCGCCTTCTTTAGATCGCTTTCCCCATCTCCACCTTGGCCTTCAGAACCTTGTATTCCTCCAGCACCCTCTTCTGGATCTGTTCGGTCAGGTCCGGCGTCAGGTGGCGGAACCGGCCCTGTCCCTGCAGGTAGTCCAGGACGGGTCTCAGCCTGGGAAAGTCGATGGTCATCCGGTGCTTTCCCCGCTCCACCTCGTACAGGGGGAAGATCCCCGTCTCCACGGCCAGCCTCCCGTAACGGATGGCCAAATCGGTAGGAATCCTCCATCCGGTGGGGCAAACGGAGAGGATGTGAATGTAAGCGGGTCCCTGAATGGACTTGGCCTTTTCCACCTTTTCCATGAGGTCGAAGGGGTAGCTGGAACATGCTGTGGCCACGTAGGGAATTCCGTGGGCGGCGGCGATGGCGGCCATGTTCTTCTTCCAGGTCATCTGCCCGAAGCTTGCCTTGCCCGGTGGAGAAGTCGTGGTCATGGCCCCGAAGGGGGTGGAACTGGACCTTTGAATTCCCGTGTTCATGTAGGCTTCGTTGTCGAAGCAGCAGTAGATCATGTCGTGGCCCCGTTCCAGGGCGCCGGATAGGGCCTGCAATCCGATGTCCGACGTGCCCCCGTCCCCGCCCATGGCCACGGCCTTCACGTACTTCCTGGGAATGCGCCCCTTGCGCATCAGGACCTTCAGCCCCGCTTCCACACCGGAGGCCACGGCGGCGGCGTTTTCAAAGGCCACGTGGATCCAGGGGACTTCCCAGGCGGTGCTGGGAAAGGCGGAGGAGATGATTTCCATGCATCCCGTGGCGTTGGCGATGATCGTGTTCCGCCCCAATGCCTTTAAGACGTAGCGGACCGCCAGGACCTCGGCACATCCCTGGCAGGCGCGGTGGCCGGAAACCATGGGCTCCCGGCCGCTGACCAACTTGGGAACGTAAACCTGGTATTTATCCATTTTGAACTCCCTTATAGCAAATCCAGTAATCAGGATTCAGGAGTCAGGACTCAGCAACGAAGGTTTGATTCTTTTCCTGAATCCTGATTCCTGTATCCTTCTATTCCCCTCTGATGCCGATCGTATAGAACTCCTCGATTTTCCGTTTGCCCTTGAGCTTCATGGCCTGCCCGACCATCTCTTCGAAATGCTCGGGGGGCACGTCGCGCCCGCCCAGGCCGGCGATGAAGCTGATAATCTTGGGCCGCTTGGCCTGCCCGTAGAGGGCCGACTTTAATTCCGAAGCCACCGGCCCGCCGATCCCTCCGGTAGAAATCGCCCGGTCCATCACCACCAGCATCTCCAGCCCCTGGACCGACTTGCGGATGTCCTCGAAGGGAAAAGGACGCCAGAGTCGGAGCTTCAGAAGGCCCAAGGGGATCCCTTTCTTCCGCATCCGGTCCACGGCTTCCATGGCCACTTCCCCGAAGCTCCCCATGGTGAGGAGAGCGATCTTGGCCCCGTCCATCCGGTAGGTCTCGACGGGGTTATAATGCCGGCCGGTACGTTTTCCCCATTCCTCCCAGACTTCCAGGATGACCGAGTAGGAGTCCCGCAGGGCAATGTCCTGGGCTTTCCTGGCTTCCGCGAAGATCTCGGGCATGCCGAAGGCCCCCATGGTTACCGGCTGGTCGGGGTGGAGCCGGTAGACGGGCTTGTAAGGGGGCAGGAATTGATCCACCGTTTCCTGGCTTACTTCATATATGGATTCGACCACGTGGCTCAGGGTAAAGCCGTCCAGGTTGACCATGGCCGGCGTCAACACCCTCGGATCTTCCGCGATTTTAAAGGCGCAGATGGTTTGATCGAAGACCTCCTGGCCGTTCTCGGCGAAGATCTGGATCCAGCCGCAGTCACGGCAGGTCATGATATCGCTGTGGTCATTCCAGATGCTCAAGGGAGCCGACATGGCCCGGTTGGCCACGGACATGACGATCGGCAGCCGCATTGCGGATACGATATAAAGAATCTCACTCATCAGCGACAGTCCCTGGGCGCTGGTGGAAGTATACGTGCGCGCCCCCACCGCCGAGGTACCCGCACAGACCGACATGGCGGAGTGCTCCGACTCCACCGGGACGAATTCGGCCTCCAGCTCCCCATTGGCCACCAATTCGGACAGATGCTCCACAATGTGGGTCTGAGGGGTAATCGGATAGGCGGCGACACATTCTGCCCGGGCCATTTTCACCGCCTCGGCGGCGGCGATGGAAACTTCCATTCCCACGCGTTTATCGGTCATTTCTCTTCCTCCACCATGGTGATGCAGCCCGTCCAGCACTCCCGGGCGCAGATGCCGCACCCTTTGCAGTAATCCAGGTTGGCCAGGAAATACCCTTCTTCATTCTTGTATATGGCCGCGTCCGGGCAGAAGATCCAGCAGACCCCGCACTTGATGCACTTGGAGGTGTCCACCACCGGGCGCTGGGATTTCCAGTCGCCGGTCTTGTACTCATGGGCGTTTCCGGCCTCGGTCACCACACACCCAAGGGGGATGTCTTTCCAGGTGAATTGATCGATGGGTTTGGTCACGGCATTTCCTCCAGTCCTTGGCAAAACATTTTTTTCGGACGCGCCCGTCTCCCCTTCATCCCTTTTCCGCCCGAATGGCCGCGCTACGGATCGGGAAGAGGATTCGCGGTCTGTCAATTGCTGAGAATGGTCTCCTCGTAGGCGCGGCGGAGGGCTTTAAGGTTCCTCTCGGCCCCCCGGCCGAAACGGCCCTTCAACGGGGGGATCAGGGAATCGAGCGCCACAATGCCTGTTCCCCGGATGAGGGCGCCAAGCATGGTGGTGTTGACGATGGGAACCCCCAGCTCTTCCCGGGCGATCCGGTCGGCATCCACCAGCGCTAGACGGCACTGGTAGCCGAACTCGGTTCGAACCTGGTCGAGGGTTTTGTTGGTGTTGATGATGATCAAGCCCCCGGCTTTCAGCCCCTGGGAGGGGTCCACGATTTTCAACAGGCTGGGGTCCAGAACCACGGCCACGTCGGGGGTATAAATCTTCGATCGCAGGCGGATATGATGATCATTGACCCGGGAAAAGGCAATCACCGGCGCCCCCCTTCGTTCCGGGCCAAAGCTGGGAAATCCCTGAGCAAATTTCCCTTCTTCGATGGCCGCCAGAGCGAGAAGTTCCACCGATGTAACCGCCCCCTGCCCTCCGCGTCCATGAAAACGAACCTCAATCATGATCTTATTTTCCTCGATTTCCCTGTATTTTTTTAATGACCGCGATCATAGAAAAAAAGGATATTGACAATCCTCTTTCCCATAGCATACCGGCCCAAAAAGTGTCAACCTTAATTATGAATGAGCCTTCAGCCAGAAAGGGAGGTTTAGAGGGGATTGACACCTTCGATTTTCGACAAGTGGGCATAAGACCAATTGAATTTCAAGCGTCGCCCGGCCGGGAACCCTGCTTTTTCGCCGAATAAAAGCAAAAGTGAAAGTGGACAAGGCCGGGAGAGAGCGTTGCAAACCCCCCCGGCAGGTGATAATATTGGCTCATCCCTCCCCGGAGGAATCCCCATGAAACATAAAAAAATAAAAAATATCAAAGCCATAAAATCGATTGTCGCCCGCCTGAAGAAACAGCGGAAAAGGGTTGTTTTCACCAACGGGTGTTTTGACATCCTTCACGTAGGGCATATCCGTTATCTGAGGAAAGCCAAAAGCCTGGGCGACATTTTAGTCGTTGGCCTGAATACCGACCGGTCCGTGAAACAGATCAAGGGGGAGAAAAGGCCGATCGTACCCCAGAAGGAACGGGCGGAGGTTCTGGCGTCCTTGGAGTGCGTCGATTACCTGGTCCTCTTCGACGAGCCGGATCCTTTTTCCCTCGTAGAGAAGGTGAAGCCAACCATCCTGGTCAAAGGAGCGGATTGGCCCAAGGATAAAATTATCGGCGGGGATGTGGTGGAGAAAGCCGGCGGCCGGGTTGTCCGGATCCCGCTGGTTGTCGGCGCCTCGAGTACCGGAGTCATAGAAAGGATCATCCGGGCCTACTGTGGGAAATAACCAGGGATCGCCCTCCGGGCTTGAGGATCGCTCAGCATAAAGACCGCTTCGCTTGAGGAGCGCCCCGCCGAGGGCGGGGCTTGAGGCAAAAGCAAGAGCTCCCTTGGCCTTAAGGCAACGAAGTTGCCGATCCTCGAGGGCGCAGCCCGGTCCTCGAGCGCAGCGAAGCGGAGCGGTCCTCGAGGGCCAAGCCCGCTCCTCGAGGCTGCCTTGGGCGGCCGGTCCTGAGTATCGGTTGATCAAATCGAGCTAATGTGATAGAAGAGGGGTAAAGTCAATTCCTGGGGAAGCGCTGAATCTGATCCCCGGCAGATAAAACCCCCAATAAAGAAGGAGGAGCGATTCATGAGCAAAGCCATATTCACCGCGGCCATCACGGGTTCCATCCACACCCCGACCATGACCCCCCATTTACCCATCACCCCCGACCAGATTGCGGACAACGCCCTCCAGGCTTACGAGGCCGGAGCGGCGGTCTGCCACATCCACGCCCGCAACCCGGAGAACGGCATGCCCTCCCCCGACCTGGAGATTTTCAAAAAGATCATTACCAAGATCAAGAGCAAGTGCGACATGGTGGTCTGCACCACCACCGGGGGCGGCCTGGGCATGACCCCCGAGCAGAGGGTGGCGATCGTCTCTTCCTGCAAACCCGAACTGGCCTCCTGCAACATGGGCTCCATGAACTTCGCCCTCTTCCCCATCCTGGAAAAGATGAAGGAGTTCAAGTATCCCTGGGAGAAACAGTACCTGGAATTCACCGAGGACCTGATCTTTCCCAATACCTTCAAATCCCTGCGGGTCTTCCTGAATATATTCAATGAAAACCAGACGAAGCCGGAACTGGAGGTATATGACGCGGGAATGATCAACAACGCCGCCTTCATGATCGAACGGGGCCTTCTCAAGACTCCGGTCTACATCCAGTTCGTCCTGGGAATCCTGGGAGGGATGCAGGCCAACATCGAAAACCTGGTTTTCCTGTACGAATCCGCCCGCCGGATGCTGGGGGAAAAGAACTTTGTGTGGTCCGTCTGCGCCGCCGGCCGGAACCAGATGCCCATATGCACCCACGCTTTGCTCATGGGCGGCAATGCCCGGGTGGGCCTGGAAGACGCTATCTGGCTGGAGAAGGGCGTGCTCGCCAAAAACAACGGGGAACAGGTCGCCAAGATCACCCGCATTGCCAAGGAGTTCGGCATCGAGCCCGCCACCCCGGCGGAAGCCCGCAAGATTTTGGGGCTGAAAGGGCTGGATAAGGTGGGGTATTAAAATCTTTGGCGAAAGGGTTTAGGATCACGATCAAGAAAAAATATTAACCGCAGAGCACGCAGAGACCGCAGAGCTTCTTTTTGCAAAGACAAAAATATCATTTTGTGGATATAAATTCCTCTTTGCCTTTCAATCCTCCGGGGATTCGGTTTTTCTCCCTACATCCTGGCCCTGAGCTTTTGGCCATCTTGACCTCTGCGTGCTCTGCGATCTCCGCGGTTGATTCCTTTTTAATCTAGCAGGGCCTCACGACGGTCCTCAGATGGAATTCTTCATGATTTTCCCGGAAATCGTCCGGTGCAGCTCCTCCCTTTTCCGAAAGACCAGCTGGACATCGATCTCGCATGCCTCGCAAATCTTCTCGGTGATCTCGTCGACCCCCGGGGGGCAACCGGGGACGAAGGGAAATCGCCCTTCCAGTTTCTGCGCGCACTTCCCGATGACCACGGTCTTTTCCCCGGAAAAAGCCTCCGGCGCTTCCCCCAGGACAACGGTTAACCCGTTCAACCGATCCACCTGCTGGGCCAGGCGGATATAGATGAGGGTGCTGATGAACTCATTGGTGCACCCGGTGCAGGCTTTGTCGGCCAGAATCGCCAGTCCCGGATACCGGCTTTTTACGACTTCGAAAGCCCGGCGGAAGGGATGCCGGGCTTCGGCGATAGGAACGCCGACGGCCTCGATCCTTTCCGGGTCGGCGATCCCCAACCCGCGGTTCTGACAATATTGAAGATGCATGACCTCCCC
>Ga0111180_1071_pt1 | contig 13035 bp, 10 predicted proteins | sample DeeMarSWOR324_28_FD_80237 | JGI IMG/M metagenome (GOLD analysis project Ga0111180, IMG submission 80237) | Deltaproteobacteria bacterium SM23_61
TGGATCTGGACCTCGCACCCCAGGGTGCGGAGCTTTTCCGCCAGGACTTCACAGAGGGCGTCATAATTCTGCCCCGGCGGAACCTGGGTGTCGATACGCACCAGCTTCTGCAGGAATTTAATCATCTCTTCTCGGTGGTTTTCGATGTAAGAAAAGAGTCGGTCTTTATCCTTGTCCATAACCCGCTCCTGTGGATTTGAAGTTCCTAGAATTTGTTCCGGATAATCGCTCCTTTATCGGCCGATTCGGCCAGGCGAGAGTAGAGGGCCAGGTACCCCTTTTTGAACTTGGGCTCCGGCCGTTTCCATTTGGCCAGGCGGGCCTTGATCTCCTGGTCGGAGACATGGAGGTGGAGGTTCCGTGCCGGGATGTCGATGGTAATGGGGTCTCCATTCTGAACGATGGCCAGCGGCCCCCCCTCGGCGGCCTCCGGCGATATGTGGCCCACGAAACACCCGTTGTTCGTCCCCGAGAAGCGACCGTCGGTCACCAGAGCGGTTTTGAGAGCCAACCCCTGGCCGAAGAGAAGCTTCATGGCCATGTACATCTCCCGCATTCCCGGCCCGCCCTTGGGCCCTTCGTAGCGAATGACCACCACTTCCCCCTCCACCACCTTGCGGTCCAGGATCGCCTGGTTGGCCGCCTCCTCCGAGTCAAAGCAGCGCGCCTTCCCGGTGAATTTGTGGATCTCCGGCCGGATGGCGGCGGGTTTGGTGATGCAGGTGTTGGGCGCCAGGTTTCCCCTCAGGACCGCCAGGCCTCCCTCCGGGGCCCAGGGCTGAGCCAGGGTTTTGATCATTTTGGGATTCATGGTTCTGGCACCGGCCACGTTCTCGGCCACGGTTTTTCCGTTCACGCTGAGGGCATCTTTATGCAACAGGGGTAGAATTTCCTTCATCACCGCCGGCACGCCCCCGGCAGCATGGAAGTCGGGAACATTCTCCGCCGCCGCCGGGAAGATCTTGGCGATCAGGGGGGTTGTCCGGCTGAGCTCTTCAAATTTGTCCGCGTTGAGCTCCACGTCCGCCTCATAGGCGATGGCCAGCAGGTGCAGGATGGCGTTGGTCGACCCGCCCACGGCGGCGTTTAGGCGGATCGTGTTTTCGATGCTCTTCCGGTTGATGATCCTCCGGGCCGTGATCCCCTCCAGGATCATCCGCACGATCTGCCTGCCCGACTCCTGGGCAGCCCGCAGGCGGTCAGCCCGGCCCGTGGGGATGGTCGCGCTCCCCGGAAGGCTCATCCCCAGGGCCTCCGCCAGACAGCACATGGTATTGGCCGTCCCGAAGAAGGAGCAGGAGCCGCAGCCCGGCCCGGCGCAGTTCTCCAGGTGGCGGTATTCCGCCTCGGTCATCTTCCCCGTCTTCAGCATGGCCAGCGCTTCGGTGAGGGCGGAGATGTCCGCCTGCCGGCCGTCGAACTCGCAGCCCCCTTCCATGGGCCCCCCCACGACCAGGATGGCGGGGACATCCATGCGGGCCGCGGCCATGAGCATGCCGGGGACGATCTTGTCGCAGGAGCCCAGGAGCACCACCCCGTCCAGGCGGTGGGCCCCGATCATCATCTCGATGTCGTTGGCGATGAGGTCGCGGGTGGGCAGGATGTAGTGCATGCCGCCGTGTCCCTGAGCGATCCCGTCGCAGGCGGCAATCGTCCCGAACTCGACCGGGGTTCCCCCCGCCTGGAAGATCCCCTGCTTCACGTAATCCGAAACCAGGTTCAGGTTGTAGTGCCCCGGAACCACCCGGTTCCACGAATTGGCGACGCCGATCAGGGGACGGGACAGGTCATAGTCGCTGTACCCCATGGACTTGTAGAGGCCCCGAACCAGGGCCCACTCCGGAAATTCGAGAATATCTTTGCTGCGCCAGAACATGGTTTCCTCCTTTTCTCGATCGTGTTGGTGTTTCCCCGGCCCGGGCGGTCCTCTCGATCCAGATTCCGCCTCTTTTATTGCTTAGGAAATTATAAAAATCTCTGCGGTCTCCGCGACCTCTGCGGTTAAGGTTTTTTATTCTTTAGTTTTTACCACAGCCCCTGGGAATTCACAATCCTGATAAAAACCGGAAGGCGCAAGGCGTTAGGCGCAAGGGGTTAAAGGCCGCAAGGGAATGAAGCGCTAGATCGCCATCGGGGAAAAAATTTCTTCGCTCTCCCGATTTGTGCCTTGCGATTGACGGTTTTGGACGCTCCCGCAACTTGCGGTTTTTTTGCGGCCGACGCTTTTTGCCCGGAAGTTCCTTAACCCCGGGCCACGCCCCATGCGTCTCGGAAAAGTCTAACTCTATGAGTCTTTTTTTTCTTCACTCTTCGGGGAACTTTGGGACCTGATGAGCTGTTCGATGTTTTTGATTTGGGCATGGGTGGGGTTCACAAACTGGAGGCGGACATCGAACGGATATTGCTTGCGCTCGGGGTGCTTGTCGTAGGAAAGGACCCTGGCCTGGATATCCCAGGGCGGCTCGCCGGAGGGAGAGGGTATTTCGATCTTCACCACGGTCCTTCCGCCGGGGTCGTTGTCCAAGAGCAGATGATGATTCCCCATCTGGAGCTGACGGGTCTGGAGGCAGGCTCCTTTGACCGAAACCGCAGTAAGGCATCCCCTGGCCTTGCCGGTCCGGGGCCTTCGGATAAGTGTATCCCAGACAAAAAAATCCACATCCGTGCAGATGGGGTGGCGGGGATGGCGACGGCGTTCCCGGCGAATGTATTTTTTCAACCCTTTCATGGAATGAATCTCGCAGGGAAAAGAGTCTCCCCCCCGGCGGTCAGGACCCTTGCCCGATCACCAGGTCCGGGGTACGGCGAATCCGAGTTCAATCATAGACTTATCCGGCTTTCAGGTCAATACGATAAAATCCCTTGCCCCGCGGGTAGAATAGCGGGTAATGCCCAGGTTCCTGGGAGGGGAAAATCGGGGTTCTGCGTGCTCGAACCTGAGTCCCTGATTTTGGGCTTTCACCAAGGGACCGGGAAGCTGGTTTTTGCGACGGAGGGGGTTCGAGGTTGTCATTTTTCTGTCTTGGACGATGAAATCTTGACGGAGAGAAGTCTTGACTTTTGAGGCTGGACGACCGGGAAGAAGAATTTTCAGAAGGTGAATAGGTAAAACCCCTTTCTAGGGGCCTTGGGAAACCTTTGGGGAAACGGCTCACTGGCTTGCTTGGGACCCCGGCCCCCGTAAGGTTCCGCTGCAAACCAGTCCAAGGCAGGGATAGCTGACTTTCTGAATCTGACTGACACGGATAAAAATGCAAGATTCGCACCAACGATAAAAACAGGTTGGAGGTTCGAGGTTAGAGGCAAAAGCACAAAGGCAACAGATCATGGATGCCTGCCTCTTGCCCCTTCCAGCCCGGAGCCTATCATGCTATGCTATTTTTTTCTTCCTCGGACCTTGAGCCTGAAGATGAGCAGGATCATAATTTCTTTTTCTATCTAATGAGATCATAAAAATATGAAAAAAATCATCGTGGACATTGACAACACTCTCTGGAACCTGTCTCCCGCGTTGTGGGAACAGCTGAAATCCTTCAACCCTGACATGCCCCCTCCCGCCCAGTGGAGCCACTGGGATTTCTGGGAAGGGTTTGTTTCCCTTAGGGACCTGTACCGTGCGTTGAAAATCGTGCACGACCATCAGGACATCTACCCTCCTTACCGGGAAGCCAAGCCCTTCTTGGACGCGTTGAAGGCCAGGGGATACTACATCCTCATCGCCAGTCACCGGGAGAAAGGCACCTACAACCCCACCGTCCGATGGCTGGACAAGCACCGCCTGGCCTACGATGAAGTGCACCTGATGAGCGATAAATCCGCACTCTTTGACAGCTGCCTGGCCATCGTCGATGACAGCCCGGTCACCCTGGAAAAAGCGGCCCACGCGGGAATCCTGCGCGCCGGCCTCCGGGAGCCCTGGAATGCCGGCACCGATCACCCGTTATTTTCCAGCCTCTACGAAATCCTGGATTACCTGGATGCTCATATCCCTCCCCGGAAGGATTCGTGATCTCCCCCTTTTCTTTCCTGCCCCCCCCGGAGACTGTGTCATAATGTCATTGCTAGGGAGTGAAACAACGGAAGCAATCCCCCCCCACCCTCTCCCTCCCCCTCGAGGGGGGAGGGCAGGGAGGGGGTGAGATTGCCGCGCTCTCCCGCCATGGCGCGATTGCTCGCTATGACCATTCGGGATTGCGACACAGACTCCCAGGGAGGAGGGGGAAGACCCTTTTGATTATTCACCATGAGTGATCCCTACGGCCGTTCAGCCCGTTTCTACAACCCCGCGGTGGAACCCTGGCTTCGATCGGTGAAAAAGAAGATCGTGGAGGAATGCCTCCGCCTCAAAATATTCCGCGTGCTGGATGTGGGCTGCGGAACCGGGACTCTGGCAGGGATGCTGCGGAAGGAAGGGATTCAAACCGTGGGCCTGGATCTTTCCCCGGGGATGATCCGGGTGTCCAGCGGAATCTCCCGGGACTCCTTCGCCCTGGTCCGCGGTCGCGGGGAGGGTCTCCCTTTTTTCTGCGGGTCTTTTCACGGGGTGATTTTTTCCATGGTCTTCCACGAAAACCCCATCTCTCGAAGAAGGGAAATGCTGGACGAGGCCATGCGGGTTCTGGCCCCCCGGGGAACCCTTTTCATCCTGGATTACCACAAGCCCTCAACGCTTTCCGGGCGCGCCGCGGCGATCCTCGAATACCTGGTCGAGCGGGTGGTGGGAGGAGAGCACTTCCGCAACTACCGCAGGTTCATGGAGGAAGGCGCCCTGGGCGATTTGCTGGGCCATCTTCCCCCCGAAAGACTCCGCTGGGAGCCTGTTTTCCACGGATCCATGGCCCTCGTCAGGATAAGCAAGGAGCAGGGAGCGGGGAGCATAGAGCAATAAAAAAATATCAACCACAGAGCACGCAGAGACCGCAGAGCGTTTTCTTTCAAAAGACTAAAAACACAAAACATTTTTCCCCTTGCCCCCTGGGCCTTGCGCCTTGGGCCGTTGTTACCTCTGCGAACTCTGCGATCTCTGTGGTTAAGTTTTTTATTATTGCTTTTTGGGCGGCGCTTTCATCCATTTGGGGTTGGAAACAATTGCCGCGATGAGGCTGCAGACGGCAATCAGGATCAGGGGAACCCGGTAGGAACCGAACTGGGTGACGAAATATCCGCTCAACCAGCCGGAGATGAAACCGGCCCATGCTTTGGCGGTGTAGGTGATCCCATAGTTCACCGTCGAATACCTGGCCCCGTAATAATCCCCCACGGTGGCCGGGTACAGGGCAAAAGGGGACCCTCCCAGGAGAGCGGCGATGAAAACGATGGCCACAAAGGTGGCCGGATGGTCGCCGAACTTGAGCAGGGCGAAGATGGACAGGCCCAGGAGGCCGTAAAAGATCATCATGGTCTTCTCCCTCCCCCACCGGTCGGAAATGGCCCCGGCCACAACCCGGCTCAGCCCGTTTCCCAGGGGGAAGAGAATCAGGAGGACGCTGAAATAATTTGCCGGCAGGAGGTATTCCCTGGCCAGCATCTTCATTTGCGCCCCGAACATGAGAACGATGGAGACGGTGAAAGAAAAGCAGAAGTAGATCAAAAACCACTGGTAGGTTCGCAGCATTTCCGCGGGGCGGAATTCTCTCTCCGGTGCCGGAGCTTTCTTCGCCGCCGCAGCGGACGAAGGTTTCCACTGGGCGGGGGGATATTTGTAAAAGAAGGCCGCGGGGATTAAAACCGCCAGCATGAAGAAGCCCATATAGAAAAAGGTGGGACGAAACCCGTGAAGATCCAGGGACTTTTGAAGCACCCAGTTGAAAAGAGCGGTGCCCGCACCGAACCCGAAGACCACCAGGCCCGTGGCGAAACCCCGTTTCTCGGGAAACCACTTGATGGCGCTGGCGGTGGACAGTCCGTAGAGAATCCCCACTCCGAGGCTTCCCAGGCCGTAGAAGACGTACAGCTCCAGGGGTGTGGTAGCCCGGGAGCACAGGAGAAACCCCAGGCCGGTTAAGACCGCGGCCAGAATGGATACTTTCCGCGGGCCGAAGGAATCGGCCACGTACCCGGAAAAAGGCTGGATGAAGGTAGCACAGTAGGCAAAGACCGTGAAGGTCAGCCCGATGGTCGCCAGATTCCATTTGAGTTCCCGGGCCAGGGCAAAGGCGAAAAGAGACCACGAATACTGGTAGATGCTGATGATCATCATGACCAGGAGGGCCATGAAGAGCAGGATCCGCCGGAATCGGTACAATTGACGCAAGCTTTCTTCGGTTTGATTCGCCTCCATTTTCTTTCCCCAAATTCCTCTCTTTTCTATTTTCGTCCATATACTTTTTATCCTACCATTCCTTTTCAAAAACCGTTACTCGTAATTGGTTATTCGTTATACGTTATTCGTTGCTGGTTGCTCGTTGTTCATTCCTGATTCCTGTATCCTGACCCCTGAGTCCTGGTCCTCCGGACCTCCAACCTCGTTCCTCGAACCTCGATCCTTGCTCTTTGCTCTCTGCTCTCCGCTCTATGCTCTTTCCTCCCTGCACCCTGCCCCCTGCACCCTACACCCTTTTTTCACAGTCTTCCCGGCAGCACCGCCCCTACCCCCATCCCCAGCCGCAGGCAGAGAGCCGCGGCCAGGATGGCTCCCAGCACGATGAGGACCCTGTAATCCTTCGGTGCCATCCGGAGTTCATAGTAGAAAGTCCGTTTTGCGCCGGGGCTGAAGCCCCTGGATTCCAGCGCCATGGCCAGGAGATTCGTGTAGCGAATGGCGTATATAAATAAAGGAATGGCCTGGGGGATGAATTTTCCCATCCTCCGGAAGATGTTCCCCGATTCCAGGTCCAGTCCCCGGGATACCTGGGCCTGGATGATCGTGGCCCCTGCACCGGCAAGGGTGGGAATCAGCCGGAGGGCGGTGGAGAAGGCAAAGGCCACGGGGTAGGGAATGCCCAGGCCGATGAGCCCATGGGTCAATTCCTCGTTCCGCGTCGTGGAAAGGAGGATCAGGCCGGCCATGACGAAAGAGGAAAGGCGGAGCCCCATGGCGATCCCGTAAAGGAGGGATTCCCGGCTGACGGTGACCGGTCCCCAGTTCCAGAGGGGAGTGGGCCCGCGGGCAAAGAGCGGCCACATGAGGGCGCTGAAGACAAAAAGCAGGATCAGGAGGAACCGGAGCTTCCAGAAATTGGGGAGGGCCCGGGATGAAGCGGCGATGACCAGAATCCCCAGGCTCACCGCGGCCAGGTACGTCGGGTGGTTGAAGCACAGGCATAGGGAAAAGAGGATGAGCGTGGCCAGGATCTTGGTCCGCGGGTCCAGGCGGTGGATCGGCGTTTCGCGGTCCAGGTACAGGAAGATGTTCATCCCCCCAGCTCCTCCACCATCTGATTTACCGTCAGGGCCCGGGTCCCCAGCCAATTGCTCAACCTTACCAGGGACGAGGGGCGGAGAGACGCCTCTTGCAGACGCTCCTCCCGGGCAAAGACCTCCCGCGTCGGCCCGTCGAGCAGGATCGCCCCGTCTTTCATGACGATGGCTCGCGTGGCATACTCGGCGGCCACTTCCATGGAGTGGGTGATGATGATGACCGTATGGCCCCGGCCATGAAGGATTTTCAGCATTTCCATGAGGGACCGCTGGCGCTCTTCGTCCAGCCCGGTGGTGGGCTCGTCCAGTACCAGGACCTCCGGCCGGACAGCCAGGACCGAAGCCACGGCCACCCTCTGCCTCTCCCCCTTGCTGAGGGCGAAGGGGGTTTTCTTCTCCGTCCCGGTCAATCCCACGGTCGCCAGGGCCTCGGCGACCCGCTTCTCGATGGAGTCCGGGGGTTCCCCCAGCGTTTTCAGCCCGAAGGCCACCTCGTCATAGACGGTATTGCAGAAAATCTGGTGGTCCGGGTTCTGGAAAACGTATCCCACCAGACGGGAGATTTCCTGCTGCCGGTAATCAGTCGTCGCTTTCCCCCGCAGGAGCACCCTGCCTGAAGAGGGTTTCAGGAGAGCGTTGAAATGTTTGGCCAGGGTCGTCTTCCCCGAACCGTTCTGCCCGATCAGGGCCACAAATTCCCCCTCCAGAATTCCCAGGTTAATCCCCTGCAGCGCTTCGATCTGATGGCTGGGATAGCGGTAAACCAGGTCCTCCATTTGCAGGATGAAGGAGCCGTTGCCAACGGATGGGGAAGTCTTACTGGGTTCGAGCTTCCTTGGCCGCGCCAGGCCGTGTTCCTGGACCAAGGCCGTCGCTTCCCCCACCTGTAAAGGCTTTCCGGGCCAATCCATGGTGGAGAAGAGTTCAATCAGCGCCGGCACCTTGACCCCGCAGGATTTCAGCGCCGGAATATCCCCCAGGATTTCTCCCGGCGACCCACGGGCGGCTATCCCGCCCTCTCTCAGCAGCCAGATTTGCTCTGCCTCTGCCCCGCTTTCCGGGTCATAGTCCACGATGAGAAGGGTCCGTTTCTCCTCCCGCAGGCGGCGGGCGATATTCAGGATCTCCTCGCGCCCCTGCGGGTCGAGGTCGGTGGTGGGTTCATCCATGACCAGGATTTGCGGTTCCATGGTTAAAACGGAACTGATGGCCAGGCGTTGCTTCTGCCCCCCCGAGAGGCTGGCCGGCTCCCGGCGCCGGAAGCTCTCCAGCCCCAGCAAGGGAAGGTAACCCTGAATCCGCTGTTCGATCTCCCGGCGGGGAAGAAGGAGGTTCTCCGGGCCGAAGGCCATCTCCAACTCCACGTTGGTGGAAAAGAGCTGGGGCTCAAAATCCTGGAGAACGAACCCCACGTACCGGGACATCTCCGCCACCTTGTGGCCGGCCACCTCCCGGTCCTTTACCAGGACCCGCCCCTGGTACCGGCCCCGGAAGAAATGGGGGACGATCCCGTTCAGCGAGGCACAAAGGGTGGACTTGCCCGCCCCCCCGTGCCCCAGGATCACCACCAGGGACCCTTCCTGGACCTCCCCCTGGATGTGCTGCAGTGCAGGAGCTTCCTGCCCCCGGTAGGCGAAAGTCAGGTCTTCGATGGAAACCGCAGTGGACATATAAAAGGTTTGTTAATCACTTAACGCTTCATTAATACAAACATGTTGGTAAGAACGAAAAAGCCATTTCATAAGCCTGTTGTAGGGGCGATTCATGAATCGCCCTTACGCATGCAGGCCAGACGGCCTCTTTTCCCTCGCAGGGCCGCTCCTACAATATCATATGCGCTGGCGACTTGCCCGTTTTAGGAAGATTACAGCAAGAAACTCCCGATCAGAATGAATGCCGTGCAGACCCAGCCCACGGTGCTCGCCGGGAAACCCGGGATCATTCCCCCCAGAATTCCCACGACGGAAGCGATCGCCACCAGCCAGGCCCCGAGAAAGCCGGCCAGCGGCTTGCCTATATCCTCTTCCTCCATCACGTCCGCCCAGAAAAGGCCGAACTGGTCGCGGGTGACTCTGAATACTGAGACCAGCAGGATCAAACCGATCCAGCCGGCCACCGTGTTGTTGAGGGTGATGATCTTGGAGAGGACGGCGTAGGGGACGATTCCCAGGAAGTCGACAAAAGCGCTGATGACTACCGCGCAGGCCGCGCCGGAGAGGAAGGTGACCAGGAAGTAATTCAGCCGGTGCGACCAGCTTCCGGCCTGCCAGTCGCGGGTGAAACGGGCCCAGGGAAAGAGCTGGGTCCAGAGGGCGTAAGGAAGATAGCCAAGGAGAAAATTGCCCACGAAACCGGCGATCGACCCCGGCCCCAGGGTTCCCCCGAAAAGGTCGCCGATGAAGTTGCCGAAAGCGGTCCCCCACGCTCCCGCCGGCCCGAAGAGGAGCCCGAAGGCGATCGGGAAAATATTCCCCACCCGCAGCTCGGTGATCCCGGGAATGAAAGGGATGGCGGTTTTGAAGGCGATGAGGGCCGCCCCGTAAATCGCCGCGCACACCGCCACCAGGATGATCATCCGGCTGTTCTTCCACATGGTAAAGGCGGCTTTCATGAATCCTCCGGGCCCGAATTATGCAAAAAATGTACTGAATCAAATTAAAAAAGTCAATTGACGATTGATTGTCCAGCGTCCGCTCAGGTTTCTTTCTGCATGATGCTGTCCTCCCTGATCCTTCGCCGATTCAGCATCCGGTAGACCAAAAACACAGCCCATGTGCTCAACAGGTGTTTCAGCGAATGGCCGCTGAATGTTTGCCGGGTTATTGAGTAAATGGATTGGTCTTCGACTTCCGCCACCTTGGCCAGGATGTACAATCCCAGGGCGGCCATTAGATAAGATTGATGCGTGTACCTGCCCCGGAAGAGCAAAAACAGGACCAAGATACCCAGCAAGGGAGAAACCTGGACCCAGATATAAAACCTAAGATCATCCGTAAAGTGCCAGTAAACCACGCTGAAAATTGCCAGCAGGCACATGGGAAACAGCAGAATCGTTTCCAGTTTCGGATTCATATTTTCAGTCAACAGGGCCACGAATAAAGCCATAAATCCTACCGCCATTGGCAGTCGGTCCCAGACTAATGTCCAATTGCCGGGCGCCCAGTGGTAATACGCCGAACCAAAACCCACTAAAATCACCGCCCCAAAAAGGACCCTCCACGACCAGGATGCCTCGGTCAGCTGATAGATTCTACCAGAGAACAACCCGAAAAGACCGACGGCCACAAAGGCAAGGCTTGTCACCACGTTAAAAAAGTTCGGGATTCCCCAGACGGTCTCCATGTCGGCAAACTGATGATAGGCCGGGTCCTGCGGGATTGGGTTCATAAATAGGAGAGGCAAAAAAGAGCCCAGAGCCAGCAATCCTACCACCATCTCACCCTTGTAACGAAGCATCGTTGCCATCTTCAACCTGATGTCAATTTAGCCTCTGGGGCCCTTCCCAGAGGTTTGACTTTCAAGGATGACCTACTCATTTTTCCTCAACACCATGCCGGTAGATCTATTGACCAGAAGGAGGGCCTTAAAGAATAGCCTCAGGAGGGATCAAATCGGTTCCGCAATTCCTTGTAGAGGACCTTTCCGAGCTGGTTCTTGGGCAGTTCATCGACGAAAACCACCCGGCGGGGCCGTTTGTAGCCGGCCAGTCTCTCCTGGCAGAAGGCGACGATCTCTTCTTCGGTGGGCCTTTTCCCCTCTTCCGGAACCACCACGGCCATCACCCTCTCCCCCCACTCTTTATCTTTGACCCCGATCACGGCGGCATCCTTTACCCGGGGATGCTGCAGCAGGACTCTCTCCACCTCAACGGGGTATATATTTTCCCCGCCGCTCACGATCAGGTCGGTCCGCCGGACGGCCAGGTACTGGAAACCCTCCTCGTCCACCGTGGCCAGGTCCCCGGTGTAAAGCCATCCATCCTTGAGCGCTTTGGCCGTGGCCTCGGGATCCTTGTAGTACCCTTTCATGGCTGCGGGGCCCTTGACGACAATCTCTCCCACTCCCTCCCCGCGCACGTTTTCCCCTCGATCGTTCACCACCCGGACCATCTGGCTGAAATGGGCCCGGCCCACGGAGCCGGGTTTGCGCAGGGCATCCCGGTGGGGCAGGAAGGTGGTTAGCGGTCCCCCCTCGGTCAAACCCATCAGGTCATCCAGGGTGGCCCGGGGGAAGGCCTCCATGATCTTTTCTTTCAATTCGACGGGGGTGACCGCCCCCCCGGTGAACAGGAGGCGGACCGAGCTCAGGTCGTAATCTTTGAAATTCGGGTGCTCCACCATGCGGGCGAACATAGTGGGGACGGCAAAGAAGGCGCTGATCTTCTCCCCCTGGACCCATTGGAAGAATTCGGGCAGGGAAAAACCGGGGAGAATCACCACGGTGGCCCCGATGAAGATGGGGGATAGAAGCATGGTATGCCCGGCGGCAATATGGAACATGGGAGTGGTGATGGCGAATACATCCGTTCCCCTGAGGCCGGTGTCCACCAACATGTTCAGGCTGTTCCAGATCCGGCTCTTGTGGGTATGGACCGCTCCCTTGGGAAATCCCGTGGTTCCCGAGGTGTACATGATGGAGTGCTCGTCCTCTTCCAACACATGAACCGGGGGTTCCTCCCCGGAGGACGATCGGAGCAAGTCCTCATATTCCACGGATTCCCCGACCTGGACCCTCTTCCTGACCAGGGGCAGCCGAGGAATCCATGGAGCGACAGTTTCCCTGAACTCGGGGCTGAAGAACAGAAAAGAAGCGTCCGAATGCTCCAGGATATACCCGATTTCTTCGCCTTTCAGGCGGAAGTTCAGGGGAACGGAAAGGGCCCCGATCTTGCTCAGGGCAAAGGAGATCTCGGCAAACTCGCTGCAGTTGTTCAGCAGGTAGGCGACCTTGTCCCCTTTGCGCACCCCCTCCTTCAGGAGGGCATTGCCCAGGCGGTTGACCCGCTCGTTGAAGGCCCGGTAGGTGTACCGCCGATCCCCATATACGACCGCAAGTTTGTCGGGGTTCTCATGAACGTTGCGGAGGAGCATGAAGGGAACATTCAAGTTCATTTTTCACCACAGAGGCACAGAGGACACAGAGGAACACAGATTCTATATTTGCGAAAGACTCAAAGACAAAAGACATAATGGGACGCGGATGAACGCGGATCATCGCGGATAAAGATTCGAGAAAAAATCTCGGCAAAATTTAAAGACTTACAGCAAATTCCTTTATTTCTCCGTGCCCTCCGTGGTGGATGAATTCAAGTAATGGCGATCGGGCGGACGGGTGAAGCCGTGCCGCCGATGATCTTCAGGGGCAAGGCCACAAAAAGGAATTCATAAACCCGGTCTTTGGCCAGCTCTTCCAGGTTCAGCATCTCCAAGAGCTGAATCCCATTCCGGGTGAGGAGGCACACGTGAACCGGCAGGTCATGGGCCGGCGTTTTCTCGTAGGCCGCGGTGTCCGACCCGGTGAAAGAGATCTTGTGCTTGGCCAACCATTCCGCTCCATCCAGGATTACCCCCGGGGCCCCTTTCTCGGTGGCCACAAATTTGACCGGATCTTTCCAGTACCGGGCCCAGCCGGTCCGCACGAGGACCACGTCACCGGATCTCAGTGTAACCCTCTCCT
>Ga0111180_1072_pt1 | contig 12984 bp, 12 predicted proteins | sample DeeMarSWOR324_28_FD_80237 | JGI IMG/M metagenome (GOLD analysis project Ga0111180, IMG submission 80237) | Deltaproteobacteria bacterium SM23_61
ACGAACTTGCAGGTGGTGCGGACAGCCGAAATGGCCAATATCAAAGCTCTGGTTTTTGTCCGGGGAAAGAAGCCCGACCGGGAAACGATCGCTTTGGCACGGGCCAAAAAGATTCCCCTGCTGGTGACTGATCTGCCCATGTATGAAGCCTGCGGGCGCCTTTATCGACATGGCCTTCCGGGGTGCTCGGAAGCCTAGGAGACCGGTTGCGGGTTATGGGGGCCGAACCGTGCTTTGAGAAATCCTTTGGCATCGCGGGGGGGACCTTGTCAATGCCGGAGTCGTCTCCAGCAAGGTGAAAAAGATTTTACAGGAATTGCATGTCCCCTGCCAAGCGATCCGCCGGGCAACGATCGCTGCTTATGAGGCGGAGATGAATGTCGTCTGGTATGCCAGAAGGGGAACGCTGACCCTATCGATAACTCCGGAGCTCCTGCGGATTGAAGTGACGGACGAGGGCATTGGCATTGAAGGTATCGAATTGGCCATGAAGGACGGGTACTCCACAGCTTCTGAGGAAATTCGACAGATGGGGTTTGGCGCCGGGATGGGCCTGCCAAATATCAAGAAGAATTCCGATGAGTTTTGTATTGACTCCGTGGTGGGCCAGGGGACGGTCCTGGACATCACCATCCGCAGGCGATGAGCGCGTGCTTTCCTCCTGGGGTAATTCCCCATTCCAGGTCTTCTACGGGGCGGGGTAGAAGAGCTTTAATGTCTGCTGCCGTGGGCGGCGCTCCTGAGGGGAGAGGCAAATCCTCCGCTGTCGTCCGGCAATATACTTCACCATGACCCAGATTACCCGGCTTCAGGAACTTTTTTACGAGGTGAAAGTAAGGGAGGTCATGACCCGCGAGGTCGTCCATGTGACCCCCCAGACCCCGATGGGGGAAATCCGCAAACTGCTTCGGGAGCGGCGGATTTCGGGGGTCCCCGTGGTGGAGGACGGGAACCTAGTGGGCATCATCAGCATCGAGGACCTGATCAACGCGTTGGCCGAATCGGAGATGGAGGCGAGGGTGGGCGAAAAGATGACCCCCAACCCCCTGACCCTCCGAGCGGAGGAACCGGTGGTGATAGCCATTAACTTTTTCGCCACCCATGGATACGGGCGATTTCCGGTGGTGGACGAGAAAGGCCGGATGGTGGGAATCGTAACCCGGGAGGACATCATCGAAGGGCTGCTGAAGAAATTGGAGGTCGAGTACCACGAGGAGGAAATTCGCCGCTATCGGGTCAGTCATATCTTCGAAGATGTGATTTCCGACCGCACCAGCATCATCCTTCGCTACGATGTTGTGGCCCGGGATTTCAAGCGCGCGGGGGAGGCTTCCAGCAATATCAAGCTGGTCCTGACCCGCCTGGGCGCTCCGCTGCAAGTGGTCCGCCGGGCGGCCATCGCCGTTTATGAAGCAGAGATGAACATTATCCTCCACACCACGGAAGGGGGCGAAATCCGAGCGGAGGTCCAGCCCGGGCGGCTCATCATTCGGGCCGTGGACCACGGTCCCGGAATTCCCGATATCGCCCGGGCCATGCAACCCGGTTTTTCCACCGCCGCCGAATGGATCCAGGAGCTGGGATTCGGAGCGGGGATGGGCCTGTCCAACATCCAGCGCTGTGCCGATGAAATGAAGCTGGAATCCCCGGAGCACAAGTGGACCCGCCTGGAGGCAACCTTTTATCTGGACGGAAGAGACCACAAATCGCCCCCGGCTGTGGAGTCCGAAAGCGAAAAGACCGATGCTTTTTGAGTGAAGCTCCTATTTTCTCTCCCGAAGCTTTCCTCTCAACCACCCTGTCCAGGAGTCCAACCCATCGCCGGTCCGGCAGGAAACCCGGAAGAGGGTCAGGTTCGGGTTGACCTTTCTGGCCCGCTCCTCGATCAGGTCCGGGTTGCATTCGCAGTAGGGGAGGAGGTCGATTTTGTTGATCAGGAGGAGGTTGGACACGTGGAACATGAGGGGGTACTTCAGCGGTTTGTCGTCTCCCTCGGAGACGCTCAGGATCACGGCCTTGAGGTCCTCTCCCAGGTTGAAGTCGGCCGGGCACACCAGATTGCCCACATTTTCGATGAAGAGAAGGTCCAGGCGGGCTAGGTCCAGATTCTGGAGGGCCTCCTCGACCATGTTGCTGTCCAGGTGGCAGGCCCCTCCGGTGTTGATTTGGACCACTGGAGCGCCGGTCTGACCGATCCGCTCGGCATCGTAAGTGGACTGGATATCGCCCTCGATCACCCCGATGCGGAAATCATCCTTTAAGGCGAGGATGGTCTTTTCCAGAAGGGAAGTTTTCCCGGCGCCGGGCGAGCTCATGAAGTTGATGACCAGGAGCCTGTTCTGCGAGAAACGCCGGCGGTTTTCCTCGGCGATCCGTTGATTGGCCTCGAGGATGTTTTTGACGACCGAAATTTTCACCTGACCCCCCGAATGATTTCGGAGTAATTTGAATTTTTTTTTGCTTTTTATTCCGCAATCCGAATTCCGCATTCCGCATTCGGCGATTCAGTTACGGAGCCTCGAAGAACAGCTTCTCCGGCCGCAGATATCCTTCCTCCTGGGCCAGGTGGTCCAGGTGGAGGGTGAGATAGTCTTCCACTTCAAAATCCAGCGGGCCTTCCAATTCCCGGGAATCGACGGTCTTCAGGTAATGGCGGCAGGCCAGACAGACGTCCACCCGGTTCTCGATCTCCCCTTCCACCTGAAAATAGGTGTGCTGTTCCGGGTCCCCACTCTGGCAGTACGGGCATTGCAAGCGGGGAGATTCCCATTCCGTCCCGCAAAGAAGGCAGTGGAGAAATCGCCTTCCTTCTGCCCGGATCTCGGCCATCCCCGGCAATCCGCCGCAGAAGGGACAGTACCCTTGGTTCCACGGCAGGTCCTTGAAAACACCCCGCCATTCTTCGGCCAGATTTTCCAGGACCGGCTTCAGGGACTGGACGAGGAAGAAAAAAAGGAGGCTCCCTTCGGGCCCCATTTCTTCTTCCAGGGTTTTTTCGGAGACTTGATTGCGCAGGAGGCGCCCCAGCACCCGGTCGAACTCCCATTTCTTGGCTTCCATCGCTTCTTTCAACGGTCGGAAGCGGGCCGGATTCAGCTGCTGAAAGCTTTCCAAGAGACAGGAAAAAGTCTGGGCCACCTGGGAGGGATCGAAGACCAGCTCGGAAAAGCGCAGGTAAGGAATCCCTTCGGCCGCGTGTTTTTGGGCCTTGACCCGGTCGATGGGAATGGAAGGGGAAGGCTGTTGATCCCGGGCCCGGCATTTTTCGACCAGCATCCGCTCGGCAAGATCCAGGACCTCCCGGTAATTCGGTTTCTGTTCCCGCGCCTGACGCAGCCTTTGGAGTTGTTTGTCCATGAGGTTTTCCGTTTTCTATATTTGTTTATCCGCAGATTACGCAGATTATGCAGAGGCCGCACAGATATAGTTGAGCTTTTTTATGAATCCTTATCCGCGTGTATCCGTGTTCATCCGTGTCCCAATAAAAGCTGTAAGGCGTGAGTTGTGAGGTGTGAGGTGATAAAGACTCTTCCTGCCGTTTTATGCTCTTTGTTATTTATCTGTGTTTATCTGTGTTCATCTGTGTCCCATCAGGTTCTTATTTTAGGCTATGGGTGAGTTTCTGTCCAGGAGGAATCGAAGGGGAAATCCGGAATAAAAAGGCTTACTCCGGGTTTCGAAGTAAGCCTTTGGGAAAGAACCTTTCGCCAATGGGACCGGGTAGGGGCGGTTCGCGAACCGCCCCTACGGGTTAAATGGAGCGCCTCCCGGCTTCCACGTCCCTCAGCCACTTGGGGCGGTGCTTCCTGCACCAGGCTTTGGTCACGTACCCGTGGCCCATGACCTGGAAGGTCCCGGGGTTTCCGTAGGTTCCCAGGTAGAAGTGGATGACCAGGAACGAACCCAGGATCAGCACGCCCAGGACATGAAGCACATAGAGCCATCGGGTCAGGGACGGACCGAGCACCGGGAACCACATGAAGATTCCCGTTACCACCATGATGACCCAGACCAGGAAGAGGGCGATGAAGAAAAGCTTCTGACCGGCGTTGAATTTTCCCCCTTCGGGAACCTGCTCTACCTCCCACAGGTATCCCCCCATCACCTTGAACCATTCCATATCCTCTTTGTCGAGGAAAAGGGTGTCCTTGCCCCAAATCAACAGCGCGGGGAGGAAGGATACGGCGAAGAGAAGGCCGCAGAGATTGTGGAGGAGCTTCATGCTTTCGTACCCCCCGGCGGCCAGGTAAGGAATGGGGGGAAACAGCCGGGAAATGAAGGAGAGGGAATGGAACATCAGCCCGAAGCCGGTGAGGAAGAGGAAAAGACAGCTCCCTCCCAGGATCCAGTGGATCACCCGCTCGAAGGCAGTTGACGCGAGAATCAGGTTTTTCGGTTTAGCCATGTTCATTTCCTCCTTCTTCCGGCCGCTTGGGCCCCTTGATGACGTAATGGAAGAAAGTGCCCACCAGGGCGGCCCCGATGGCCAGGACCGACAGGGGTTTGAGCACATCCTTCCACAGGATCACCGAGAGGGGGATCGACGGGTTGATCTTCATCCTTTCGTACAGACGGATGTTCTCCGGCAGAACGTATATCACATGCGTGCCGTCCACGTATTTGTCCCCGTACACGGTGGCTTTCTCCCCCAGGGCCTTGGCCCGGGCGTAGGCCTGCTGGATCATCTCTTCTTTATTCCCGAAGGTCAGGGTTCCCATGGCGCAGGCTTTGACGCATGCGGGGATGAGGCCCCGGGCAGTGCGGTCCCAGCAGAGGGTGCACTTGTAGGCCCGGTTGGTCTCCGCGTTGATCCGGGGGATTTCGAAGGGACAGGCGTTGACGCACATCTTGCAGCCGATGCACAGCTCCTGGTTGATGACCACCGCCCCCTGGGGGGTTCTGAAGATGGCCCCCGGAACCGGACAGGCCCGCATGCATCCCGCATCCGTACAGTGCAGGCAGGCGTCCCGCCGGAAGAGCCACTTCAGGTTGCCTTCTTTGGTGGGGACTTCGGTGAAGCGGATCAAGTTCCAGGTGGCCCAGGTGAGGTCCGGGGGATTCTGATGGGTACCCCTCTGCTCGGTCTTTTCCGCCGGCAGCCCGTTCCACTGCTTGCAGGCGACCTGGCAGGCCCGGCAGGCGGTGCACTTGGAGACGTCGACGAGCATGACTTTTTCTTCCATCTTACTTCCCCCCTTTCTTTTCCACGTTCACCATGAAGGCCTTGGTTTCCGGAATCATGGTGTTGGCATCGCCGATCGTCGGGGTGAGCAGGTTGGCACTGTCCCCCCCGTCGGGCGGCGTGACCCAACCGAAATGCCAGGGAATCCCCACCTGGTGAACCGTCTGCCCGGCGATCTTGAAGGGCTTGAACCGTTCGGTGACGATGGCCTTAGCCCAGAGTTCGCCGCGGGCCGATTTCACCACCACCCGGTCTCCGTTGCTGATGCCCCTCTCCTTGGCCAGTTCCTTGGACATCTCGACGAACATCTGGGGTTCCAGCTCAACCAGCCAGGGGGTCCAGCGGGTCATGACCCCGGTCTGCCAGTGTTCGCTCACCCGGTAGGTGGTGCAAACGAACGGGAACCTCGGGTCGCAGGAGAGGTACCTGTCCGCTCCCGCCCCGACCCCTGGCTCTCCGAAGAGTCTGGCCGTGGGGTTGAACTTCTGGGAGCTCATCAGGTTCTTTTCGATGGGACACTCGAGAGGCTCGTAGTGCTCGGGGAAAGGCCCTTCCGCCATCCCCGCCCCGAAGATGCGGCCGTGGCCTTCGGGGAGCATGATGAAGGGGTAGATCGTCCCCGGAGGCTGGGGTCCGTCGGGAACATCGCCCATCCATTTGGACCCGTTCCACCAGATCACGGCTTTCTTGGGGTTGACCGGCTTGCCGCTCTTGTCGACCGAGGCCCGGTTGTACAGGATCCTCCGGTTTACCGGCCAACACCAGGTCCACCCGGAATACAGGCCAAGGCCGGTCGGGTCGGCCTTCCCCCGCCGGGCGGCCATATTTCCGGCCTGGGTGTAGGACCCGCAGTAGAGCCAGTTCCCGCTGGTGGTCGACCCGTCATCCTTGAGCAGGGCGAAGCTTCCCAGCTGTTCCCCGGCTTTGGCCACCACCCGTTTCATCTTGGTCTTGGGGTCTTCGACCTCGATGTTCTTTTCCGTGTAGCCGTTGATTTCCTTGGCCACGTAGTGGGAGCTGGGGTGCTGGATGGTTCCATCGGGCCCTTTGGGGCCGTAGTTCCAGGAAAGGTTCAGAATGGGCGCGGGAAAGACGCCTCCCTTTTCCTGGTATAGCTTGCGCACTTTCATGAACAGCTCGTGCATGATCTCCAGGTCCGGCAGGGCCTCCCCCGGGGGTTTTACCGCCCTGTAGCGCCACTGGCTCCATCTTCCAGAATTGGTGATGGAACCCTCCTTTTCGAAGGAGGCGGCGCAGGGCAGCATGAAGACCTCGGTCTTGATCTTGGAGGGGTCTTTCCCCGGGCCCTTCCAGAAGGACCCCGTCTCGTTGTCAAAGATGTTCACGTTGACCAGCCAGTCCAGCTTTTCCAGGGCGTTGCGTACCTTGCCGGCGTTGGCCCCAGAGCAGGCCGGGTTCTGTCCCCAGGCAAAGAAACCGTTGAACTTTCCCTTGGACATCTGGTCGAAGAGCACCAGCCAGGAGGCGTTCTGGGTGTTGTCCAGCTTGGGCATCCAGTCATAGCCGAAGTCGTTCTCCTTGGTGGCCTTGGCTCCGTACATGGCCTTGAGGAAGCTGACGATGTACTTGGGCCGGTGCTTCCACCAGTTCAGGCTCTTGGGATCCTTGGTCTTGGGGGTGAACCTTTCGAGATAATCGTTTAGGGTCTTTTGGGCAGCCCGGGGGGTGGGGTTGTACCCGGGTATAATGTGGAAGAGAAGGGCGTGGTCGGTCGAACCCTGGACGTTGGATTCTCCCCGAAGCGCATTCACCCCTCCTCCGGCCACTCCCATGTTTCCCAGAAGAAGCTGGATGATGCACATGGTCCGGATGTTTTGGGTCCCCACCGTGTGCTGGGTCCAACCCATGGCGTACATGATGGTTCCCGACTTCCCCGGCTTTCCGGTTTCCGCGTAGGTTTTGTAGACCTTGGTCAGGTCTTCCTTCGGGGTTCCCGTGATCTCCGAAACTTTGTCCAGGGTATAGCGGGAGTAATGCTTTTTGAGCAACTGGTAGACGCAGTGAGGGTCCTGCAGGGATTTGTCCATCCTGGGGACCCCCTGGTCGTCGAGTTGATACTTCCAAGTGGATTTGTCGTACTTACGCCCCTTGGCGTCGTATCCCGTGAACAGGCCGTCCTGGAAGCCGAATTTTTCATCCACCAGAAAAGAGGCGTTCGTGTATTCGGCCACGTATTCCTTGTGGATCAGGTCATTTTCCTGGATGTACTTGATCATTCCGCCCAGGAAGGAGATGTCCGTGCCCGACCGCAGGGGTGCGTAGATGTGCGCTTTGGCCGCGGACCGGGTAAACCTCGGGTCCACACAGACGAGCTTAGCACCCCGCTCGATGGCTTTGTTCACCCAGTGGAAAGAGATGGGGTGGTTTTCCGCAGGGTTTCCTCCCATAACCAAAATGACGTCCGCATTGGAAATGTCGATCCAGTGATTGGTCATCGCTCCCCGCCCGAACGACTCTCCCAGAGCCGCTACCGTGGCGGAGTGTCATATCCGGGCCTGATGTTCGACGTACACCAGGCCCAGCCCGCGCAGGAATTTCTGGTAGACGTAACATTCCTCGTTGTCCATGGCCGCGCTGCCTACCGAGGCGATGGCGTCGGTGCGGTTGACCGTTTCCCCTTTCTCGTTTTTAACCATGAACGAGGCGTCGCGGGCGGTCTTGATGTTGTTGGCGATCTTGTCAAGCGCCCATTCCCAGGTCACCTCTTTCCATTCCTTCGAGTTGGGCGCCCGGTACAGAGGCTTGGTCAGACGGTTTGGATTATGCGAAAGCTGGTAAAGGGAAGATCCCTTGCTACAGAGGGCTCCCTGGTTGATGGGATGGTCGGGATCCCCCTCGGTGTTGATCACCTTGCCATCCCTTGTGGATACGATGATCCCGCATCCCACCGAGCAGTACGGGCAGACGGTGGTTGTCTCCTTGGTGTAAAGAATCTTGGGGGGCGGGCCCTGGGCCGCGGCGAGTCCCGGGGAAAAACCCAGACCCCCGGCCAAAGCCGTGGCTCCTGAAATCTTCAGGAAACCCCTTCTGCTGACCTCCATATCTTTCCTCCTTCCTCTTTCATTTGAATCGATGGTCTCGACTGGCAATCCGACTGGATTCGACTTCTCTTTTCCCTCCTTTCCCATAGAAATTGACAAAACCCTTGCTCCCGCAGCGGGCGTCTGGCCCCGAATCGGGAGTTCGCTTTCATTTCCTTTCTCCGGGAAAATCACTGCAACGTCGGGTAGCCTGCATTTTCTCCGTCCAGGGACCTCCCATCGACTTCTCCGTGAACCTGCCCCGGCGGGTCGGAATATTTTCGTTCAGCCGATCTTCTTTTTTGGCCTGGCCCTCGGAGAGCGCGAAAGGGACAGAGGATTTTTCAGAGAAACCAACGTAGTGAATGGCTGAATTTTTTCTGGATTCTTGGTGCCTGAAAAAAGCCTAGCTTGTCTTTCATCGAGAGGGCCAAAACGAGCGAATAAAAACCCATCCTTCAAAGTTGAATACCAAATCGGTGATTTTTTGTCAATAATATTTTCACTGCGGAGGCCCGGGTTTCCTTCCGCAATTTCTTGCCCGTGGCAACAAACGAAGAAACTTGGTATGATGGGCCACCCCGGCAGGGGGGGGGATTAGAATCCAACCGGGAAGGAGAAGGAACCGATGAAAGACCGAGAGGCAATGATCAGTCAAGCGGCGGAGAAGGCCTACACCCTGCTTCATACCGGCCAGAGGAGAGCCTGATCCCAGACCGTTCTGCAGGTCATGCAGGAGGCTCTGGGCAAAGTCGACCCCCTGATGGTCAAGGCCATAGGCCCCATGGCCGGGGGAAGCCGGGTGCGATCCCTGTGCGGGGCTCTGCAGGCAGGGGTCCTGACTCTGGGCATGCTCTACGGGGCCGAAGGGGAAAAGCTCAGCAGCCAGGAAGCCCTGGTGGAGTCTTTCCAGCCGGCGATACGCTTCTATGGGGAATTCGAAAAGGCTTTCGGCAGCCGAAACTGCCATGAGATCATCCACGCGGACCTGAACAACCCCGAGGAGAGACAGAAATGGGTGGACCGGGGCGGCCTCGAGGAATGCGCCCGTCTTTGCGGCCGGACGGTCCGGATTCTCTTCGAGGTCATCCGGGAAAAGGAGGGAAAAGGGTAAAAAGGGTAAAAGGGACGGACCGCTTTTAGAAGCCGCAAACGCCTTGACAAAAAAATCAGAATATTGTCTAATCAGGTCAAAATTCTCTGGGAGGGCAGCAAAAAGAGGATTTTTTTAGCCCCTCTGACTTCAGGCGTAGCGCTAGTCTGGATCAAACCAGTAGAAGACAGGTCGGCCTTTAGCCGGGAGACCCGGCATTTCCAGGAAAGAGACAGAAATTAAGGAGAACGCCGCTTACAGCCGGCTGGGGATCGCCGGCAGAGGAAGAAGGGAGAATCGCCTGGGCACCAAAAAATTCAAGCACCCTGGAAAGGAGGAAGAGATGAAAAAGCAGATTTTTTTGGTGGGATGCATTTTGGCCTTGTTTGTGCTGGCGTCCGTATGTCCTTCCTGGGCCCAGTCCACGGTGAAAGTGGGGGTAATGTACAGCATCACCGGAGCCGGGTCGGCAGTGGGAAAGATCCAGATCGACGGCGTTAAGCTGGCGGCCAAGCAGGTCAACGAAAAGGGCGGCCTCAAAATGGGCAAAAAAAAGGCCAAAGTGGAATTGGTCATCCGGGATGACGAAACGAAGCCCGATGTGGGGGTCCGGCGGCTGCGGGAATTCTTCAACGACAAAATCAAGCTGATTGTGGGGGGAACCTTCGCCCATGTGAGCACGGCGATCAACGAGCAGATCAAAGGGGGGCAGGGCTATTTCATGGCCACCAACGGAATTCAGGAGAAGGTCTTTAGAAAAGAGCAAAAGGCCCCTTACTACATCTCCACCCTGGGAGCCGTGGACGGCATTGGAAGAATGTGCGCGGACTACGTGGCCAAGACCTATAAGCCCAAGCATGTCATGCTCTTCCTTCCGGACTACGCCTACGGCCGCGGGGCGGCCACGGGGGCCCACAAGGTTTTCAAGGAAAAATATCCCAACATCAAGGTGAGCGAAACGTGGTCTCCGGTCGGCACCCCCGACTTCACTTCCTATATCATCAAGATCAAGGAAGCCAAGCCCGACGTGGTGATGATGGGTCACTGGGGCAACGATACCATCAACGCCCTGAAGCAGGTTTACGAACTGGGGCTGAGAAAGGACACCAAAATTTTCTTCAACTCCATCATTACCACCCAGGCCATCGGGATTCCGCCGGAAGCCCTTGAGGGTGTGACCATGGGAATGTGGTGGTACCACAACCTGGAGGGAATCAAAGACGCCGCCACCATGAAGGCCGTGGATGAGCTTACCCAGGCCTGGAAGAAAGAATACGGGGAGCCTCCCGATCCTTTTGCTGTCTTCGCCTATCTGGGGATGCAGGAAACCCTGCGGGGAATCCAGATGGCCAATTCCACCGACCCGGGCAAGGTGTACAAGGCGCTCATGGGCAAAGACTACATGAGCGTCAAGGGACCGGCGAAATGGAGAATCGACGGCAGGCCGGACTACAAGTACGCCAAGTTCATCGTGGACGGCAAGAGCCCCAAAGAGAAGAAGGATAAGTGGGATGTCGGCAAAGTGGTGGATATCTACATGGGCCAGGAGCTCTGCCTGCCTCTGAAGGAGATGGGATACTAAGCCAATTGCGGAATGCGGATTGCGGAATAGAATAGAAAGGATACGGACCGATAAATTTCGGAATTCGGAATGTGGAATGTAGGGGCGCGCTGCTGCGCGCCCTTGAGGCGTTCGGAATTGAGACAGTGAGGTAGCACCAGGGGCACGCTGAAGCGTGCCCCTGGTGCATGCAGGATTGAATCTATGTCCATGGTTCTGAAGGCCGAGGGGCTGAGCAAGCATTTCGGCGGCCTCATCGCGGTCAACCAGGTCAATTTCCAGGTCCGTCAGAATGAAACCGTAGGCATCATCGGGCCCAACGGGTCCGGGAAAACGACTTTCTTCAACCTCCTTTCGGGTTTGTTTCCCCCCACCCAGGGGAAGATCACCTTCTCCGGCCAGGACATTACCGGCCTTCCCCCCAACCGGAGGGTGCTGAGAGGAATGGTTCGCACCTTTCAGCTGGTCTCGGTTTTCAATTCCATGACCGCCTGGGAAAACCTGGTCCTGTCCAGCATCCGGTTTCAGAAGGAACCCATGCCGGAGCGGAAGTTTCTTTTGGCTCCCGCCCACGACGAAGGGATCATGGCCGGCTGCCGGGAGGCGATGAGGGTGGTCGGCCTGGAAAGGCAGGCCCGGACCATGACCTCCGAGCTCTCTTACGGTTCCAAGCGCATGCTGGAGATCGGGATCGCCCTTTCCTTGAAGCCCAAACTCCTGCTTCTGGATGAACCTCTGTCGGGGTTGAGCGACCTGGAAATCGTGGAAGTCCTGCAAATTTTGCATCAAATCAAAAAAAATCTCACCCTGATTATCATCGAACATAAGCTTTCCAAAATTGTGAATCTGGTCAACCGTCTCTGCGTCATGAACGAAGGAAGCTTCATCTGCGAGGGGGCGCCGGATCAGGTACTGAGCGACCGCGCAGTGCGGGAGTGTTACTGGGGAAAGGGAGAAATAAATCTGCAAGGCTGAGGTTGAGGCCAAGGCTAAGGCTGAGGCTAAGGCTAAGGCTAAGGCTAAGGCTAAGGCTTTTGACCTTGACCTAAACCTAAACCTGAGCCTTAACCTTTTCCATTGGACCCGGTATGCTGGAAATCAAAAACTTAGACGTCGCCTACGGCCATGCCCAGGTCCTTCACGATGTGTCCTTCCGGATTGAGAAAGGACAGATGGCCTTTTTCATCGGCCGGAACGGGGCCGGAAAGACCACCCTTTTGAAGACCCTCATGGGACTGCTGACGCCGCAGAGGGGAACCATCTCCTATGAAGGGGCGGAGATCTCCGGGGTTTCCCCCGAGAAGCTCTACAAGCGCGGATTGCGCTACGTGGGGCAGGAAAAAAAGGTCTTCGGCAACCTGACGGTCCGGGAGAATATCGAGATTGCCGCCTTTTCCAGCCAGGAACCGGTGGACCGGGCCTTGGAGAAGGTGACGGCGATTTACCCGAAATTGAAGGACTTCTTCCACATCAAAGCCGGGCAGTTGAGCGGCGGGCAGCGGCAGATCCTTCTTGTGGGGCGGGCCCTGGTGGGCGATCCCCAGCTTCTTCTCATCGACGAGCCCACTCAGGGGCTGGCGGCCGTGGTGATCGAGGACATCGGGGCCATTTTGAAAAGCTTGAAAGACCGGGTGTCCGCGGCGGTGGTGGAGCAGAATCTGGCTATCGTGAAACAGCTGGCGGATCGGGTCTACATCTTGAAAGAAGGAAAGATCGCCCGGGAGATCTCTGAAAAAGCGGAGGTCGCCGACACCCAGGGAATGGAAGAGTACCTATAAAATTATGAGGGGGACCTTTTGAAGGAGCAGACCTCGGGGCAGCAAAAGGCGCCGGATAACCAATCATACGAAAGCGGGAAGACTTCCGGGGGGATTTACGGACCCGCAGCATCAAGGACGGCCTGGCGGGATCTTTTGGCTATAGGAATCGCCTTCCTGGTGCTGGCCCCCATCATTTCCGTCAACCGGGTCACCGACTTCATGATTTTTTGCATCTTCGCCATGTCTTTTGACCTCATGTACGGGTACATGGGGCGGCTCTCTTTCGGACACCTGCTCTTTCTGGGAACCGGAGCTTACGCCTCCGGCCTGTTCATCAAATACTTCAG
>Ga0111180_1184_pt1 | contig 12973 bp, 11 predicted proteins | sample DeeMarSWOR324_28_FD_80237 | JGI IMG/M metagenome (GOLD analysis project Ga0111180, IMG submission 80237) | Deltaproteobacteria bacterium SM23_61
ACCGGTGGGGAGAGATATGCGCCTCATGATTGCAAGCAAGATGACTTTTCTTCCGGGCCCATGAAATCACAGGAAATTCTGAAAAGACCAGCTCTTTGGTTTTCAACGAATTTGGAGATGATCCAAATAAATTTTCCGGCTCTGCCGGAATTCGGGGCTCCAATGGATCTTGATAAGGATCTCGTCCTTCCGGGCCCTTGAAGAGGTAGAATGGAATTCAGGAAAGGATCGCCGAGTCAGGACCATCATCCATCTTCCGGGTAAAGATAAGGACCTAAGCCATCAAAGGAGGATAGAACCATGTCTAAGAGTCGAGACCTGATGCGCGGGGCTGTTGATTTACATTGTCATACCGCACCGGCCATTTTTAATCGCCTGCTGGATGATGTGGAACTGGCCAGGGTCGCCGTTGATTACGGGATGCGGGCCAATGTCTTAAAGGACCACGATATGATCACTTGCGGGCGGGCTTACTATGCAAATCGCATGATTCCGGGGGTTAAAAGCATCGGTTGTGTCATCCTGAATCGATCCATCGGCGGGTTCAATCCTTATGTGGTGGATACGGGAATTAAATATGGTGCCAAAATGGTTTTCATGCCGACCAACCATTCCAAATGGCATCAAGACTACTATGGCATTGCGGACTATCCGGGCCTTACCCGTGCCGGCAAACAGCTCGCCGGGGATGGGCTCACAATTTTTGATGAGAATGCTAAAATCAAACCGGAAGTGTTAAAGATTCTCGATCTGATTGCGGAGGCGGATATCTGTCTGGGTACCGGACATCTTCATCGCGATGAAATTTTTGCGCTCGTAGACGAGGCCGTCCAGCGTGGGGTTACGAAGGTATCGGTCACGCACGCCAACTGGGCTCTGGCCAAATTGTCGCTGGAGGATCAGAAACAACTGATGGCGAAGGGTGCTTATATCGAGTATGTAGTCTTGACACTTCTTTCTCCTGTTTTCCACGAACAAAAGCTGTCCGAGTTTGTGGAATGGATCATGGAGTTCAAGGGAGAGCGGCTGACCCTGGGTTCCGATTTAGGACAAGTCTACGGCCCGCCGCCGCCGGAGGGAATTCGTATGGCAGTGGCAGCGTTCCTCCAAGAAGGGGTGCCCGAAGGGGTCCTGGAAAAAATGATGAAAAGGAACCCGGCGAAACTCCTGAACTTAGATGAACCTCGATCGATGAGCTCCTAGATTGCGTGGGGCATGGGGCGGGACCGCGAGAGGATCCCCTCATCGGGTCCGATGGTTGGGGCGATTTCTTCTTTGCGGGACGCTTGATGGTCTGTTGGAGGTTTCTGGGTTTATCGGCAATAAGTCATCGACCCTGGAAGAAGATATGCGACTCGCGAGCCGAAACAGGGGCGTGGAGTGGTCGGGCATCCGGGTGATGTTTTCCCTGGCGGATGAAATTCCCGGAGTGATCAATCTGGGGATTGGCCAGCCGGATTTCGACACTCCGGAATTTATCCGTGAAGCCGCAAAGAAGGCTTTGGATGACGGATTTACGCGCTATCCGCCGGCGAAAGGATTCCAGGATTTACGATGGGCGATTTCCGAAAAGCTGAAAAGAGAAAACCATTTTGCAGCCGACCCGGAGACAGAAATTTTTGTGGCTGTCGGGGCCATGCAGGTCGTATTCAATACTTGTTTGCACGTGGTTGAAACGGGGGATGAGGTGATCGTCGTCGATCCCGGTTACGATTACTACTCGCAGATTCGGCTTTTCGGGGGGATTCCGGTCCGGGTCCCGGCGGAGGAAAGGAACAAATTTAAAGTTAACCCGGAAGACATCCGGGCGGCGGTTACAGATAAAACGAAGCTGATGATTATCAATACACCCGCCAACCCCACCGGGGCGATGATCGACGGGCCGAAATTGGGAGAAATTGCGGCCCTTGCCCGGGAGAACGACCTGATGGTGCTGTCGGATGAACCGTACGAACATATCGTATTTGACGGCAACCATCATGTCAGTATTGCTTCTTTTGAAGGGATGAGAGAGCGGACCATATCTGCTTTTACCCTTTCCAAGTCCTATGCCATGACCGGCTGGCGCGTCGGGTACGTGACCGCTCCCCGGGTGATCATTGATGAGATGGAAAAGCTCATGGAGCATATGGTGTCCGGGGTAACGGCCGTAGCTCAGCGGGCGGCCCTTGCCGCCCTGACCGGCCCTCAGGGTTGCATACAAGAGATGCTTCGCCAATACAATCAACGTCGCCTCCTGGTTCACCGGGGTTTGAATGCCCTCGAAGGGGTCAGTTGCCTGATGCCGGAGGGTACTTTCTATGCCTTTCCCAACTTTTCCAAGCTCGGTTTGACGTCATGGGACTTGGCAAAATATCTGGTGCAAGAACAAAAAGTGGCCCTCATCCCCGGGAGCATTTTTGGAGAAAAAGGAGAGGGGCATTTGCGGCTCTCTTTTGCCGCTGATCCCGAACGGCTGGAGGAGGGAATCGAGCGAATCAGGAAAGGAGTAGAGGCCCTCGCCGAATGAATGGCCATTTTGATTCCTCCATCCTCTCCACGGCATTTTCTCGTTGCGGAAAGATAGATCGGCAAGGAATTTTTTCAGGATATGCGACCCAAAACCTTAAGAAGAATCGTCATCGACCCGAGGGTCATCCATGACAATTGGACGCTTATCCTGGATCATCTCGGGCCGGGTACGCGGCCCGTCTGGGTGGTCAAATCCAACCTGTACGGGTTAGGGCTTGAATGCCTCCGGCATGTATCGGCAGACATTGCCGGTTATGGCGTCGAAGATTGCCGGGCAGCCAGAGCGGTCAACCGCCTGGACGACACCAAGCCCGTTTTCCTGTTATACCCGATTCCCCCGGTTTACTTTCCCCCGGAAATCTTTCCCCTCGTATGGAGCGGCAGGGTGGTACCGGCCGTAGGAGGTAGGCAGCAGATCGATGAATGGACGGAGCTGGCCCGACATAAGGGGGTCAAAAAATTCGGCGTCCAGGTGAAAATGCGATCTTTCGGCGGCCGGTTTGGTGTCGAACCGGAGGATATTGTCGCCACCATCGAACATGCCCTAAGGAAGGGCCTGGAACTCAAAGGAATCTTTTCCCATCCATCTCGCAGCGTGGTGTCTTCCCTCGAGGAATTGCAGCAGGAATGTGATCGTTTCGTCGCAAAAGTCCGCCGGGCGGCTCCGGGCACTCCGGTGCATTTTGCGGATAGTGCCTGCGTCATGCGGGGAGTCGGTAACGATCTCGATCGGGTGAGAATCGGAATGCTGCCGCTGGGCCTTCTTCCCCTGCGGCCCGAGGGACGATGGACCGAACTGAAGCTACCCTTCACCGTTTATGCCAGGGTGATCCATATCCATGCCTTGGCCGAAGCAGAGACGATCGGTTATGCCCAAGCTGGCCCCAAACAGGTATCCCATGCAGCCGTCGCCGCCATGGGATATGCTCACGGCCTTCCAAGAAACATCGAAAAAACTGGATACGGGTGGTGGCACGGCAAGAAGGTTCAGTATGCCTCGAAACCCTGGATGGAATTTTCTCCTTTTGCCATCGAGGAGGAGGACGGGGACATTCTGGGGAGTGAAATTGAAATCTTGGGACCCAACACTTCGCCCAATCTATTTGCCTGGGCGGCTGGCAAGGCACCCGAAGAATTCGTTTCCACGTTGTCCCCTTCCATCAAAAGGGAGATGGTTGGATAAACAACCAAAAACGAGGAGGATCATGGGTCCCCGGGGGGCGGGGGACCGGGGAAAATTCAGCAGAGGGGGGAAAACCCCAGAGGGGCGATTGGCCTTCGGCCCGAGCGGCTCGACTGAGCCTGTCGGGAGCCTACAGGTCGAACGACTCACCGAAGTCTCAGGCCGAGGGCTGAATCGCCCCTTGCGGGTCATGACCTACATCGAATTGGCACGCGCCTATTTCTTACGGACGTAATCCACCCACTTTTTGGCCAATTTGTAGCTTTCCCAGTAATAATCCTGAAACTCCTTGCCCACCATGATCTTGACCGGCATGCCGGCTTTCTCCAGTTTGTCCATGTGCTCTTTGCTCATCATGGCCTTTTGGAAAATTTCCTGGATCTTTTTCTGGATGGGCTCCGGAATCCCCTTGGGGCCGGCAAGGCCCCGGGTGGAGGCGGAGAGAATGGTGGGAAATCCCAGCTCCGCCGTGGTGGGCAGATCGGGGTAGAACTTGTTTCTCTGCTTATCCATGATGGTGAGCATGCGGATCCGGCCCGACTTCCACTGGCTGTAGTTATCCGCCACGGTGCAGAAAAGGACGTCCACATGTTTTCCCAGAAGGGCAGTAATGGCCGGAGCGGCCCCGTTGAAATAGACCCGCCGCAACGTTACCCCCGCACCCTCGGAAAACTGGAGGTAGCCGATCTCGTCATCCTGGAGGTAGCCTACAATCCCCGCGGGGATCTGGCCGGGTTTCTTTTTGGCGTCAGCGATGAGGTCTTTCAGGTTCTTCCAGGGGCTGTCCGCCCTGACCGAGATGGTGGTGGGGTCGAGGGCCTGGCTGATGAGGGGGACAATGTCTTCGGGCTTGAAGACGGCTTTTCGCTCCGGGTCCAGGGCGGCGGAGAGAATGTGGGGCAGATTGATCCCCCCCAGGTGATACCCGTCGGGCTTCTGCCGGGCCAGTTCCGTCCAGCCCACCTGCCCGCCGGCACCGGGTTTATTCACGACCACGATGGGCTGACCGATCTGTTTTTCCGCGATGCTCGCCACGATCCGGGCGCCCACGTCCGAACTTCCCCCTGCGTTGTAGGGGATCAGGATGCTGATCGGCTTGTTGGGATAATCCAGGGCAAAGGCGATTCCCGATAAAGCGAAGATCGCCCCCATTACCAGACTCACGAAAATTCGTCCTTTCATGTACCTTCCTCCTTCGGTTTGATTTTTCACCCGCTTGGGTTTCCCCAAGCCATCAGCCAAGTTGGCACTGCCGAGAATTGCCGCCTGGCGCTGCAACGATTGCTCACCCTCGCTTATCTCGCTTTCCGAACCACTTCCATGGGATCCTGAGAATTCATGGCCTCAAAATCCATCGATTGACCATCAGCCTCCCTCATCCTTTCCCGCCCGCTTGCCAACAAGACGGACCGCCGGGGTGAGCAGGACGACAGCGGCCACGATCAGCAGGCCGGCGGAAATGGGGCGGGTGACCAGGATACTCAAATCCCCCCCGGACATCTCCAGGGCGGTTCGCAGATTTCTCTCCATCATGGGCCCCAGAATGAGGGCCAGCACGGTGGGGGCCAGGGGCCAGTCAATTTTCCGGAAGATGTAGCCCAGGACCCCAAAGCCGATCATGATCCCCACATCGAAGACGCTCTGGTTCAGGCTGTAGGCTCCCAGAACGCAGAAGAGCAGAATGCCGGGGTAGAGAAATTGATAGCGGATTTCGAGGAGCTTGGCCCAAAATCCCACCAGGGGGAGGTTCAGGACGAGCAGGATGAGGTTCCCCAGGTAGAGGCTGGCGATCAGTCCCCACACCACATTGGGATGTTCCTTGAAGAGGAAGGGGCCGGGGGTGAGGCCGTGGATGATGAAGGCCCCCATGAGCACCGCCAGGGTGGGAGATCCCGGGATCCCCAGGGTGAGCAGGGGGACCATGGCCGCGTTGGCATAGGAGTTGTTGGCCGTTTCCGGAGCGGCTACCCCTTCGATGACCCCGGTGCCGAATTTCTCCGGGTGTTTGGACACTTTCTTTTCCACGACGTAAGCGAGAAAGGTGGGGATGATGGATCCGATCCCCGGGATGAGTCCCAGGAAGAATCCGATGATCGTCCCCCTCCCGATCGCCCCCGCGGATAGCTTCCATTCCTTTGCTTTGGGCAGGAGGTCGGTGAGCTTGGTCTTGATAATTTCCAGCACGGGTTTTTCCATGCTCAGGAGGATCTCTCCCACACCGAAAAGACCCATGACCACGGGGATGAAGCCCACCCCATCGTACAGGGCGGGGATGCTGAGCGTGAAACGGGGGGCTCCCCGCACCGGGTCCATCCCGATCATGGAGAGCAACAGGCCGAAAAGAGTCATGATCAGAGCGGCCAGCAAGGAACGCCCGGAAAGCCCGGTGACCAGGGAGAGGCCCACGACCAGCAGGGCGAAGACCTCGGGCGGGCCAAAACGCAGCGCCAGGGTGGCCAGCGGCAAGGATACCACCATGAGGGAGAAGGTGGCAAAGGTGCCCCCGATGAAGGAGCCGATGGCCGCAATCCCCAGGGCCGGTCCTCCCCGGCCCTGTTTGGCCATTTGGAACCCATCCAGGCAGGTGATCACCGAAGCGGCTTCACCGGGCACGTTCACCAGCACCGAAGTGATGGTTCCACCGTACATGGCTCCGTAATAGATGGCCGCCAGCATGATAATCCCCCCGATGGGGTCCAGGCTGAAGGTGACCGGGATCAGAATCGCGGTCCCCGCCGCGGGGCCCAATCCGGGCAAGACGCCGATGAGCGTGCCGAGAATACAACCGATGAATGCGTACAGAAGGTTCATCGGCATGGTGGCCACGGAAAAACCCTGAATCCAGTATTGGAGGGCGTCCAAAAAATCCTCCTCAAATGCCGAACATACCCACGGGCAGAGGCACTTTCAGCAAATAGTAAAAGACATGAAAAACTCCGAAGCTTCCGGCCACGGCAATGACCAGAGTGACCCACCAGTTGCCCGCCCCGAGTCCCATGGGGAGAGCAAGGAGGAACAGGAACAAGGTGATCCGGAAACCCAGGGGCTCGAGGAGGGCCAGGCATCCCAGGAGGGCAATCAGGATCAGGAAGATCCGCCACAGCCCCTGACGATCGGGTAGGAGAGTCGCCGAAAGATCCACCACGCTCTCGCCCCAGGTAGTCTGGATGAACAAGGCCAGCGCCAGGGCTCCGGTGATCAGGCTCAGCCAGACGGGGAAGAAGGCCGGCCCGAAGCCTAGTTTGTCTTCATAGGGGTAACCAAAAGAGAATAGAATCGTTAGGGCCGACACGGCTATGAATGCTACGCACATGATTTGCCAGGCTCTTTTCATCCCTTCCTCGTCTTCCCAGTTGATTCGGTATCCCCGGAGGCAAAAATGTTGTCCGAATAGCAACCTCCGTCGCCCGGAGAGATTCTATCGTTATTCATCAGGAATGGGGATGTCAAGTTAAATTTTTTACGGAAGGCGCCGGAATCCGGGTATTCAGGAATCCTCATCGGATACCACGATGGCAAAGTCCGGGCAGAGAAGGGAACACAGACCGCACTTCTTGCACTTTTCCATCTCCTGGCTCTCGGGCGGGAAATAACCCCGGGAATTAATTCATCTTCTTGGACGGCTTCAGCACCTTGGCCGGGCAGAACTCGATGCAGATTCCGCAACCTTTGCAGTATTTCTCTTCTATGTAAAGTTTAGGCATAATCTCCTCATCATAATGCCGTAAGGCGTTAGGCGTGAGAGCGCAAGGGGTTATTAATTATTCCCCTTACGCCTGCCGCCCTCGCGACTTACGGTCGTTGAAATCGATCCATGATCTTCTGGTACGTCTCCAGCCACTCCGGCCGCTCACGGTCCATGAACTCCCCCACCCAGAACTGGTCTTTTTTGAGTCCTTCTGCCCTCTTCTCGGGGGAAAACCGGACCCCTTGGGACTTGAATTTCTTCATCATCTTGGCCGGTTCTTGCTTCCAATGGGTGGGACACTGGACCATGATCTCGATGAAGGACAGTCCCTTTTTCCGGATTCCCTTCTCCAGGGCCTGGATGCACTGCTGGGGGTGGGCGGTGGTCCAGCGGGCCACGTAGTTGGCCCCGGCGGTGATGGCCATTTCGCAAAGGTCGAAGGTATTCTCCACGTTCCCGTAGGGGGCGGTGGTGGAAGGAACTCCCCGCGAGGTGGTGGGGGACGATTGCCCCCCGGTCATTCCGTAAAGGTTGTTGTTCAGGCACAGGACGGTCATGTCCAGATTGCGGCGGCAGACCTGGATGAAATGGTTGCCCCCGATGGCCGCCGCGTCCCCGTCCCCGGTGACCACGATGGCCCTCAGTTCCGGCCGGGCCAGAAGGGCGCCCGTGGCCACGGCCGGCGCCCGGCCGTGGAGCGACCAGATGGCGTCGAAGCCCAGGTAATGGGAAGTCACCCGGGCCGAACAGCCGATTCCGGCGATGAAACAGAAATGGTCCCGGGGAATTTTATCTTTTTTAATGATGCGGTCGACCGCATTCAGGGTGTAATTCAAAGCCTGCCCGATGCCGCAGCCCGGGCAGAAGATGGTGGGGAACCGGTCTCCGTAAGCTCCGGTCTCCTTCAGGTATTCCAGCATGGGGTGTTTCATAAAAACCCTTTCGGGCGCAAGGCCCAAGGCCCAAGGGACAGGATGTTTTTCACCCATTGCCTTGCGCCCTGCACCTTGAGCCATTTTCATCTAGCGATGACTTTTATTATCTCTCCGATGATCAGGTCCGGCGAATGCAGGGCCCCGAGGAAGGGGATGGAGATAAACTGTTTCGCCCGGTCCCGCAGGCTCTCCCTCAGCGGGTGCACCAGATAGCCCATGTTCATTTCCGGGAAAAAGACGTTTTCCACCTGCTTGATCAGGGACCGGATTTTCCCGTCCGGGAAGGGCCAGAGGATTTTCAGGCGGAGAAATCCTATATCCGTCCTTCCCTTGCCCCGCAGTTCCTGAACCGCCTCGAAGGCCGAGCGGGTCACGGTCCCGTAAGCCACGACCAGATTCTTGCATCCTTCCAGATGGTAGCCTTCAACCTGGGCGATTTCGTCCGCATGGTCCTCGATCTTTTGAACCAGGCGGCTCACGCAGGCCATGTGCATCTCCGGGCTGTACTTGGTCACGTTGCCGTCGGGGTGACGGACCAACCCAACTACGTTGACCCGATACCCGTCCCCCCAGGCCGGCATGGGCGGGACCTTCCCCTCGTAGGGCTCATAGGGAAGAAACTTTTCGGGGGGAATCCCCAGGGCCTGGGGTTTGATCCGGTTGAGGACCTTTATCTTTTCCCAGGGGGGAACGGTGAGCTTCTCCCGCATGTGGGCCAGGGTCTCGTCGGCCAGGAGAATCACCGGGACCCGCCACTCTTCGGCGTAGTTGAAGGCCTGGATGGTGAAGTCGAACATCTCCTGGACGGAAGAGGGAGCCAGGGCAATGATGGGGCCGCCGCCGTGGTGGCCCCACCTGGCCTGCATCACGTCTTCCTGGGAGGAGGTGATGTACCCCTGTCCGGGCCCCGGCCGCTGGACATTGACGATGAGAAAGGGGGTCTCGGACATGACCGCGAAGGAGACCGCTTCCATCATCAGGGAGAAGCCCGGGCCGGAAGTGGCGGTCATGGCCTTGACTCCCGCCCAGGAGGCCCCGATCAGAGAGCAGGCGGAAGAAATTTCGTCTTCCATCTGGATGAACCGTCCTCCCACCTGGGGCATCCTCTGGGCGGCCCTCTCCATGATTTCGGAGGCCGGAGTAATGGGATAACCGGCATAATACCGGCAGCCGGCGAAAACAGCCCCTTCCAAACAGGCGTCGCTGCCGAAGAGGTAATAATCACCCGGGGGAAGGGGTCCGCGAAGGGCCTTTTGGGCCTCTTCCGACAGTAGAGGTTCAAAGGCGGTTTCATCAACCTCGGACATATTCACTTCCTTTCTTGAAAGCCTCCAGATTCTGGCCCAGGGTCTTGGGGGGGACCGAGTCCTTGATGGCCTTCTCAAAAGACTCCCTGGAAATGACCCCGGTCAGAGAAGCGAGCGCCCCGAGGGCGACCATGTTCTGGAATTTCTTGTTTCCCGCCTCCAGGGCAATCTCCGCCGTGGGTACCTTCACGACCTTGACGTCGGTCCGGGGAATTTCCTGGACCACCGTGAGGGGGTCGATGATCAGGAGCCCCCCGGTCTTCAAGTCCTTCAGGTAGATATCGAGCGCGGGCTGGGACAGGGCCACCAACACATCCGCGGTGCGCACCTTGGGATAGTGAATCTCCCCGTCGGACAGAACCACCTCGGACTTGCAGGCGCCCCCCCGGGATTCGGGCCCGTAGGATTGGGTCTGCACCGCGTTCTTTTTGTCATACAGGGCGGCCGCGAGTCCGACGATCTTCCCCACCGTCACCACCCCCTGACCCCCGAACCCGGCGATCCGGATTTCATAGCGTTTCATCCTGATTTTCCTTATTGTTCTTGTTTAGGAAATAATAAAATTCTCTGCGCCCTCCGGGGAGGAAAAAAATCAACCGCAGAGTACGCAGAGGCCGCAGAGCTTTTTCTTTGTAAAGACAAAAAATATGAATCATTTTATGAATATGAACCCCTCTTTGCCTTTCGATCCTCGGAGGATCGAGACAAGAGGATGAACGAAGAGGAAGCAGAGAGCGCAGAGGGAAAAAATTGGAATCCTGGAATATTGGAATATTGGATTCTTGGCGTTCATTTTCCTACCCATTATTCCATCATTCCATTATTCCTTTTTTAATCCTCTGCGTGCTCTGCGACCTCTGCGGTTAAGTTTTTTATTGGTTTCCACGCTGCAAAGACTTACGACCGGGAAAAATCATTCCCGGATCGACCGGGCTCGCTCGTCCGCCTCCAACATTGCATGGTAAAGCTTCTGCTCGTCAACCGGGAAAGGCAGGTTGTGCACCGAGCTTCCCTTTACGCAAGTCCGCTTGAGGCCCTCCCAGAAGAGCGGGTCTTCCACGTTGGTGAGGCCGAGAGCCTTCAAGGTGATCGGAAGTCCGAGCTGGGAGAAAAAGGGGAGGAGCACCTGGAGCTCCTTTTCGTTCTTCTCCAGACAGAGCTGGACGATGATCCCGAAGGATACCATTTCGCCGTGGAGGTTCTGATGGACCCGGGGGAGGACGGTCAGGCCGTAGCACAGGGCATGGGCCACGGCCACCCGGAATTTGGCTCCCCCCAGGCCTCCGATAATTGCGGTCAGGAGAATGTTGGCTTCCACGATTTTCTCCACGGCGTAAGAATTTCTTCTGGCTTCCACATCTTCTTTGGCCTTGAGCCCCAGGGACAGAATCGATTCCCTGGTCTGGACGGAGAGACTCAGGGCCCCCTGGGTCGCCGAGTCGGGTTCCTTCATCCGGTCGTAACAGGGCTTCCCCTCGTACCATTTGGCCAGGGCATCGCCCATCCCGGAGGCCAGCAGCCGGAGGGGGGCCTGGGAAAGAATGGTGGAATCCACCAGGGCCAATTCCGCTCCCTTCCCGCTCACCGTAGCCTGACGGATTCCTTTTTCGTAGACTACGGCCGCGGCGGAGGCCGCCGAACAGGTGGCCGCGCTGGTGGGAATGGTGAGTAAGGGAAGCTTGAGCTGCTCGGCAACGATGCGCGAGGTATCGATGGCCTTGCCCCCGCCGGTCCCCACGATAAAGTCCAGCCCTTCTTTTTTAACAATATCCACCAGGCGGGCAATTTCGGACAGGCTGCATTCCTCGCCGAAGAGGACGAAGGAAGACGAAAGTCCGGCCGACTTGAGGCGATCTTCCAGGACGGGTCGAATGATGGAAAAGACCAGTTCATCGCCCAGGACCATAGGACGCCGGCCGAAAGGTTTCAGGTAATTTCCGGCCTCGCCCAGGAGACCCTCACGTTGAATGTACTGTTTGGCGCCCAGAAAGATATCGATCACCGGTCGTTCCTCGCCTCTAGATACTGGTTATTAGTTATTCGTTACTCGTTATTAGGTATCGGGTCCTGGTCGATGGTTGTGCGCTATCCTTTATCCTGTATGGCCGGCGTAGAGGGAAGCAATTAATAACCTATAACGAATAACGGTTCTTTTAAAGATCCGCCTTCCGCCCGCCCCCGTGGATTTTCAAAGGATGGAGATTTCCCTGGGCGTCGAAAGACATGGGTTGGGGCCCTTCCAGGACTTCCAGGTCGGCTCTCTTTTTTAACTCCTCCAGGTAAACTTCGGAGACCTCCACTTCATCCACATGAAGGGTGTTCTTGATCCGGACGATCCTGCTCTTTTCCGGGGGGGTCAGCCCGATCGACCCCAGGGCGATCCGGATGGCTTCCTGATCGGCGGAAAAATGCATGGGCACGGAGGCCTTTTCTATGCTGATTCCGGTGATGCAGTTCATGTACGTCGCCTGGTAGTTGATCTTGTCCACCAGCCTCCGGGTGGTCAGGTCGGCAAGCCCCAGCCCGGTGGCGTTGCCGTTGGAGTTTTCCGTCAGGTCACGCACGAAGAGGCGTTTCACGTTGACCGGGTGGGGGAAGACGCCCAGAAGGTCGCGGTTGCGGCCGGTCACGTTGGGGTCGATTCCCGTGCCGCTGATGTCCTTGCCCATCTCGTCCACGATGAGCAGGTCGATCTCGTTGAAGGGCAGGCGGGGCATCATCTGTTTGGCCAGTACCAGGAGTTCCTTTTCCCTGGCTTCGATCTCCGGCGGTGGAATGGCCACGATTTTGGCCGTTTCATCGTATCCGTTTTCCACCATCCCCAGCCCGCACAGGATGGGGGCCTTTTTGATCACCTCCCGTCCTGCATCGACGATGATCTTGGGGAAAGTGAACTGGATGGCGGCCTTGTGGTAATACTCAGCCCCTTTTTGCTTGCCCATGCCGATGGCCATCATCTTCATGAGGCCGCTTTCGATGGGGGCCTTGAATTTGGTGTGGGGCTTGATGCGGTTGGTCACGATGATCCAGTCGGCCTGGGAGGCATTCCTGTCGATGTAGACCGGAACCCCGTCCTCGGTCTTGCTGATCTCCACGACCTCCATGGAAGACAGGACCGGTGCTCCGGTGAAAGCCTCGGTGACATTGTAATGGGCCAGGAGGTCGGTCTGCCCTTCGGCTTTGGCTCCGCCGTGGCTGCCCATGGCGGGGAAGATGAAGGGCTTGGCCCCGATGGACTGGAGGTACTCCACCGCCGCTTTCAAAATGACGGCAATGTTGGCCACACCGCGGCTTCCCGCAGTCAAAGCTACCCGCTGTCCCGGTTTGACCTTTTTGTCCAGGGCGAGCT
>Ga0111180_1138_pt1 | contig 12840 bp, 8 predicted proteins | sample DeeMarSWOR324_28_FD_80237 | JGI IMG/M metagenome (GOLD analysis project Ga0111180, IMG submission 80237) | Deltaproteobacteria bacterium SM23_61
TCATCGATAATGAAGAGGACCTCTTTGCCGGGTTGGACGGCGGAAAAGCCATCCAGGCCTGGATGAGCCACGGGGATCGGATCGAAGCCGCCCCGGAAGGATTCCAGGTGATCGCCCATTCCCCCAATTCCCCGGTGTCGGCCATCCGCCACCCGGGTCTCAGGGCCTACGGCGTGCAATTCCATCCCGAAGTGGTCCATACCCCCCTGGGAAGAGAGATCCTTCAAAATTTTCTCTTCCGCATCTGCCAGTGTCCCCCGGATTGGACCATGGAATCTTTGGTGACCAAGACCATCCAGTCCCTGAAGGAGGAGATCGGAAAAGAAAAGGTGATCTGCGGCCTGAGCGGAGGGGTGGACTCATCCGTCGTTGCGGTCCTCCTGCATAAAGCGGTGGGAAGCCAGCTGACCAGCATTTTTGTGGACAACGGCCTGCTGCGCAAGGATGAAGCGCGGAAAGTGAAAGAGCTCTTTGGCTTTAACTTGGGCTTGGACCTGCGGGTGGTGGACGCCGGCGACCTGTTTCTGGAAAAGCTGGCCGGCGTGGTGGACCCGGAACAGAAGCGGAAGATCATCGGCAATGAGTTCATTTACCTCTTCGAGAAGGAGGCTCAGAAGGTTGGGGGGGCCGCGTACCTGGCCCAGGGGACCCTCTATCCCGACGTGATCGAGTCGGTCTCCTTCAAAGGGCCTTCGGCGAAGATCAAGAGCCACCACAACGTGGGCGGGCTGCCGGAACGGATGCATCTCCAGCTCATCGAGCCGCTGAAGGAACTCTTCAAGGATGAAGTGCGGGCCGTGGGGCGGGAGCTGGGACTGCCCCGCGAACTAATCGAACGCCACCCCTTCCCCGGTCCCGGCCTGGCCGTGCGGACGCTGGGGCCTGTGAACCGCAAAGACCTGGTCCTGCTGCGAGAAGCCGACGCAATTGTGGAGGAAGAAATGCGCCGCTCCGGATGGTACTCCCGGGTGTGGCAGGCTTTCGCCGTCCTGCTCCCGGTGTACACCGTGGGGGTCATGGGGGACGAACGGACCTATGAGCGGGTTGCGGTGGTGAGAGTCGTCCAGAGCATGGACGGGATGACCGCCGATTGGGTTGCGCTGCCCCCCGAGGTCCTGGGGGCCATATCCAACCGTATCATCAACGAAGTGCGGGGAATCAACCGGGTGGTCTACGACATTTCCTCCAAGCCGCCGAGCACGATTGAGTGGGAATAAACCAGCAAGGAGCGGAGAGCGTGGAGCGGGGAGTAAGAACCCATAACCTACGAGCAAGGGTCTTTCACTCCCTGCTCCTCGCTCCCTGCTCCACGCTTATTTAAACTTATGAAGCACGCGGAATTTGTCCACCTCCATCTCCATACCCAGTACAGCCTCCTGGACGGGGCCATGCGGCTCGATGAGCTCTTCGAGAAGGCCAAGGAATACCGTATGCCGGCCCTGGCCATAACCGATCACGGGACTATGTTCGGGGCCATCGAATTCTACCAGCAGGCCTTGAAGAACGGCATCAAACCCATCATCGGCTGTGAAGTCTATGTGGCGCCGGGAAGCCGGCTGGATAAGACAGCCAAAGGCCCCTCCGAGGTTTCCTACCACCTGATCCTCCTGGCCAAGAACCTGGCCGGCTACCGCAACCTGATGAAGCTGGTATCCACCGCCTTCTTCGACGGCTTTTATTACAAGCCCCGGGTGGACAAGGAGCTTCTTCGGCAGAACCATGAGGGGCTCATTGCCCTCAGCGCCTGTCTCCATGGGGAGGTGCCCTATTTCCTGGTCTCCGGAGACCGGAGGAGGGCCCTCCAGGCCGCCGATGAGCTGAGGTCGATCTTCTCCGACGGGAGGTTTTACCTGGAATTACAGGAAAACAAGATCCCGGAGCAGAAGAAGGTCAACGAGGGGCTGATGGAGATCGCCAGGGAGCTGTCCCTTCCCCTGGTGGCCACCAATGACTGCCACTACCTGAAAAGGGAAGACGCGCAGGCCCACGAGATCCTGCTGTGCATCCAGACGGGCAAGACCCTGAAGGACGCCGACCGGATGAAGTTTTCCACCGATGAATTCTTCTTCCGCTCGGCCGAGGAGATGGAAGCCCTCTTCTCCTACTGCCCGGAGGCGGTGAAAAATACCGTGGAGGTGGCCGAACGCTGCAACCTGGACCTGAAGCTGGGCGAGCTGCAGTTTCCCCAGTTCCAGGTTCCGCCTGGGGAGACCCTGGACAGCTTCCTGGAGAAATCGGCCCACAAAGGCCTGGAGGACCGTCTGGCCGAGCTCAGGGATTTGGGGCAGTCTCCGCCCCTGGGCATCGAATTTTACCGCCAGCGCCTGCAGAAGGAAGTGGGCATGATCCAGAAGATGGGTTTCTCCGGGTATTTCCTCATCGTCTCCGACTTCATCCGCTACGCCAAGTCCCGGGGCATTCCCGTGGGACCGGGAAGGGGTTCCGGAGCCGGCTCCCTGGTGGCCTATTGCCTGGGCATCACCGAGATCGACCCGCTGGTCAACGGACTCCTCTTCGAGCGTTTCCTCAACCCCGAGCGGGTCAGCCCCCCGGACATCGACATCGATTTCTGCATAACCGGACGGGAAGAAGTCATCCAATACGTGCGGAACAAGTACGGCCAGGACTACGTGGCCCAGATCATCACCTTCGGGAAGATGCAGGCCCGGGCCGTGATCCGGGATGTGGGGCGGGCATTGAACATGCCCTACGGGGAAGTGGACCGCATCGCCAAGATGATCCCCAACACCCTGAACATCACCCTGGAGGAGGCCCTCCAGCAGGAACCCCGCCTGAAGGAATTGGCCAGGAGTAATCCGGAGGTGAAAAAACTCATAACCCTGGCCCGGTCTCTGGAAGGGCTGCCGCGCCATGCTTCCACCCATGCGGCCGGGGTGGTGATCTCCAACCGCCCCCTGGTCGAGGTGGTTCCCCTCTACCGCGGCCAGGGCAATGAGATCATGACCCAGTACGCAATGAAGGATGTGGAGAAGATCGGGCTGATCAAGTTCGATTTTCTGGGACTCAAGACCCTGACCATGATCGAAGACGTGCTCAAACGGGTGGAAGCCTCCCGCGGAGAGAGGCTGGACATGCGCCGCCTGTCCCTGACCGACCGGAAGACCTACGACCTTCTGTGTTCGGGTGACACCTCGGGGGTGTTCCAGCTGGAAAGTTCGGGGATGAAAGACCTGGTGATTCGGCTCATGCCGGAGCGTTTCGAAGACCTGGTCGCCCTTCTGGCCCTCTACCGCCCGGGGCCGCTCAAGAGCGGAATGGTGGACGACTTCATCAAACGCAAGCAGGGCAAAACCCCCATCGCCTATGAGGTCTCGGAATTGAAGGAAATCCTGGAGGAGACCTACGGGGTCATCGTCTATCAGGAACAGGTCATGAAGATCGCCACCAAGCTGGCCAGCTTCAACCTCGCCCAGGCGGATCTTTTGCGGCGGGCCATGGGGAAGAAGAATGCCGAAGAGATGGCCATGCAGAAGAAGAACTTTCTCGAGGGGGCTCAGAAGAGCAGGATTTCGGCGAAGAAGGCGGAGAAGCTCTTCGACCTCATGGCCAAGTTCGCGGAGTACGGATTCAACAAGTCCCACAGCGCCGCCTACGCCCTGGTGGCCTTCCAGACCGCCTACCTCAAGGCCCACTATCCGGTGGAATTCATGGCCGCCCTCCTCTCCTCCGAAATGGGGAACTCGGATAAGATCCTGCGCCACCTGGGGGAATGCCGGGAGAAGAAGATCGAGGTCCTTCCCCCGGACGTGAACGAGAGCCATTCGGACTTTACCGTGGTGGGCGGGAAGATCCGGTTCGGCCTGGCCGCGGTGAAGAATGTGGGCTTGGCAGCCATCCAGTCGATCCTCTCCGCCCGGGAGGAAAAGGGGAATTTCACCTCCCTGGCCGATTTTTGCCTGAAGGTGGACCTGCGCAAGGTCAACAAGCGGGTCATCGAGAGCCTGGTCAAATGCGGGGCCTTCGATAGCCTGGGATTTTCCCGCGCCCCGCTCCTGGCGGGGCTAGAAGAGGCGATGGAATGGGCCCAGGAGGTGGAGCGGGAGAAGGCCAACCGCCAGATCACCATGTTCGGGGAATTCCAGAACGGGGGAGGGAAGACCGAACCCCGTCTCCCCCAAATCCCCGCCTGGCCCGAGAACCAGCGGTTGGCCGCAGAAAAGGAGACCTTGGGCTTCTACCTGACCGGCCATCCCCTGAGCAGCCACGTCCATATCCTGCAGCGGGTCACTTCCATGGACACCCTGAAGGTCCAGGAGGCGGCCGACGGGAAGGAGATCCTCATCGGGGGAGTGGTGAATTCCCTCAAGGAGACCAACACCAAAAAAGGAGACCGCATGGCCTTTGTCACCCTGGAGGATTTAAACGGGGTGGTGGAGGTGATCGTCTTCTCCGACCTGTATAAAAATTCCTCCCTTCTCCTGAAGGGCGAGGGCCCGATCTTCATCAAGGGAAGAGTCGATGCCGGGGAGGAGAGCGTGAAGATCATCGCCAGCGAGGTCCTTTCCTTCGAGCAGGCGGTGAGCAAGCTGACCACCAGCGTCCACCTCCGACTGCGCTCCGAAGGGCTTCGCCGGGAAGACCTGGAGGCCATCCGGGAGATCCTTCAGGATTGCCGGGGAAACTGCCCGGCGGTCCTCCACCTGATTCTGCCCGGGCAGCAGGAGGCGGTCATCGACTTGGGGGATGAATGGAGGCTGAACTGGAACGACCAATTGGTATCCCGGGTCCGGGACCTGTTGGGGTACGAGGCGGTTAGCTTCCAAGCTTAAAAATTCGGGCGAAACGGGGAAGGGACGAAACGGCGAAATGGCCCTTTTCGCCTCTTCGCCCTTTCGCCTTTTCCCCTTGCTGTAAGGTCTATCCCAATGCCCCTTTACTACCTGGATTTTGAAAAGCCCATCGCCGCGATCGACAAGAAGATCGCCGAACTGCGGACTTTCTCCTACCAGCCGAAGCCCAAGGTGGCGGAGGAGATCGCCAGGCTGGAAAAACAGCGGCAAAAAGTCCTCGCCAAAGTGTACTCCAGCCTGACCCGCTGGCAGCGAACCCAGCTTTCCCGGCACTTTAATCGCCCCACTTTTCTGGAATACGTGGATCGTCTCTTCACGGATTTTATCGAGTTCCACGGGGACCGGAAATTCGGGGATGACCCGGCCATCGTGGGGGGGGTGGCGAATTTCCAGGGCCTCCCGGTCATCATCGCAGGCCAGCAGAAGGGCCGGACGGTCAAAGAGAAGGTGTCCCGCAATTTCGGGATGCCCAACCCGGAGGGCTACCGGAAGGCCCTGCGGCTGATGAAAATGGCCGAGCAGTTTGAAAAGCCCCTGATCACCATGATCGACACCCCGGGGGCTTACCCGGGCCAGGGAGCCGAGGAGCGAGGGCAGGCTTTGGCCATCGCCGAGGACCTGCAGGCCATGGCCACGCTGCGGACTCCCATCCTTTCGGTGATCATCGGGGAAGGGGGAAGCGGAGGAGCCCTGGCGCTGGGAGTGGCGGACCGGCTGCTCATGCTGGAAAATGCCACCTATTCGGTCATCTCCCCGGAAGGTTGTGCCGCCATCCTGTGGAAAAGTGAGACGGAAAAGGAGAAAGCGGCTGAGGCCCTGAAGGGTACGGCGGCTGACCTGCATGAAATGGGGATCATCGACGAAGTCCTGGCCGAGCCCCTGGGCGGAGCCCACCGGGATGCAGAGGCCATGGCCCGGATCTTATCCGAGTCCCTGAGCCGTCACCTGAAAGAACTCCAGACCTTCTCCGTCGAAGAACTCCTGAAGCGAAGATACGAGAAATACCGCCGCATGGGCCAGGTTTTCGGGGGATAGAGATTCTGCCGTGGGGGAAAAGCCGGTCGATCCATTCGCGACATACCAGAAGAGAAAATACCGAAACCTTCTCCTCGGCTCGCACCTGACTTCCTTCCAGGTTCAGGTCAAGGAAACCGACCTGTATCTCCGGGCAACCCGCGACCTCTCCGAAAACGCACGTCAATCCGTTCTCCGTCATCGTTACCAGATGGAGAGCTATATCCTCGCTCATCCCGATTTTCTCCGCTCCCTGATCCCGGTGCCGGTCGATGAATTCGCCCCGCCCATCGTCTGCCGGATGATCCGGGCGGGGGAGGCCGCAGGAGTGGGTCCCATGGCCGCAGTGGCCGGGGCCATGGCGGAAGCGGTGGGAGAAGATTTGCTGGAGGAGTGTCCCGAAGTCATGGTGGAAAACGGGGGGGATATTTTCCTCTCCTGCGCCCGGGAAACAAGGGTAGGAATTTTTGCCGCAAGCTCACCCCTGAGCCTGCGCCTAGGCCTGGTCGTTCCCCCGGCCGGGCATCCCTGGGGGGTATGCACTTCCTCGGGAACCGTGGGGCCTTCCCTCAGCTTTGGCCGGGCCGACGCCGTCTGCATCCTTTCTCCCTCGGCATCATTGGCCGATGCCGCGGCAACGGCCGTGGGCAACCTGGTAAGCACTCCGGACGATCTGGAGGAAGGACTGCAGAGGGCGAAGGCCATTGAAGGGGTATCGGGTGCGGTTATCATCCTGGGTGAGAAGCTGGCCGTTTGGGGGGAGGTTGAGCTCATAGAAATAAAAGACGGATGATCCGCAGATTCCGCAGATTACCCAGAAATAGAATAGCGGCAATAAAGATGAACTCGTAAGAAGTCGGAATTTGATGAAATTCGTCATTCCGGCGAAAGCCGGAATCCAGGGTTCCCGGTGAGAACCGGGATCCAGTCTTTGAGATGGTTCCCGACTTTCGTCGGGACGACGTCTGGACCCCGGCTTTCGCCGGGGTGACGCTCCAAGAGACTTTTTACGTGATATCGATAAAGCTTTGTTTTTGGTAAGGAAAAGACTATAATAGGGCCGCTGACCAGGAGGTTCGACGATTGAGGGCCGAGGAAAGAGGAAGAAGCAGAAGTTGATCAGAATTGGAGTGATTTCGGACACCCATCTGAGCCACCCGACTAAAGAATTGGGAGATCTGGCGGATGGTCCCTTCAAAGAGGTGGAGATGATCCTCCATGCCGGGGACATGACCGAACTTCGGGTGCTGGATTCCTTCTCCGGGAAGAAGGTGATTGCCGTCTGCGGGAACATGGATTCTTCCCTGGTAAGGAAGGAGTTCCCCGTGAATCGGGTCATCAGCGCAGGCGGCTATAAAATCGGCTTAACCCACGGATGGGGGGCACCCCAGGGGATCGAAGAAAGAATCGCCCGGCAATTCGAGGGAGTGGATTGCATTGTGTACGGACATACCCATCATCCTTCCGCAAGGAAACGGGAAGGGATTTTTTTCTTCAACCCGGGGGCTTTCGGGGGAGGGATGGGTTCGTCCCCCAGGACCGTTGGCCTGTTGACCCTGGGGGAGGAGATTGAGGCAGAGATCATTTACTTGTGAAAGGTTTCGAGGAGAAAAAGATGGTAGAAGCTCTCTGGGCCCCTTGGCGCATGGATTATATTCTTGCGGACAAGAAGGGGCAGAAGTGTATCTTTTGCACGGTCAATGGACGACCGGACCGGGAAAGGCTGATCCTGCACCGGACTTCTCGTTCTCTGGTCATGATCAACCGTTATCCTTATTCCTACGCGCACCTCCTGGTGGCCCCGGTCCGGCATGTGGACCAGATCGGGAAGCTGAAAAAGGCGGAGATGGCCGACATTCTTTTTAATCTGGGAGTTTCCATGGAGATTCTAAGCAAGGCCTTCCATCCGGACGGTTTCAACGTGGGCATGAACCTCGGGCAGGTGGCCGGGGCGGGGATCCGCCACCACATTCATTTCCACATCGTTCCCCGCTGGATCGGGGACACGAATTTCATGCCCGCTCTGGCCGAAGTTCGGGTCATCCCCGAGCACCTGAAGCAGACCTACCGCAGGCTGTTCCCTTACTTTCAGAAGCTTCGAAGCTAGGGAGGGAATCATGGGACTGATTCGCGGAACTCTTTTTTTCATTCTCTTGATCGTCGGAATCGGGTTTGCCATCCAGAACGATCAACCCGTTTCCCTGAATTATTACTTCGGCCTGGTCACCCCTCCCTTACCGCTCTTTCTCTGGGCCTTTCTCTTTGTCCTCGTGGGGCTGATCCTCTCCGCGGTGTGGGCTTTTATCTCCCGGATCGGGGTCCACTCCCGGATTCGTGGTTATCGAAGGTCGATCGAGGAACTGGAGCGCGAACGGGACCGCCTGCAGGAGGACAATAAAATTCCTGAAAGCACGGCCCCGGTCCAAAAATCATTCCTCACCCGGGTATTCGGGGAAAAGGCGAAAGAAGGGGAAGGGGAGCAGGAAGTGCCCCCTTCCGCATGAGAGAGGCTATTTCTCGATCTTGGCGTAAAGGACGGGAAAGCCACCGGCCTCCAGGGCTTTCTTGATGGGCTCGAAGTAGAAGGTTTTCAGTTTAAAGACCACCACCCGTTTGCCGGGTTCGTCGGCGACATCGGTCACCACGCTGGTGATGTTCACGTTGGATTCTTTTATGATCCGGGTGATATCGGCCAGGGCCCCGGGCTTGTCATCCACCTGGACTTCCAGCCGGCTCCCTTTTTCCTTCATTCCCATCACGTCGATCAGAATTTCCATGATGTCGTTTTCGCTGATGATGCCCACTAGATTCCCGTCTTCCACCACCGGGAGACAGCCGATTTTGTTGTCATGGAGGAGGATGGCCGCTTCCTCGATGGAGACATCGGGGGGAATGGTAATTACATTGCGGGTCATGATTTCACCCACGGTAAGCTTGTCCAGAAGGTAATGAAGCTCACGGATTTCCAGGGAGGTGGCGGGAGAGGCCTCGGCTTTCCGGACGTCCATATTGGTCAGCAGCCCGACAAGTTTCTTTCCGTCCACCACCGGAAGATGGCGGATGTTCTTTTCCTTCATGATCTTCTTCGCCGCGATCATCCTCTCGTCCTTGGTGACCGTTACCAGGTCTTTTTTCATTTTCTTCCTGACCAACATGGGATTTCCTCCTGTCCGCTATTGATAAGATTCAAGGGTAAGTCTAACTCAGTTTATTGAATTCGAAAGGGACCGTCAAGAGGATTATTCAGAATTCGGAATGCGCCCTGAACCATGTAAGGTTCAGGGCCGGGCCCTGAATTCTATGTGGTTCGGGGCAGCCCTGCACTCTACGTAGTGCAGCGTGGATTTCGGATTGAAGGGGTTGCTTGTGGCTGCCCCCGGTGCCCCGTTCTTCTTGGAAATAGCGGGTTTTGCCTCTAACCAGTAACGTATAACCTATAACGTTTTTTCCTGGATGGGTTGTATTTTCCCGGAGAGTAGGGTAATTTGAATAAAACCTCCAGCGGATGGAAGCGGATGGACAACGAGACGCGAAGATCGCTTCAGAAATATTAGATATTGCTTTAACCTCCAGGGACAAGAACAAGGAAGACTCCGTCCCCCTCTGCGGAGTTCCTTACCACGCGGCTTCAGGGTACATCCAGAAGCTGGTGGACCGGGGATTCAAGGTGGCCGTCTGCGAGCAGATGGAGGACGCTTCCCAGGCCAAGGGGCTCGTGCGGCGGGAAGTCATCCGCATCGTGACTCCGGGGATGGTTTTCGAAGACGACCTCCTGCAGCCCAAGGCCAACAATTTTTTGATGGCCATCGCCCTGGGAGAAGAACGCTTCGGCCTGGCCATCCTGGATGCTTCCACCGGCGATTTTCAGGCCGCCGAGGTGAACACCGTCCAATCTCTTCGGGATGAAGTCCTGCGGGTGGAGCCGAGGGAGATTCTGCTTGCGGAAACGGCTAAATCGCAGGCGTCCATAAAGCGGCTGATGAGGGCATATCCCCACGCCCTTTACAGCCCCCTTCCCCCGGAGGTATTCAGCGCGGTCCGGTCCCGGGAACGACTGACCTCCCTCGGTCTCTCCCTTCCGGAAGAAGCCGATGCATCTCTTTCCGCCGCGGGGGCGATTCTTTTTTACGTGGAAGAGACGCAGAAGGTTTCCCCCACCCATCTTTCCCGGCTGGAGTTTTATCGGGTTCATGACTACCTGGTCCTGGATGAGACCACCCGGAGGAACCTGGAGCTCTTTGAAAACCTCCAGAGCCGCAGCCGCAAGGGTTCCCTGCTGGACATCCTGGATGAAACCGTAACCTCCATGGGAGGTCGAATGCTCAAACGTTGGCTCGGTTCCCCGCTCATGGACCGGGAAAAAATCCACGACCGGCTGGAGAAGGTTGAAGAACTGAAAGAAAAGGACCTGCCGCGGAAAGCCATCCGGGACTCTTTGCGCCAGGTCAAGGATCTGGAGAGGCTGTCGGCCCGCATTTCCCTGGGGGTGGCCAACGCCCGGGACCTGGTGGCTCTCCGGGCGTCGTTGAACCTGTTGCCCGACGTGCGGACCCTCCTTTCCCCCTTGGAATATGAAGGCTTTAATGGGTTCCTGGCCGATCTGCGCGATCTGCCGGACCTTCGCGATCTCCTGGAGCGGGCGATCGAGGATAATCCACCCCTCTCCCTGAAAGAAGGGGGGGTGATCAAGAAGGGCTTCGATGCCACCCTGGACCGATTCCGGGAGATAAGCCGCGAGGGGAAGGGGTGGATCGCGGACCTGGAAGCCAAGGAGCGGTTGAGGACCGGAATCACCTCCCTGAAGGTCCGTTTCAACCGGGTGTTCGGCTATTACATCGAAGTCACCAAGCCCAACCTCTCCTCGGTGCCCTCCCACTACATGCGCAAGCAGACCCTGGCCAACGCCGAGAGATTCATCACCCAGGAACTGCAGGAGTATGAGACCCAGGTCCTCCAGGCGGAAGAACAGACCGAGGCCCTGGAGTTCCAGCTTTTCCAGGAGGTCCTGAAAAAGGTGGCGGCCCAAATTCCCCGCATCCAGAAGATCGCCCAGGCCTTGGCCGAAGTGGATGTCCTCTCAGCCCTTGCCGATATAGCGGAACGGTACGGGTACAGCCGGCCGCAGCTCAGCGAGGGCGACAGCCTGACCCTTGTGGAAGCGCGGCACCCGGTCCTGGAGCGGATCTCCCTGGAGGAACGGTTCGTTCCCAATGACCTCGCCCTGAACGGGGAAGACCGGCAGATCCTGATCATCACCGGCCCCAACATGGCCGGCAAATCGACGATCATGCGCCAGGCGGCGCTGATCGTCATCCTGACCCAGATGGGGAGCTTCGTCCCGGCGAAAGAAGCTGACGTAGGGCTGGTGGACCGTATCTTCACCCGGGTGGGCGCCACCGACGACCTGGTCCGCGGTCGGAGCACCTTCATGGTGGAGATGGAGGAGGTGGCTCACATCCTGCGCAATATCACCCCCCGCAGCCTGATTCTCCTCGACGAGATCGGGCGGGGGACGAGCACCTTCGACGGACTATCCATCGCCTGGGCGGTCACCGAGTACCTCCACGACAGCTGTCCCTTTCAGCCCAAGACCCTCTTCGCCACCCACTACCACGAGCTCACCGAGCTGGCCCTCACCAAGCCGCGGGTCAAGAATTTCCACGTGGCGGTGAAAGAATGGAACGACCGGGTGATCTTCTTGCGAAAACTGGTGGAGGGGGGGACCAGCCGGAGTTACGGCATCCAGGTGGCCAGGCTGGCCGGGCTTCCGGAAGGGGTCCTCGAGAGGGCCAAGGAAGTCCTCCAGAATCTGGAACAGGGAGAGTTTACCGAAGCCGGGGTCCCCAAATTAGCCCTGTCCAAGAAGCGCAAGCTGACCTGGGAGACCCACCAGAGAACCCTTTTCCAGTCTCCTCCCGACCCGGTCCGCGAGGCCTTGCGCAGGGTCGACCCCAACCGCCTCACCCCCCTGGAGGCGCTGAATCTTTTGAACGAGATGAAAGCCCGACTTTCCGAGAATGAGTAAACCCGGGGCAGTAGGGGCGGTTCGCGAACCGCCCCCATCTCATGGGCGTCAAAAAATCCTTGATATTCCTTTTTCAAAGAAATAGACTTCTTTCAAGTCGGGGGTGGGATTCTATTTACTGCCCATGAAACCATAGCCCTTTACCTTCAGAGTTCAGAGGCGTTGTTATGAATGGGAGATACTCTCAGCCCCACTTCCAAAGAAGAAGTGGGGCTATTTTTTTACGGGAGGGAACAAAATGGGAGAAAAAGAAATCTGGCGCGGGGGGGATTTGGTCGTGCGGGCGCTCAAGGAAGAAGGGGTCAATTACATCTTCGGGCTCTCCGGCGGACACATCAACACTATATTCGATGCCTGCATCGATTTCGGCATCAAGATCATCGATACCCGGCACGAGCAGGCGGCGGTGAACATGGCGGAAGGGTGGGCCCGGTTTACCGGGAAGCCGGGGGTGGCGGTGGTGACCGCCGGTCCCGGCGCGGTGAACGCTTTTCCCGGGGTCTCCGTGGCCATGCAGAGCGGTTCCCCCGTAGTCGTTATTTCCGGGAGGAGCTCCATCGAGAGACGGGACATCGGAGCCATGCAGGACATGGATCAGATCGAGGTCATGCATCCGGTCACCAAGTGGTCGCGCAGCGTCTACAAGACGAACCGCATCTGCGAATACATGACCAGCGCCTTCCGTCAGACGCGGAGCGGGAGACCGGGACCCGTCTTCCTGGAGATCCCCATCGACATCGTGGACGGACAGTCCCACATCGAAGAAGTCGTTTGGTGCAAGGATTACCGCACGGAGCACCGGCCCTACGGAGATCCTCTGGCCATCGAGAAGGCAGCGGACCTCCTGAGCAAGGCGCAGCGGCCCGTGATCGTGGCCGGGGGCGGGGTCTGGTGGTCGGGAGCCGGCGAAGAGCTCCGGGCTTTTGTGGAAGCGACCCACATTCCCTTCTATAGCCGGAGCATGGCCCGGGGGATCATCCCTGATGATCA
>Ga0111180_1077_pt1 | contig 12732 bp, 10 predicted proteins | sample DeeMarSWOR324_28_FD_80237 | JGI IMG/M metagenome (GOLD analysis project Ga0111180, IMG submission 80237) | Deltaproteobacteria bacterium SM23_61
TGGCGTATTTGCCCATGAGCATCATGCTTTTCACATTCACCGCCATGACCCGGTCCCAATCTTCTTCGCTCACCTCAACGACACTCCCCGGACCGCTGATGCCTCCGTTGTTATCCAGGATATCCAATTTCCCCCAGCGGTCCAAAACTTTTTTCACGATCGCCTGACAATCCTTGGCCTTGCTCACATCGGCGACGAAGATTTCCGCCTCCCCTCCTTCTTTTTTGATCGCCGCCAGCGTCTCTTCCGCGGCCGCCTGCTTGATATCGACGATCATCACCTTCGCCCCCTCCCGGGCGAAGAGGATGGCTGCGGCCCGTCCGTTGCCGATCCCCGAGGCGACCGATCCCCCCCCGGTAACAATCGCCACTTTGTTTTCCAATCGAAGCCTGGACCCCATTTTTCGCCTCCGATCTTGAAATTCGAAAAGGCTTATTTCCATCGACGCTTGCATTGTGGTTGGTTTTGCCCGAGATCTTTTCCCCGGCCCAACGGACGCGATCCCGTCCTTCTTCAGCTCCGCTCGACGAGCTCGATGCGGACATTTTCCGGGGCACGAATATAGGCAATCTTGACCCCCGGGCGGATCACCTTGGGCTCCACCGCGAATTCCGCGCCTTTCTTTTTGAGCTCTCCGGCGATTTCCTCCAGGTTGTCCACCGCAAACCCGAAATGATCCAGTCCCAGATAAGGGCCGGGAGGACTTTCCGGGACTTTCTCCTCGGGTGAGACGGGAAGGATAAAAATGGCCAATCCGTCGATCTCCAGGTCAATCCTCTTCTTTCCGTCGGACTGAGTAGATTCGATGATTTTGGCATCGAACATTTTTTTGTAGTACTGCGCGATTCCCTCTGGGTCCCTGCTCATCAGGTGAACGTGATCAAAACGAAACTGGGCCATCGATCCTCCTCCTTCTCATCATTATTAATTTTGGTTCATCTCCAAATTCGCTCGTCGAATTTTTCAGGAAAGCCTGCCAAGGGCCCGGAAGGAAAGTCAGATTGCGCAGCAAGCATCGGCGGGAGATCGCCTTTCCATGAACCCCCTGTGGGTCATCCGCAAAGCGCAGCGGGGGCGGAATAAGAAAGCTTCGAAGAAATAACCGATACCCCCGCCACCGGTAGGGAGAGATATGTGCCTCATGGTTGCAAGCAAGATGACTTTTCTTCCGGGCCCATGAAATCACAGGAAATTCTGAAAAGACCAGCTCTTTGGTTTTCAACGAATTTGGAGATGATCCATTTTTTGCCAATTCTCTTTTTTCCCCTGCAGCTCTGCTTGTCCCGATGCGGGTAAAACCGCTCTTATTTCGCCAGGATGTGGATGGAGCAGGCCCCGTGGTCCAGACCGTAGATTCCGCCGCCCGTGCAGTGGGTCAAGCCGATCTTGGGATCCTTGACCTGGCGGCCTGCCGCTTCCCCTCTCAACTGCCAAACCACTTCGGTAATCTGGGCCAATCCCGTGGTTCCCACGGGATGCCCCTTGGACAGCAGGCCTCCGCTCGGGTTCACGGGGATCCGGCCGTTGATATCCGTGGCTCCCTCATCGATCAACCGGATGGCTTCCCCGTGTTTGCAGAATCCCAGCGCCTCATAATAAAGCAGCTCGGCAATGCTGAAGGCATCATGGACCTCCGCCAGATCCACATCCTTGGGAGCCACGCCGGCCATTTCATAGGCCAATTTCGAACCCCGAACCGTAATTTCAGGCGTGGTCATGTCGCGAAAACCGTTTATGAATCTTCCCGAAACCAGTACGGACCCCTTGATCCAGATTGGGCGGGTCGTATATTTTTGGGCTTTGTCCCCGCTGCAGAGGACGACCGCCGCCGCTCCATCCCCCGTTGGGCAGCATTGGAAAAGGGTGAGCGGGTCGGCGATCATCCGGGAATTCAAGACTTCCTCCACCGTGGTTTCCTTGGTGAATTGAGCATAGGGGTTCTTCGACGCGCATTTCCGGCTTTTGACAACCACTTTGGCGAAGTGTTCCGGTTTTGCCCCGAAGTCCTCCATGTACCGCCGGGCCCGCATGGCATACAGCGCCGGCATCACCATTCCTTCGTTGGCCTCGATGTCCTCCCTTTCCATGGGAAGGACGCCTCCGCCCAGAGCGCTTAGTTTTTCGGATCCAACCGCAATGGCTGCGTCGTATAACCCGCTCGCAATCCCCAGCCAGGCCTCCCGCATGGCGCTCGATCCGCTGGAGCAAGCATTTTCCATGTTGTTAATGGGCATCCCAACCATGCCCAGGTCCTTGAAAATCCTCTGCCCTAAAAGCGACCCCCCATGGAGCGAACCTGAATAGGCGGCCTGGATATCCTTCGGCTGAACTCCGGCATCCTTCATGGCGGCTAGAACCGCATCCCTGCCCATGCTGGAAAGGAGGCGGTCAGGATATTTCCCGAACTTTATCATCCCCACGCCGATGATCGCGACGTCTCTCATTTTGAATCCCTCCTTCCTTGGCAACCTCAGTCGATGGGCCTGAATTTGTAGCTTTGAACTTCGTTCCCTTGCTCGTCGACCGCGATCCTTCCAAGCTCTGCCTGCACTTCCATGTCCACCTTCAATTGCTTCGGATCGCAGGTGGTCAGCTGCCCGAGGACTCTCACTTTCTCCGGAAAATCCACATACCCGATTCCGTAGGGCGGGTTGAAGCGTTTCGGAGCCACATGCACGATGCTGTAGGAATACAGTTTCCCGCGGCTGCTCAACTGAATCGGCTCTATTTTCGCTTCGACCCCTTTGGCGAAGCATTCCGGGCAGATCTCTCGCGGAGGAAAATAATTTTGGCCGCATTTCGTGCAGTGGCTCCCGATCAGGTGCAGGCCGTCCTTTTCTTCGCTCCAAAAACCTTCTCCCGGATAGGACACTTTATTTCTGGTTCCTCCTTCAGCCATATAAACCCCCTTTTCTTTTGGCTTCTCCCCCCGTTCCATGTTCCAGGGTTTCATGATCGGTGCGGAAATTTTCCAGGATTCCGGGGCGAAAATGATCGTCCACCACATCAAAAAACTTCACCGATTCATAAAAGATTTCTTTGGCCCGATCATCCCGCGGCTTCAGGGTCGTGCTCCTCGTGTTCCGGTTGGACATCCAGGAATAGGCGCTCTCCTCCCTCATGAATATACTGGCGGATGTTACCGCTCAGGTCCCCCCGTCCGGGTTCTCGGTCTTAATGACTTCCGCCTCCAGGTTTGCCAGAAGGAGGCTCCCTCTGCACTGTTTGGGCGCCTAAGATAATTCGAAAGAATTCCGGCAATCTTCTGATGATTTATTTTTGAATAGGATCCCCAAAGGATCGAGGGCTTGAAGCGCGGAGCCAAACAAGGCTTTGAGAGAAGCAAAGAGCCCGTCATCTGAGTCGTGGTTTCGGACACGAATGCATGAATTTCTTGCCGCGGGTTGTGGAGCGGCCTACGGCCTACTATTGCCGCTCATCTATCAAAAACCCAAGACCCTGTCAAGCCCAAAAGATATTTTCTTGATCTCCTTGACATTATGAGAGTTTTTCGAAGAAAAATCCCCCGTGCGGGCATAAAAAAGTGCGCAGGGGGAGGGCGTCGACGGGGAAATTTGCCCTTGCAGCCCGAAGGCATCCTTGGCATAATAACTTAAATTTTGGAAAGTTTCGATCCCCATCGGCTTTTCCGAAAATGCCTTCGGGGACTTCCATTCCCCGAAAAACTTCTTTCGAATTGGATGAAAAAGTGAGAGGTCCGAGATTGAGCTCATGGCTTTCAAGCGGTAATCAAGGCAAGGAGGATAAGCTCGAACGATGAAGATTTATAGAGCAAAGGAAGCGATCCTGCAACCCCGAGAAGGTTACCAACTCGGTATTTTGGCTGAAGTTCAGTTAAGCCAAGACGTATCGAGCGTGGGTTTTTTCCGACCCCAGATCCCTCCCCGGGGGAAAGTGGGTGGTCATTACCATGAAGAAGTCGTCGAATTCATGTTTTTTCCCAAAAAGGCGCGGATCAGGTGCGGGTCGGAAATATTCGATGTTGCCGAGGGGGACATCGCCGTGTTCCATCCCGGTGAACTCCACGAAGTGATGGCCGGCGATGAAGGAATAAGTCCCTTGGTAGTCAAATTACCCAACAACCCAAAGGATAAAAAAGCCCCTTGACCTCCCAATGATTTGATTTCCCTGCGGCCCAGCCAAGGAAAGGCATGCTGTATCGCTTTTCATGTCCAAAGGCATAAGCGTTTCGCTTTGAAAAACGCTCCTCCCTTTGGGCGACGGTAAAACTCCTCATCAGATAATAAGGTTTATTAAGATTTATTTTTCCCTTGACAAGAGACAAAACGATTTTGTATTTCGGTGTTCAGGGCGCGAATCCGCCTAAGGCGGAAAAAATTCCGACTCTGTAGAGGAAGTGAAATGCCACATAAGGGACCCTTCCCCTTCCTCTTTCCCCCGAATCGGGGAAGAGGGCGGGGCGAGGGGATCCGAATTCCCACCTTGGAAGGAGACATGAAGACGATGGCGAACGAAAAAACCCAAAGCCCAAACCTGCCCTTGAAAGGAATGCGGGTCGTCGATCTGAGCATGATGCTCGCCGGGCCTTCCGGCTCCATGCTCTTGGGTGACCTGGGGGCCGAAATCATCAAGGTGGAACCCCCCAGGGGGGATGAAACCCGCGAGGGCCCTCCCTACTTTTACGGTGAAGACAGCGCCTATTTTTGGTCGATCAACCGCAACAAAAAAAGCCTCGTGATCGACCTGAAAAATCCGGAAGGACAGAAAGTTCTCTACGATTTGGTCGGACATGTGGACGTGGTCTATGACAATTACCGTCCCGGGGTTCTGGAGCGTCTGCAGATCGACTATGAGCACTTGAAAAAGTTTAACCCGAGGATTATCTGTTGCTCCATCTCGACCTACGGGCATACCGGCCCTTACCGTGACCGGCCGGGCTATGACCTCATCGTCCAGGCCATGAGCGGTGGAATGTCCATCACCGGAGAGCCGGGAGGCGCCCCGGTTCGCGCCGGCGTCCCCATTGGAGACCTGATGGGGGGAATGCTGGCGGTTCACGGAGTTCTGGCCGCATACATTGCCCGGGAAAAAACGGGGAAGGGCCAACGGATCGAGGTCTCTCTGCTGGACACCCAAGTCTATTACCTGACTTACGTGGCCCAGTATTACTTCCACTCCGGGAAAATTCCTGAGCCCATCGGCTCTGGGCACCAGTCCCTCGTTCCCTATCAGGCTTTCAAGACCAAGGATATCTATATCGTCATCGTCGCCCACCAGGACAACCACTTCAGGCTGCTCTGCGCGGCCATCGGCAAGCCCGAGTGGGCCGAAGATCCCCGCTTTGCCACCCGGGTGGCTCGCCTGGAAAACAAATCCATCCTGACTTCCATGATGGAAAGCCACCTCCAGACTGCCCCGGGGGATGAGTGGCTGGAAAAAATCCATAAAGCCGGGGTCCCCGCAGGGGCCATCAATACCATGGACCGCGTCCTGTCCGACCCCCAGGTTCTTTCCCGGGACATGGTCCTGGAGATCGAGAGCGCCGACCGACAAAAAATAAAGATTCTCGGGAATCCCTTGAAGATGGACGGCACTCCGGTTACAACCTTCGTCCGTCCTCCCCTTATTGGGGAACACACTCGGGAAATCCTGTCGGGCATTCTGGGATATTCCCCGGAGAAAATAGAGGACCTGCGGAAAAAAGGAATCGTGAAAACACGGGGATAAGCAAGAAAGACGCTTCAAGATTTAACCGTGAGGTGCAAACGATGGAAGCGACGAAGGCATTGGCGGAGTTCATCGTTGATACGGACCTGGGAAAGATTCCCCCGGAAGCGGTAGAATTGGGGAAGCAGGCCATCCTTGATTGCCTGGGAGTTTCCCTGGCGGGTTCCAGGGACCCCTTGGCCTTGAAGATGGTTGCGCTCCTGGGCGATATGGGAGGACGCGCCCAAGCGACCGTATGGGGGAGAAAGTTCAAGACCTCCTCTCCCCTGGCGGCCTTGGCCAACGGCGCCTTCGGCCATGCGCTGGATTTCGACGACATCAATCGTACGATGCGCGGACATCCTACCGTGCCCGTCCTTCCCGCAGTTTTAGCCGTGGGGGAGGAAATCCAGGCATCGGGCAAGGCGGTTCTCGCAGCCTACCTCGTCGGGTTTGAGGTGGAAGCCAAGCTGGGAGCGGGCCTCAATCCCCATCTCTTCGAGAACGGCTGGCATCCAACGGCCGTTCTGGGCGTCGTGGGAGCCGCCGCGGCTGCGGCCAAGCTTCTCAGGCTTTCCGCCGGAAAAGCCCGCCACGCCCTGGGGATTGCCGCCTCAGAAGCTTCGGGGCTGCGCCAGAATTTCGGGACGATGACCAAGCCCTTCCACGCGGGAAACGCGGCCAAGAACGGGGTCATCGCCGCCAAGCTTGCCCAAAAAGGCTTTACCGCAGATCCGGACATCGTCGAGGGAAAGCAAGGCTATGCCCGGGCATTTTCCGGCCCGGAAAAATACAACCTGGCGAAAATCACGGAACGGCTCGGCCGGCCCTATGATATTCTTTCTCCCGGCGTGGGACTCAAGAGGTTTCCCAGTTGCGCTCGAACCCATCCGGGAATCGACGCCATGCTGGACCTGGTGCAGGTGAACGATATTCGCCCCCAGGACGTCGAATCGATCGTCTGCCAGGGAAGCTACACCACGCCGACCATGCTCATCCATTCGCGCCCCCAGACCGCCCTGGAGGGCAAGTTCAGCATGGAATTTTGCATGGCCCTGGCGCTGCTCGAAAGAAAAGTCGGACTCCCGCACTTTAAGGACCAGAAAGTCCAGCATCCAACCGTTCAGGAACTCATCCGCAAGGTGCGGTTTGAGATTCGTCCTGACCTGGCAACGATCGAAAATTCTGGAAATCCCTCCACCACCGTGAAAGTATTGCTGAAGGACGGAAGAGAATTTTCCAAAACCGTGGATGAGGCCAAGGGAACGCCCCAAAACCCTCTCACGCCCGAGGAGATCAAGGATAAATATCGGCAGTGTGTCAGGGGAATCCAGAAAAGAAACGAGATGGAGAAGACCATCGACCTCGTCTTCAACCTGGAAGCCGTAAAAAAGGCGGCGGATCTGACGAGGCTTCTGTAAGAAACCTCCGGAGCCCGGAGACAGGAATAAGGGGCTGACGCTTTGGGAAAAGATATTGGCCCGGGCGGCGGGTCGGTCCCGGGTTCAGACCGGGGAGCAGATTCTCTTGCTTCCGCCGGGAAAAAAGGCAATGAGCGGGAGTGAACATGAATCATCCTTTCTTACAGAGGATGAGAGAAGAGGTCCTGGTCATGAGCGGGGCCATGTCCACCATGCTGGCCGGTGAAGGAGCCAACCTCGGCGGATGTGTGAGCCAGTGGATCGCGGACCATCCGGAGACCTACCGGGATCTGGTTGAAAATTACTACCGGGTGGGATGCCATATTGTATCGGCAGCGACCTCTTCCCTGAACCGGATCACCCTGGCCAAGTTCGGTTTGGCGGAAAAAATGGAGGAACTGAACCATAAAGTGATCGCCATCATAAAGGCGGTGAAGCCGCCGGGAAGGTTTATCTCCGCAAATATTGGGCCCACGGGCAGGATTCTTAAGCCTCTCGGAGACATGGACCCCGAGGAGGTACTCGAGGCTTACGGCGATCAGGCCCGGGCAATCGCCACGGGGGGAGCAGAAATCATTTATATCCTCACCATGTTTGATTTGGAAGAAGCCGTTCTGGCCCTCCGGGCGGCCAAATCCCGGGCAAATCTCCCGGTGATTGCATCGCTGGCTTTCAATCCTGCGGCCAAGGGGTACCGGACCGTGATGGGTGTCAGCCCGGAGGAGGCGGCCAAAAGGCTGGAATCCGAAGGGGCGGATGTCATTGGCGCCAACTGCGGTGGCCTCAGCCTCGACGAGGAAACGGATGTGCTCCGATCGTTGAAGGCCCATTGCGATCGGCCGCTCATTGCCAAGCCGAATGCGGGTGCACCGGAGATGAAAGATGGCCGGGAGCATTATGCCGCCAGTCCCGAATCGTTCGCCGCCCATGTGGGAGACTGGGTCCGGGCGGGAGCGCGCATCGTTTCGGGCTGTTGCGGTTCGACCCCCCTGCATATCGCCGAGATCGCGAAAAAGGTCCGAGAGATCCGCCTGCCTTAAATTTTGGGTCTTCTTCCAATTGAGTGGGTCATTTCCGTCGATTTTCCATCGCCCGGTATGCTCGTTGCCCAGGCGAAGGGGGATTCGGGAGGGGCCCAGGGGGCGCATCCCGCCCCTGGCGGGACATAATGAAGCGGTTGTTCTTTCATCGGTTCGCGTCGGATCATTATTTTGCTGGCTGGATCGGAAAGGGGATTCGGTTTTCCGCAAGGGGATCGGGGACGGGTGCCTTGCGGAGCCCAAGCGATCGCTCCGGAATCCCGATGGTTCCCGCTGATTCTGTCCCGCCAGGTACGGGACGCACCCCCTGGGCGGAGAAACTTCCGGTACTCTTTCCACCCACTCGATTGGGAGAAGAGCCTAAATTTTTTTGCACACCAGTGGGAAGGGAAAAGCTTGTCGATGGAAACGAAAACCGGCCATCCTTCCTGGAAGTCCATCCTGGTGGTCCTCACGCTAGCCCACACCGTGGCGGCGTTTTGCAATTTGAGCATTCCCCCCATCACTCCGTTTCTGCGGGATGAATTGCACCTGACATACGCCCAGGTAGGCATGCTGACCTCCTTTTTTTACACCGGTGTCGTTGCCGCCTCCATTCCAGCGGGGTGGATGAGCGATCTTCTGGGAGAAAGGCGGGTTCTGGCTCTGGGGCTGGCCGTCCAGGGAATTTTCATCATCGGGTTCGCGATCATCCATTCCTTTTTTCTCGGAGGCCTCTTTCTTCTTTTGGCCGGCATAGGATACAGCAGTGCAAATCCCGCCACCACCCGTGCGGTGGTGAATTGGTTTCCCCAGCAGGGGCGGGCCACGGCCATGGGGACCAAACAGATGGGGGTTCCGCTGGGCGGCATCCTGGCCGCTTCGCTCCTTCCCGCCATGGCTTTGGCATTCGGTTGGCGTCTTTCCCTCGTCTTTGTGGGGTTGGCGGAAATGGTGTTTATCGTCTTCGTATGGCGCGGACTGCCGGCCCATGTCAGGTCATCGAAGGAGGGTCCAAAAATCCATTGGGAGCCCTTCCGAAAAATTTTAGCCAACCGAAGCATCATGGCCCTGTCCATCCTGGGCATCTTCACCGCCGGCGCGCAGCTGTCCATCGTTACGCACCTGGTCCTTTTTCTAAAAAGTCAGCTGCTTTTCACCTCGGTCCTGGCCGGGTTTTATTTGGCCATTGCCCAAATCGGGGGGACGACCGGCCGGATCGGCTGGGGGTCGGTCAGCGATTTTCTATGGAGGGGAAGGAGAAAACCTGTTCTCGTTCTCATCGGAGGAATTGCCATCGCCCAATTGCTTTTCCTGGGGCGGGTTTCCGCCCAAGAATCGGAACTGCTGCTGATCCTTATCGTCGGTCTTCTGGGCTCCACGGCCATCGGATTCCACGGCGTTCTCTATGGTTTGATCGGGGAGTTGGTGGAAAAAGAATCCATCGGCCTGACCACGGGTCTCATGCTGACGATCACCTTTCTGGGCATCATCTTATTCCCCCCCCTGTTCGGGCATATCGTTGATCTCACCGGCTCTTATCGGATGGCCTGGGACTTTTTGGCCCTCTCATGGCTCGCGGCCACCGCGATGCTAGTCATTTTTGTTTCGGAAAAAAAGGGTCCCCAGAAGATTCTGTAAACCTGCACCAGGGACCCCGCATGCATTTGAACGCATTGGAAATGATGATAGCAGAATAGGCTCCGGGCAGGCACAATCCGGGCGCATTTCCTTGGGGGTTTATATTTTAGGTTCATCTCCAAATTCGTTGAAAGCCAAAGGGCTGTTTTTTTCAGAATGTCCTGTGATTTCATGGCCCCGGAAGGAAATTCATCTTGCTTGCAATCATGAGGCAGCTATCTCTTTCAACCGGTGGCGGGGGAGTCGATTATTTCTTCGAGGCTCACGGATCCCGCCCCCGCTGCGCATTGCGGAAGACCGGCAGGGGGTTCCTGGAAAGCGGGTCTCCCGCCGATGCTTGCCGCGCAATCTGACTTTCCTTCCGGGCCCTTGGCAGGCTTTCATGAAAAATTAGATCAACGAATTTGGAGATGATCCATATATTATAAGGATCTTCTCGCAATGGAGTGGGTAATTTCCGTCGATTTTCCATCGCCCGGTATGCTCGTTGCCAAGGCTGAGGGGGATTCGGGAGGGGCCCAGGGGGCGCATCCCGCCCCTGGCGGGACATAATGAAGCGGTTGTTCTTTCATCGGTTCGCATCGGATCATTATTTTGCTGGCTGGATCGGAAAGGGGATTCGCTTTTACCGGGATTGAAAAACGGCTCCCCCCGGGGAGAAAAAGATTTGATTCTCTGGAGGGCCACGATATAAACTAAAGATTAATTCCATTCTTGGCGGAGGTGAAGCATGATTGTGAAGGCCAATGGCATTCAGATTCATTATGAAATTTCGGGTAAAAAGGAAGGGCCGGTTGTGGTCTTGAGCCATTCCTTGAGCGCCAGTCTGCACATGTGGGATCCTCAGATGGCCGCACTTGAACCCCGTTTCCAGGTTCTCCGCTATGATACCCGGGGGCATGGCGGGACCGAGGTGACGCGGGGAGCCTATTCCTTGGAAATGCTCGGAGAGGACGCGATCGGCCTGCTGGATGCGTTGCGGATCGATACGGTGCACTGGATCGGCCTGTCCATGGGAGGCATGATCGGACAATGCCTGGCGCTGAACCATGCGCGTCGTCTTCGGAGCCTGGCTCTCTGTGACACCGGCTCGGTCGTCCCGGAGGAATCCCAGCCGCTGTGGGATGAGCGCATCGCTGCCGCGCGGAACCAAGGCATGGCGGCTCTGGTGGAAGCGACAATGGAGCGCTGGTTTACTCCTTCCTTTTGGCAAAAGAAATCGCCGATGGCGGTCCAAATCCGGGAACAGTTCCTGGCAACGTCTCCGCAGGGCTATATCGGCTGCGCCGAGGCAATTCGCAGGGTCAATTATTTGAATCGTCTTGCTGAAATCAAGATTGCCACGCTGATCGTGGTGGGGGAAGACGATCAGGGAACTCCTGTTGCCGCGTCCCAGGCCATGAACGAGCGCATCCAGGGTTCCAAGCTGGTTGTCTTGCCGTCGGCTCGCCATCTTTCTAACGTCGAGCAGCCTGAGGCCTTCAACGCCGCCTTGCTGCAATTTCTGCAGAGCCTGTAATGGCCATATTTCATGGAAACGGGCTAATTTTCCGCAGCGACCCTGGGGTTCTTAGGTGAATGATGTTCAACCCCTCGGCGAGCGTGCGCGTGTCCTCTTTTCGAAAAAGTTGAGTAGGACATTTGCTCCCGGGGAGGAATGGGACGTGACAGAATCGGCGCCGGGCCGAGGCAACATGGAAGCATTCCGATCCAGGTTCGCGGCCCGAGGAGGAAACGAAGGTTTCTTTTTAGGGATGGAGAGGTACGGAAGAGCAGCCGGAAAGGAGGCGCCTGGTGGCAGAAAGCAGCCCGCTTTTACCTCTGGTTCAAAATTATTTTGAACGGGACGTTATCGGAGCCACGCATGGATTGGAGAGGATGGCAGAAGATGACGCGGTTGAGGTGCTCAAAGCATTGCCGGTTTCCCTGGCCGTCCAGGCCATCCGGCATTTGCAGGTGAGCTATGCGTCGGCTTTGCTAAAGGATGCGGATCCCGAGCTTTTTAAGGCCATCTCCTCGTCCCTGGAGCCGCAGTTCGCCGCCACGATTTTTATGCATCTTCCCGATGATGCCCGCGAACGTTTTTTACAGCATATCCCCGACAGGCTGAAATCGCGGATCCAGGAGGCGTTAACCTACCCGGAGGACAGCATCGGGCAGATCATGTCAACCCATTTCCTCTCTTTTCACAAAGATATCCGTGTGGGCGAGGCCGTCGAAAAAATCCGTTCCCTGGCCAAGAAAAGGTTTCCTGCCTCCTATGCCTATGTCATTGATGATGAGGGACATCTTGCCGGTGTAATGAATATGCGGGATTTAATGCTCGCCGATCCGGATGAAAGTCTAGAGAAGGTCATGCGGAAAGAGGTTTTTTCTCTCCATTGCTTTGTGGACAGGGAAGAAGCGGCCAATGAGCTTTCCAAAAGACGATATTTCGCCGCCCCCGTCGTGGACAGCCAGAATCGAATCCTGGGGATCATCAAGGCCGAGCAGTTACTCCAGGGTATTCAGGAGGAGGTCACCGAAGATCTTCAGCGGATGTTCGGAGCGGGTGCCGACGAGAGAACTTTCTCGCCCATGGGTTTTTCCTTGAAAAAACGCCTCCCATGGCTCCACGTGAATCTGGCCACTGCGTTTCTCGCGGCAGCGGTGGTGGCTTTGTTTGAGGATATGATCGCCAAGCTCACGATCCTGGCGGTATTTCTGCCCGTGGTTGCAGGTCAGGGAGGGAATGCAGGGGCCCAGTCCCTGGCTGTCGTCATGCGCGGCCTGGTCATGCGGGAAATACCCAGGGGAAAAGTCCGCCACCTGATCCTGAAAGAGGGTGGAATCGGAGCGATCAACGGAGGGGTGATCGGCGTCGTGACCGCTGGGATCGCCTGGCTGTGGCAAGGGAATCCTTACCTGGGTCTCGTGATCGGGTTGGGGATGCTGGTCAACTTGATTTTTGCCGGGTTGTCTGG
>Ga0111180_1079_pt1 | contig 12599 bp, 10 predicted proteins | sample DeeMarSWOR324_28_FD_80237 | JGI IMG/M metagenome (GOLD analysis project Ga0111180, IMG submission 80237) | Deltaproteobacteria bacterium SM23_61
GCATCGTTGAAAAAGGAAGTGGGGCAGGGCGCGGCCATCAACGCCCTCAGCGGCGGGGGGGACAGCTCGGTGGTCACGGTTCTTGGCCATCGGGCGCTGGGAGACCGGTTGAAAACCGTCTTTATCGACAGCGCCCTCATGCGCGAGGGGGAGCCGCAGCGGGTGGTGCAGACTTTTGCCGCGATGAAGATCCCGGTCCGGCTGGTGGATGCCCGGGCGGATTTCCTCCAGGCGTTAAGAGGATTGACGGATCCCGAGGAGAAACGGAACGCGGTTACCAAGACCTTTTATTCAACCGTTTTCGGCAGGCTGGTCCGGGAAACAGGGGCCAAATTTCTCCTCCACGGAACGATTCTCACCGACATCGAAGAGACGGTGGCGGGGATCAAACGACAGCACAACATTCTGTCCCAGCTGGGCATTGACCCGGAGAAGGAATACGGATACAAGGTCCTGGAGCCGCTGAAGACCCTGCGCAAAGACGGGGTCCGGGAGGTGGCCAAGGTCCTGGGCATGCCCCCGGAGATCACCCAGCGGATTCCCTTTCCGGGGCCGGCGCTGGCCACCCGGGTGGTGGGCGAAGTCACGGAAGAAAGGCTGGCGGTGGTCCGAGCGGCCACGGCCATCGTCGAAGAAGAACTGAAAGACACGGGGGCCTTCCAGTACCTGGCCGTCCTCCTGAACGACCGGGCCACCGGGATCGTGGAAGGGAAGCGGGAATTCGGGCAGATCATCGTGGTCCGCTGTCTCCACAGCGTGGATGCCCGGACGGCCACCCCCGTGGATCTACCCTGGGAGAAATTGCACCGGATCTGCAAGCGTATCACCGGCATCGAAGGGGTGAACCGCTGCCTCTACGACCTCACCCCCAAGCCGCCGGCGACGATCGAATATATTTGATGAGTTGAAAAGACATGGATGAGAAGACCGGGTCAAATCCATGACTTCCTTGCTTCGACCCCAGACGGCCGGGGATATTGCCAATCTGGCGGCATTCCCCGTTTCGGGCGAAGCGGGTAACCTGACCGGTCAGTCCATCAACCTTGACGGGGGGACGGTGATGCATTGAGAGGAGAGGAAAAACCCAATGGCAACCGAGAGGAAACATAGGCAGCCGGTTGAAAATCCGAATCGGTCTTCGCCCCCAGGCTGCACGATAAAGATGTTGACTTGATGCCGCAGCTATGGTAATTGACTCACGAAAATGCTGAGAAGGCCGAGAATCCGAACTCGGCAAGACAATGACCAATCAAAGGAGGTGCCAGATGAGAAAAAATGCAGGATGGGTCTTTCTCTTGGGCATGTTCATGCTGTCTTGCGTCTTTTGGGGGTTCGAATCTCAGACCGCTTTCGCCGCCCCCGCGAAAGTGTACAAATGGAAATACGTCCAATGGCGAATCGCCGCCGAATTGGGGATGGCGGGCTACAAAGATTTGTTTGAAAAAAGGTTGCCGGCCATGAGCAACGGACGTCTTCAGATCAAGATGTACTGGGCCGGGGATTTGGTTAAGAGCGCGGAAGCCCTCGACGCCGTCAAAACCGGAATGGTTGAAATCATCGGGATGCCCAGCATCTATTTCAAAGGTGCGATCCCGGAAGCAAGCATTGAGTATGGACTCCCCTTTGGCATTCGGACCCCCGACGAAATGTACAATTTCTTGTATGGCGCTACGATGCCCGGCTTGTTCGGGGGTTGGAAAGGCGCTGATTTTATGCGTAAGGTGTACGCCAAGCACGGAGTTCACTACCTTGTGGGAGGGATCGACTGTTGGCCCGCTGCCTACATGTTTACCAAACCCATCAATAGCATCGCGGATATCAAGGGGAAAAAAGTGAGAGCCGCGGGTAACATGATTACCTGGATCGAGAAGCTCGGCGGGCAGGGTGTCTATATTCCCGGCGAAGAGGCTTATACGGCCCTGCAAACCGGGGCCTTGGATGGAATTACCTGGGGAAGCGCGATGGGGATGTACACTATGAAATTCCATGAAGTCTGTAAATATTTCCTGTATCCTCCGCTGATGCCGGTCAACCACGGGACCATCCTTGTGAACAAGAAAGTGTGGGATTCGCTGACTGATGACCTCAAGCAAATGCTGGAGTTCGGCTTCATCAAAGCCGGTTTGGATATGACCAACAATCAGAATTTCACGGGGGAACAATGGGCATTAAACGTCATGCAAAAAAAACATGGCGTTAAGATCAACACGCTAACGGGCGAGGACCTGAAAAGAGCCCATCAAGTGGCCTACCAAATATGGGATGAGGAGGCCAAAAAAAGCCCCAGCTGCGCGGAGCTGGTCCAGAAGATCAAAGACTTTATGAGGACGATGGGGCACATGGATTAAGGCCTTTTCAACCGGAGAGCCCCCCGGACGAGGGAATGGCTAAAGAGTGCCCAGGACCTGAATTCCGGGGGGCTTCTCCGGTGGGTCCCAATCTTGGAAGGTCCGGAAAAGACAAATCCAAACCCCCAAAGACCAATTCACGCCATTTTTCCCTTCGTACCGATAATCCGGGAAAACGGTTTCTTTTGGGGCTCTGCCTGCCTTGGGATTAAAGCAGAGGGAGAATTTCATGCGGGATTTGATCCGCGCGATTAATCGCGTCACCGAGTGGAGCGGTAAAATCTTGTTGTGGTTTCCCTGGATCGTGGCGGGAATCATCCTGTGGGAGATTATCTTAAGAACCTTTTTCAACCTGCCGACCATCTGGGCTCATGAACTGAGCCTCATGGTCTTCGGGGCGCTGAGTATTCTTGCCGGAGCCTATGCCCATAAGTACCGGGGACACGTAAATATGGATCTGTTTTATTCCCGCCTTTCGCCCCGGGGGAAAATGATCATGGACCTCATTACTTTTCCCTTCTTTTTATGCTTCTGCGGCATCCTGTTGTGGAAAGGATGGAATTTCGCCTGGAGGTCCATCGTGATTTGGGAATATTCGCAAAGCAACTGGGCCCCTCTTATCTGGCCAATCAAGCTGACCATTCCCATCGGGGCTCTATTGATCATCCTCCAGGGGGTGAGCAACCTTCTCTCCGATATTTCCTCCGTCTTGGCTAGGAAGGGGGAGGGGAAATAGATGGATGAGAGCTTGGTTACGCTGTTATTGTTCGTCTTTTTGATGATCGGTCTGATCAGCGGGCTGTCGGTGGGGTTTGTTTTGGGTGCCATCGGGGTCCTATTCGCATTTTTTTTATGGGGACCTCATTCGCTGGGGGTGATTCCATCTTTAATCTTCGGCAAAGGGATGCTCTCCTTCGGCCTGATCGCCATTCCCTTATTCATTCTCATGGGAGCTATCTTGCAGGAGTCGGGAATGGCCGACGGGCTCTTTGCGGCCATTCATTACTGGGGCGGGCGGCTGCGCGGGGGGCTGGCGGTTGCCGCGGTGCTCGTCTGCACCCTCTTTGCGGCCATGACCGGGATCGGAGGGACAGGAACAGTGACCATGGGGCTCATCGCCCTTCCGGCCATGCTTTCCCGTAAATACGACCGAAAGCTGGCGCTGGGATCTATCGCGGCGGCGGGTGCCCTTGGGATTCTCATCCCCCCCAGCATCATCATGATCATCTATGGCATGATCTGCCAGGTTTCCATCGGGAAGCTGTATGCCGGGGGAATTTTACCCGGCCTTCTTCTGAGCAGCCTGTACATTTCCTATATCCTGATCCGTTGCAAAATCAACCCCGAACTGGGCCCCGTCCTCGAAGGCGGGGAAAAAATCACCTGGGGTCAGAAGCTGCGGGCCACCCGGAATATCATCCCCGCCCTGGTTCTGATCCTGGCGGTTCTGGGGTCGATCTTTTCCGGGGTCTGCACCCCGACGGAGGGGTCGGCCATCGGGGCGATCGGCAGCCTGGTGTGCATGGCCTTTTATGGCGGGGTTAAATGGGAGGCCTTCAAAAGAGCCTCCCTGACTGCGGTGCGCTTAAGCGCCATGGTCATGTGGATCATTTTCGGGGCCTACGCTTTTGCCACGGTTTACACCGCCCTAGGCGCCCCGGATTTCATCCAGAGTGTGGTTAAAGCCATGCCCATCGGATACTGGGGAATCTTTGGTCTGATCCAGGCCATGTACTTCATCCTGGGGATGCTCCTGGACCCCGGGGCCATCGTCATGATCACGGCGCCCATCACCATGTCCGTCTGCGCGGCGATCGGCTTTGATGAAATATGGTTCGGGGTCATTTTCGTCATGAACATGCAGATGGCCTACATCTCCCCACCCTTCGGGTACAATCTCTTTTACATCAAGAGCATCTCTCCCGATACCCCCATCCAGGAAGTATACCAGGCCATTATCCCTTTTATGATCCTTCAAGCCATCGGCTTGGTCGTCGTGTGCATCTTTCCGGAAATGGTTTTATGGCCGTCCAATTTGCTTTTCGGGAAATAGCATCCAGGGGGAAACAGCATGTTCATTCCGTTGCTGATTACTGATCTTCTCCGCCGTGCCTTGAGACAGTACGGGGAAAAAATCGCGGTTGTGGATGAAGAGAAGCGGTTCACGTACGCCCAATTTGGAGAAAGAGTCAACCGTCTCTCCAATGGCCTTCTGAACCTCGGAATCCGGAAAGGAGAGCGGGTGGCGGTCATCGACATCAATACCCACCGCCTGCTGGAAATGTATTACGGTGTGCCGCAGATCGGGGCCATCCTTCTGCCCATTAATATCCGTCTCACCCAGAAGGAAATTTCTTACGTGCTGAAGGATTCCGAAGCGACCTGCCTTTTTCTGAATGAAGAGATGGCTCAGCTGCTGGATCGGGATTCGGTCCGAAGCCTGAAAAAATTCATTCTCCTGAAGGATCAGGAGGAACAGACGGCTCCCGCCATCGAAGGGGAGGATTACGAGGCGTTTCTGGCTCATTCCTCTCCCGTCTTTGAAAACGAAATCAGGATCGAGGAGAGCGATCCGGCCGAAATGTTCTACACCAGCGGCACCACGGGGAAACCCAAGGGTATGCTGCTCACCCATCGCATGTGCTGGATGGCCGCGATCAAGGATCTTTTCTTCGGCGGGGTCGACGACCGGACCATCTATCTTCAGGCGGTTCCCCTGTTTCATGCCAACAGCTGGAGAAAGCCGCATACGATCACCGCGGTTTGCGGTCGCCATGTGATGCTGCGCCGTTTCCGACCGGAAACGGTTTGCGAGCTCATTCAGCGGGAGAAGGTCAATTATTTCGAGATCGTCCCCACCATGGGCGACACTTTGATCCACTTTCCGGACATCAACCATTATGATTTGAGCAGCGTGAAGCGGATCGTAATCGGGGGATCCTCTTTATCCAAAGCGACCCACGACGGTTTGTTTCAAAAATTTCCCAATTGCTCCATTTACTGCGGATACGGACTCAGCGAAACCGCCTCGACCGGAACGACTTCTTCTTCCAAGGATTTTCTGGGTCATCTCCCGGAGGAGGAGAAGAAGTATAACATGCGGAAAGCTGGGTTCGAAGACCCGGTTTCGAGGGTGCGCGTGGTGAACGACAAAGGGCAGGATGTGAAATGCGACGGACAGGAGGTGGGAGAAATCATCATTCGCGGGCATGCGGTGATCGACCAATACTGGAGACTGCCCGAAGAAACGGAAAACACCATCGTCAATGGATGGTTGTATACCGGGGATATGGCCACCATGGATGAGAATGGGTACATCGAAATCGTCGACCGGAAAAAGGATATCATCATCAGCGGCGGGGAGAACATCGGCTCCATCGAGATCGAAGACGTGATCCGGGACCACCCTGCTGTCGTGGAAGTGGCCGTTGTGGCCGCGCCCCATGAGAAATGGGGGGAAACGCCGGCGGCTCTGGTGGTCCTTAAGGAAGGCCAAAGACTGACGGAAACGGAACTCCTTGCTTTCTGCAAGCAAAGACTGGCGGGCTTCAAGGTCCCGCGGATCGTGGAATTCTGGGACAGCCTACCCAAAGGTGGGACCGGAAAAATTTTAAAGAGCAAGCTCAAAGAGAAGTTTTGGCAGGGAAGGGCCAAAGCAGTCTAACCCCAGATCCCGGACACATTTTTTACGGGTATCTTTTTTCGGGACCCGGGGCCGGGCCTTTTCAGGGATTGCGGAAGCCTTCCGCCGCTTCTCAAAGCAAACATTTTTTGCTTCCAAATCTTTCCCCGCTCTGGGTTTTTGTTTTTTTCCCGTACCCGGCAATTTCCTTACCGAGATCCCGGTTGACAGGAATAAGGAGTGCTCCCTAAGATAATGGGGGTCCATTCGCAGGAGCAGCGGCAGAACGGTTCCTCAGGAGCGACCGTTTATGGCAGATGAAGAACTGTCCAAGTTGAAGATCGACAAATCGAAGGTAGCCTTTCGGGCGGGCAGAGGGAAAAAAGTTTTCTACCTGGTATTCGCCGCCCTTGGCCTGGTGGCTGCGGGGTTTTTATACCGCATGGGTTTTTTCACTCCCCCCGTCCAGGTTCAGCTGGCCAATGTGACCCAGGTCTACCCCTCGCAGGCCTACACCGTGCTGACGGCCAGCGGCTATGTGGTCCCCCAGCGGAAATCGGCCCTGGCCTCCAAGGTAACCGGCCGCCTGGTCTGGCTGGGGGTGGAGGAAGGGAACCGGGTCAAGAAGGGCGAGGTGGTGGCGCGCCTGGAAAGCCAGGACGTGGAGGCGGCCAAGGTCCAGGCTGCGGCCAACCTGGAAACGGCCCGTTTCAACCTGGAGAATGCCAGGGCTGAGCTGGTCGACGCGACCCTCAACCTGAACCGGAACAAGGAACTGGTGGAAAGAAATTTTATCGCCCGCGGTGAGTATGATACCGCCGTGGCCCGGCACAAAAAGGCACTGGCGGCGGTCAAGGCCGCCGAGGCGGTCATCAAGGCGAATGAAGCGGCCCTGGAAGCGGCCGTCATCCAGCTGGAATACACCCTGATCCGGGCCCCCTTCGATGCCGTGGTTCTGACCAAGAACGCCGACATCGGGGACATCGTGACCCCCTTCAGCGCGGCGGCGGAGTCCAAGTCGGCGGTGGTCACCATCGCTGACATGGACTCCCTCCAGGTGGAGGCGGACGTCTCCGAATCGAGCCTTCGGCTGGTGAAAATCGGGCAGCCCTGCGAGATCCAGCTGGAGGCGCTGCCGGACCGGAGACTGCGCGGGGCCGTTCACATGGTTGTGCCCACCGGGGACCGGAGCAAAGCGGCGGTGATGGTGAAGATCCGCTTCGTCGACCGGGACCCCCGCATCCTGCCGGAGATGAGCGCCAAGGTTTCTTTCCTCTCCAGACCCGTGTCCAAGCTGGATCAAGTCCCCAGGACCGCGGTCAACCAGAAAGCGGTGGTGGCCCGGGGGGAAGGGAAGGCTGTATTCCTGGTGAAAGGGGACGGGGTCGTCGAGACATCGGTAAGGACCGGGGCCCGGATCGGGGACATGTTGGAGGTGCTCACCGGCCTGAAGGCGGGGGACCAGGTGGTGCTGGAACCGCCGGCCAGGTTGAAAAGCGGGGCGAGGATCAAGGCGGGAGAATGAGAAATAAAGGGGGCAGGGTGCAAGGTGCAGGGTGCAGAAGGCAAAATGCAGGGTGTCGGGTGTTGGGTTTTGGGTGTAGGGGCGCGCTGCGGCGCGCCCGTCGGCGAGCGAAAGAAAAATGGTGTTCAGGCCAGAAGATCGCCTTTTTAAAATGATCGCGCGACGGTTAAGCGTTTGAGTTCTTTAAGGTATGTCTCCCATCGTTGAAGTCCAAAAGGTGAGCAAATCCTACCGCCGGGGTGACCGGCGGGTGGGGGTGCTGCAGGATATCAACCTGGGCATCCAGGAAGGGGAGTTCCTGGCTCTCATGGGACCCTCCGGGTCGGGGAAGAGCACGCTCCTCAACCTGATTGCCGGCCTCGACCAGGTGGACAGCGGGACCATCACCGTGGGGGGCGTGGACATCACTTCCCTGTCGGAAAGCGAGCTGGCCGCATGGCGGGCCACTCACGTGGGTTTCATCTTCCAGTTTTATAATCTAATTCCGGTCCTAACCGCCTTCGAAAACGTGGAACTCCCCCTTCTCCTCACCGGCCTGTCGCGGGGGGAGAGGAGGGAGCACGTGGAGCTGGCCCTCCGCGTCGTCAACCTGGAGGCGCGGATGGACCACCGTCCGCCCCAGCTCTCCGGGGGGGAGCAGCAGCGGGTGGCCATCGCCCGGGCCATTGTGACCGACCCGACGATTCTGGTCGCGGACGAGCCCACGGGGGACCTGGACCGGGTTTCCGCCGAGGAGGTTCTGAACCTGATGGAAAGGCTGAACCGGGAATCCGGAAAGACCATCATCATGGTCACCCATGACCCGCGGGCCGCCAAGCGGGCGGCGGTGATCCGGCACCTGGATAAGGGATTCCTGAACGATGTTCATCCTCAAGCTCCTGTTTAAGAATGCCTTCCGGCGCCGGCTGCGCACCTCGCTGACCCTCCTCAGCATCGCCATCGCCATCATGGCCTTCGGCCTCCTGCGCACGGTGGTGAGCGCCTGGTATTCGGGGGTGGAAACCTCCTCGGCCAGCCGCCTAATCACCCGGAACGCTGTGTCCCTCGTTTTTCCCCTTCCCCTGGCCTACAAAGACCGGATCCGCCAGGTCGAAGGCGTGACCCAGGTCTCCTACGGCAACTGGTTCGGCGGCATTTACATCGACCGGAAGAATTTTTTCCCCAACCTCGCGGTGCAAGCCCGCACCTACCTGGACCTGTACCCCGAGTTTATCCTTTCGCCGGCGCAGCGCCAGGCTTTTCTGCGCGACCGGAAAGGGGCGATAGCGGGGAGAAAGCTCGCCGAAAGGTTCAAGTGGAAGATCGGGGATTTGATCACCCTGCAGGGAACCATCTTCCCGGGCAGCTGGGAGTTCGTCCTCCGCGGGTTGTACCGGGGGAGGGATGAGAACGTGGATGAAAACCAGTTCTTCTTCCACTGGGACTACCTGAACGAGACCCTGAGGAAGACGTTCCCCCGCCGGGCGGACCGGGTGGGATTTTACATGATCGGGGTGGACCACCCCAACAATGCCCCCCTCGTGGTCCAGGCCGTGGATCGGACCTTCAGGAACTCCCTGGCCGAGACCCACACCGAGACGGAGAAGGCCTTCACCCTTTCCTTCATCTCCATGTCGGAGGCGATCATCGTGGCCATCCAGGTAGTATCCTTCGTGGTCATCGGGATCATCGTGGCGGTGGTGGCCAACACCATGTCTATGGCGGCCCGGGAGCGGAGCTGGGAATATGCCGTGTTCAAAACCCTGGGGTTCGGGGGCTGGCATATCGCCGGCCTCATCCTGGGGGAATCCCTGCTGATCACCCTGATGGGGTGCGCCCTGGGCGTGGCCGTTACCTTTCCCGCGGCGTATATTTTCAAAAAGACGGTCCCCATGTACCTGCCGGTCTTTCAGGTGGAGGAAACGACGCTGTACCTGGACCTGATCGCTTCCCTGGGGGTGGGGATTCTTTCCGCCCTCATCCCCACCTGGCGGGCGATCCAGGTGCGCATCGCCGACGGTCTCCGGAGGGTCGGCTGAATGGGGCTGCCCCTCTCCTACAGCATCCGCAACCTCTGGACCCGCCGTCTTACGACGGTTCTCACCGCCTCGGGCATGGCCCTGGTGGTTTTTGTCTTCACCGCCATCCTCATGATGGCCGAAGGCCTGAAGAAGACCCTGGTGGAAACCGGCTCGCCGGATAACGTCATGGTTCTGCGCAAAGGGTCCAATTCGGAGGTGCAGAGCGGGGTGGAGCGGATTCAGGCCTCCATCATCGAGACTCAGCCGGAAGTGGCCGTGGGGGCCGGCGGGAAGCGCCTCCTGGCCAAAGAGGTGGTGGTGCTCATCAGCCTGCCCAAGCGGGAGAACAACCGGGCCGTTTCCAATGTGGTGGTGCGGGGAATCGGGGAGAGCTCCCTGGCCCTTCGATCCCAGGTGAAATTGATCGGGGGAAGGATCCCCCGGCCGGGGTTGCCCGAGATCATGGCCGGTCGGAAGATTGCGGAGCGGTTCCAGGGAGGAGGGCTGGGAGAGACGCTCCGCTTTGGCCTGCGGGACTGGACCGTGGTGGGGGTCTTCGACGCGGGCAATACGGGATTCAGTTCGGAGATCTGGGGGGACGCGGACCAGCTGATGCAGGCCTTCCGCCGTTCGGTTTATTCTTCGGTCGTCTTCAAGCTCCATGACCCGGGCGAATTTCTCCCCTTCAAGCGGCGCATCGAAAGGGATCCCCGCCTGAACCTGGAGGCCAAGCGGGAGAACCGCTATTATGCCGAGCAGTCGGAGGTCATGGCCAAGTTCCTGAACATCCTGGGGCTCTCCCTCACGATCATCTTTTCCTTCGGGGCCATGCTGGGAGCCATGATCACCATGTACTCCTCGGTGGCCAACCGGACGAGCGAGATCGGAACCCTGCGCGCTCTCGGATTCCAGCGGGGGAGCATCCTGCGGGCTTTCCTCTATGAAGCTCTCTTCCTCGGGCTGATCGGCGGCCTGGTAGGGCTCTTCCTGGGTTCCTTCATGCAGCTCATCACCATCTCCACCATGAACTTCCAGACCTTTTCCGAGTTGGCCTTCTCCTTCGCCCTGACCCGGGAGATCGCCTGGAAGGCCATCGCCTTTTCATTGCTCATGGGGTTCGTGGGAGGCTTCCTCCCCTCTCTCCGGGCCTCAAGAATGAACATCGTAGAGGCGCTCCGAGCAGAGGGATGAAAACCGGGTCAGGCCTTGAATTATCACTCTTTTTAGGGTAAGAACTCAAATGAGGTCCGGGCCAGCCGCTTCGACCCGCATGACCCTACGATCAGCGGGCTTATCGATCGGCAGAGAAAGAGGGCAGGGTTCAATCCCCGGCCCCGGAGGCGCAGAATGGATGAGAAGAATGAAGAAATGTCCGAGAGGAATGCCCACCCCGGGCGGGACCTGACCCGCACGACGCTGGGGGTGCTGTTGATCGGGATGCTCATCGCGGGCAACTTCTGGATCCTGCGACCCTTCCTGCCCTCCTTGCTGTGGGCGATCATGATCGTGGTGGCTACCTGGCCGCTCATGCTGGGAGTGCAGGCGCGGCTTTGGGGCAAGCGCGGGCTCGCCGTGGCGGTGATGACCCTCGCTCTTCTGCTGGTTTTTATCGCTCCCTTCTCCCTTGCCGTGGGGACCATCGTGGGGAACGCGGAGCAGATCTCTGACTGGGCTAGATCCCTGAGAACCCTGGCCCTCTCGGCCCCGCCCGAATGGGTGGAAAGGATTCCCCTGGCCGGGCCGAAGCTCTCCGCTATCTGGCAGGAGATCGCCTCCGCCGGCAAGGAGGGTTTATTCGCCCGTCTGACGCCTTACGCGGGCAAGCTGGTTCAGTGGTTTGTGGGCCAGGTCGGAAGCATGGGGAGGATATTGATCGAATTCCTCCTCACCGTGGGAATCGCCGCGATCCTGTACTTAAAGGGAGAGACCGTCGCAGGGGGAGTGCGCCGGTTTGCCCACCGGCTTGCCGGACCCCGGGGAGAGGAAGCCGTGACCCTCGCCGGAAAGGCGGTGCGGGGCGTGGCCCTGGGGATCGTCGTCACCGCGCTGGTCCAGTCGGCCCTCGGCGGATTCGGCCTGGCGGTGGCGGGGGTTCCGGCCCCGGCGCTTCTGAGCGCCATCATGTTCTTGCTCTGCGTAGCCCAAATAGGAGCCGGGGTGGTCCTGATCCCCGCGGTGATCTGGCTGTATTGGAGTGGGCAGAGCGTCTGGGGTACGGTTCTCCTCGTGGTGACGGTATTGGTTTTGAGCCTGGACAATTTTCTGCGCCCCATGCTCATAAAGAGGGGCGCCGACCTGCCGCTGCTCCTGATCTTTGCGGGGGTGATCGGCGGCCTCATTGCCTTCGGGATCATCGGAATCTTCATCGGCCCGGTGGTGCTGGCCGTCACCTACAAGCTGATCGGGGCATGGACCGAAGGGGCGATGGACGGGGTCCGGGCAGCCGGTATTGGGAAGGAAACCGGGAGATGAGCTTCGGCCGTCAGGTCTTGGTTGCGGGAGAAATGGGATGGCGAGAAAAAAGGAAAGCTTTTATAATAAATTTCTTTGAGCCTTATTTGTGATCCTTGCCCTGGCATGCAAAACCAGGCCGGAAAGGAGAAGGAGATGGATGGCAAGAGGAGAAAGATCCTTCCTTTTTTTGTGATTGCGGCGGTTTTGGGGTTTCTTCTGGGAGGGTGCGCTTCCAACGGTACCCTTGCCGCGCAAAAGATATCGACGGGAGAGAAAGCCATCAACGATGCCAAAGTGGGCAACGCATTCCTGAACGCCCCTGCAGAACTGAATCGGGCCGAGGGAAAGATGGTCCAGGCCAGGGAGGCTCTGGCCAAGAAGGAATATGAAAGAGCCGCCCGCCTGGCGGAGCAGGCCTCGATCGACGCGGAGTACGCGCACACCAAAGCGGCCACCTCGAAGACCAAGAAGACGGCGGAGGAGATGCGGAAGAACATCGATGCCCTGCGCCAGGAAATCGAGCGCCTCTCTCAGAAGTAACTCGAAAAGGAGGAAACAGACCGTGAAATATATCGTCTCCAGATGGATGAAAAGAGGTTTGGGACTGCTGATCCCGGTTGCTTTCCTGATCGCCGGATGCGCCAATTCCC
>Ga0111180_1202_pt1 | contig 12589 bp, 11 predicted proteins | sample DeeMarSWOR324_28_FD_80237 | JGI IMG/M metagenome (GOLD analysis project Ga0111180, IMG submission 80237) | Deltaproteobacteria bacterium SM23_61
GAGCAATCTATGTGCCAGGCATGGTATCTTTTCAACCTATTGTTTTTCTTGGCTTTGTTTCCTTCAAAAATCTTAGTAGGGCAGAAGATTGACGTTCACCCTCTTCATTTCATGACGACGGCCAAAAATAAAAAACCCCATTCCATTCAAGAAATGGGGTTTCAATTTCTTTTTCCGGCCCATGTCCCTTTCCCCTTAGGGGTTAAAGGAAACTACTGCGGGAATAATTGCTGGACCTGATAACCCGGGAGCACTTTCCTGGCGTCCCCAAGGGGATTCGAACCCCTGTTACCGGCGTGAAAGGCCGGTGTCCTAGGCCTCTAGACGATGGGGACCCCGAATATCTTTCAAGTTATTAAAGTTACAATAAAAAATTGTCGATGTAAAGAAGAAATTGTGATAGGATAGCAGTTATGAAGATGATCTCCAGATCTCTCATCATTTCTCTTTTTCTAGCCTCATTGGGGCTCCTCGTTTTCCCCTGGGCACCCCCGGCAGAGGCCGCTTTCTATAAGTATACCGACAAAAACGGGGTGGTTCACTTTACCGATCGCCTTGAATCGATCCCTTCCGAATATCGGAACCAGATTAAGGAATACAAAGAAATCATCAGGGAGCCCGAGGCGCCACCCCCCCAGGAAAAGGGAGCCACCAGGGAACGCAGGGCTACGGAGCGCGACCGCCATTCGCGGGAAACCGAGCAGAAGAAAAAAGAGGCTGAGGCGAAGGCCGCCCAGGAAAAAACCGCCCGGGAGGCCAAGCAGAAAGCCAGACAAGAGATACAAGAACAAATATCCGCCTTGAATGAGGAAATTGCCGCCAAGAATAAAGAAGCCGCAAGCCTTCGGACCAACTGGATGGTCTACGACCGGATCAGGGTCAACCAGTTGAACGAAGAGGTCGCCTCCCTGCAAAAGCAGATCGAAGCCCTTAAGAAAGAACTCTCCGAGTTGCCCTGACGTCATACCCATCCTCATACCCCTGCCAGTTGCCAGATTCCGGTTGCCTGTTGCCGGTTCCCGGTTTCCCGTTTCCCGTTCCCCGTGCCTTCATCGACCTAATAACGAATAACGTATAACGTATAACGGTTTTTTAAAAAAAGGGGTTGAGTATTTTCTCGGTTTTCTCTATATATGAGGCCTGGAATATTTGATTTTTGGGAAGGGAGGAGCGAAGATGGCGGTCCAATTTTTGGGTGAAGAACACGAGATCTTCCGCAGGTCCCTGCGCAGTTTCCTGGAGAAAGAAGTCAAGCCCCATCAGGAGGAGTGGCGGAAAAACCGCCAGGTCCCCAGGGAAGTCTGGCGCAAGATGGGGGAACAGGGCTTTATCGGCTACTGGCTGGACGAAAAATACGGCGGCGTGGGAGTGGATTTCGCCTATTCCGTGGTCCTGATCGAAGAGTTCAACCGCGCCGCGGTCCGGGGGTTCTCCGCCGGGTTCGGGGTGCACAACGACATCGTCATGCCGTACATCGAAATGCTGGGGACCGAAGAGCAGAAGATGCGCTGGCTGCCCAAGTGCTGCACCGGCGAGTGCATCCTGGCCATCGGAATGACCGAACCGGGAGCGGGGTCGGACCTGCAGGCCATCCGCACCACGGCGGTCCGGGACGGAGACGATTATGTCATCAACGGGCAGAAGACCTTCATCACCAACGGGTACTACTGCGACCTGATCATCCTGGCGGTGAAGACCGATCCCAGGGCCCAGCCGCCCTATAAAGGGGTCTCTCTGATAGCGGTTGAAGCCGGGACTCCCGGCTTCATCAAAAGCCGCAAGCTGGAAAAGATGGGCCTCCATTCCTCGGACACGGGGGAGCTCTTCTTCGAGGACTGCCGGGTCCCGGCTTCCAATCTTCTGGGGCGGGAGGGGGATGGGTTCGTCCCGATGATGCGCAACCTCCAGCAGGAACGGCTCGTCTCGGCGCTGGGCTCCGTCCTGAGCGCCGACCGGATGCTGGAGAGCACCATCGAATACTGCAAGACCCGCACGGTTTTCGGCAGACCGATCTCCCGCCACCAGCACAACGCCTTCAAGATCGTGGAGATGGCCACGGAGATCGAGATGGCCAAGGATTTTACCTACCACCTGGTGCAGGACCATCTGGACAAGAAAGACATTACCAAGAAGGTGTCCATGTGCAAGTGGTACAACGGAGAACTGGCCAACCGGGTGGCCTACCACTGCGTCCAGCTCCACGGGGGCTACGGGTACATGGATGAGTACCAGATCTGCCGGGACGCCCTGGATGTTCGCATGGGGTCCATCGCCGCGGGCACGACCGAGGTCATGAAGATGATCATCGCCCGGATGATGGGACTGTAATAGAAGCATAGAGCAGAGAGCATAGAGCAAAGAGCATAGAACATAGAACATAGAACATGGGGCAAACAGCAAAGAGCATGGAGCAGGGAGCAAAAGAAAAAACGTTATACGTTATTTGTTATTGGTCATTCGTTTAAAGCGGCAACTGGCAACCGGCAACTGGGAACTGGTGGGAACTGGCAACCGGCAACGGGGAACCTTGAAAACCGTTACTCGTAACCGGTAACCAGGAACGGGGTTTATTCTTTGGTTAGATGAAAATGACTTTCATCAGGCTAAAATATTCTTGACAGGGAGGATGGGGTATAATATGGTTAACTAGCGGCAAAAGAAACCGGCCGTAATTTCTCTTTCATAATATGGTTAACTAGCGGCAAAAGAAACCGGCCGTAATTTCTCTTTCTGCTCATCCAGGGGAGGGAAGATGTCGCCGATGTCATTCTTCTGCGGTTCGAACATCGCCCTGTCTCTTCTATTCTATTTTCCCCCCAGAATCATTCTTTCCAAAAATTCACTCCGCCAAAAAGTCTGTCCAAGGGATCCCGAGACAACCCGCTCGGACTCCGGCGGGTCAGGACCAGAAAGGATTTTCCCATGCTAAGTCCCGACGTGCTGCAAAAATTAACCTCCATCGTCGGCCCGGAGCGCTGCAAGACTTCCCGGGAAGATCTCCTCACGTATTCCTATGACGCCTACGTCCATGAAGTCATTCCCGAGGCCGTCCTCTTTCCGAAATCCACCCCCGAGGTGAAAGAAATCATGAAAGTGGCCTCAGCCCAGAACGTCTTCGTGACCCCCCGGGGGGCCGGGTCCGGGCTGGGGGCGGGATCCCTGGCCAAACAGGGGGGGATCGTCCTGTGCTTCACCATGATGAACCGGATCCTGGAGATCAACACCGCCAACCGCTATGCCGTGGTCGAGCCGGGAGTGGTCATCTCCGAATTCCAGAAAGTCGTAGAGAGCCAAAGCCTTTTTTTCCCGCCGGACCCGGGGAGCGCCACGGTGGCTACCATGGGGGGAGCCGTGGCGATGAACGCCGGGGGAATGCGCGGGGTGAAATACGGGGTCACCCGGGACTACATCCTGGGGCTCGAAGCGGTCCTGCCCTCCGGGGAGGTCATGGAGACCGGGACGGTCACTGCCAAGGATGTGACCGGATACGATTTCACCCGGTTGCTCTGCGGTTCGGAAGGGACGCTGGCGGTGGTGACCAAGATCATCGTACGGCTTCTTCCCAAACCGAAGACCAAGCGGACGCTTCAGGCGATTTACGACCGGATCGACGATGCGGGCGATACGGTGGCCAAGATCATTTCTTCGGGAATTATTCCGGCGACGCTCGAGCTCATGGACAAGACGGTCATCAAGGCGCTGGAGGATTTCGCCCACCTGGGCCTTCCCCTGGATGCCGAGGCCGTCCTGCTCATGGATGTGGACGGAGACCCGGAAACCGTGGAGAGGCTGGCCGTCACGGTGGGCGAATTCTGCCGGAGCCACGGAGCCCGGGACGTGCGCGTATCCCGGTCGGAGAAGGAGAACGACCAACTCTGGACGGCACGACGTTCCGCCTTCGGGGCGGTGGCCCGGATGCGTCCCACCTGTGTGGTCGAAGACGCCACCGTGCCGGTCAGTCTCCTGCCTTCGGCGATCAAGAAAGTGATCGAGATTGGCGAGCGGAACCGGGTGCAGATTGCGGTTCTGGCCCATGCGGGGGACGGAAACCTTCATCCCCTCGTCCTCTGCGATCAAAGGGACAGGGAAGAAATGGTCCGGGTGGAGAGGGCCATGGATGAAATCGTGGACTACGCCCTGTCGGTGGGCGGGACCCTGTCCGGAGAACACGGGATCGGCATCGCCAAGGCCCGGTATTTGCCCCGCCAGCTCAGTGAAACCAGCCTGAGGATGATGCGGGCCGTCAAGAAGAGCTTTGACCCCCAGGGAATCCTGAACCCGGGAAGCTTTCTGGAGCACAGGTCATGATCCCCGAGAGCTTGAAAGAGGAAGTCTATAACTGCATCAAATGCGGGCTTTGCGTGAATTCCTGCCCGGTATACAAACAGCTTCTCTTCGAAGGGGCTTCCCCCCGGGGAAAGGTGCAGCTGATCAAAAAAATCCTGGAGGGGGATTTAGAGCCCTCCGAGAATTTTCACCTCCTCCTCTTCACCTGCCTCCTGTGTGAGACCTGCACGGTTCAGTGCCCCAGCGGCCTCAAGGTCGACCGCCTGATGAAGGCCATGCGGGCTGAGATGCTGGAGAAATTCGGCCTTGCCTGGCAGAAACGGGTCCTCTTCCACCTCCTCTCCGGCCGCCACCTGCTGCCTTTTTTCCTCTTCTGGGGACGGAACCTGGGCAATCCCCTCCTTTCCCTCTTGCCCCGGAAGGGGCGCCTGGGAACGATCCCCTATGGCAAACTTCCCCGTTTGAACCCCCGGCCGCTCCGCAAACAGTACCCGGAGAAAATCCCGGCTTCTGAACCCGCGGGTCGGGTCCTCTATTTCACCGGCTGCGCCACCCAATACCTCTTCGAAAACGTGGGACACTCGGTGATCGCCGTTTTGAAACGGCTGGGGGTCGAGGTCCTCATTCCTCCCGACCAGGTATGCTGCGGCCTGCCCATCTTTCTCTCCGGGGCGAGAAAGACGGCCTTGCAGAACATGCGCAAGAACCTGGAGATCTTCAGCCGGGAAGATGTGGATGCGCGCTGAAAAAGGAATATCCCCACCTCCTGGAGGAAATGGGGGAGGAAGCGGGAGCGGCCCGGGCCCTGGCGAAGAAGGTGCAGGATATCTCTCAATACCTTTCGCGATTTGATCTGAAAAAATTCCTGCGGCCGGTTCACGAGCGGGTAACCTACCACGATCCCTGCCACCTGCTTCGCAGCCAGGGGGTAAAAGAAGAGCCCCGCCGCCTGCTGACGAGCATTCCCGGCGTGGATCTGGTGGAAATGGAAGGCGCGGATGTCTGCTGCGGAGGCGGCGGGTCTTTTCAGTGGGAGCACCCCCAGATTGCCTCCGGGATCAGCGCGGCCAAGGTCGAGGCGATCCAAAAAACCCGGGCCGGGGTGGTGGCTTCAGGATGTCCGGGCTGCCGGCTGCAGATCTACGGAAACCTCGGGGAGAATTCGATCCGGGTGCTTCACCCGGTGGAAATTCTGGCCAAGGCTCTCTTGTGAATATGAACGTGGATTTGGAAATCAAAAGGCTGAAACTCGGGGGGAAGATCAGGGATCTTCGGCTGAAGAGGCAACGGACGCTTCGTCAGGTGGCCGAGATGACCGGGCTTTCCGTTCCGCTCCTCTCCCAGGTGGAAAACAGCGCCGTATCGCCGCCCGTAGCAACCCTGCTGAAGATCAGCAAGGCGCTGCAGGTGGGCATCGGCTATTTCTTCCGGGAAGAAGAATCGAAGGAAAGAGCGGTGGTGGTGCGCAAAGACGAACGGAAGAAGACCTTCCGCCCCATCCATACCCGGCAGAGCGACGGCGGGTACACCTATGAAGCCCTGGCCTATACCAAGAACGCAAAGCACATGGAGCCTTTCCTGGTGGAGTTCGAGCCCAAGAAGAGGGAGGCCGTATCCTTCCTGAGTCACCGGGGGGAAGAATTCATCTTTCTCTTCCGGGGTCATCTGGCTTTTTATTACGACCAGCAGGAAATCGTCCTGGAACCCGGCGACAGCCTTTACTTCGAGTCGGAGTTCCCCCACGGCTTCCGGGCCCTGCGGGGCCGCAAGGCCCAGGCCGTGGTGGTGGTGTTTTCGGAAGAATAGCTCTGGGAGTTGAGAGTTGAGAGTTGGGGGTTGAAAAAGCTCAGGCCTGAGGTTTTTCAACTCTCACCTCCCAACTCCCACCTAACGGTTTTTTAAAGGAGTTCCCATATGATCGAAATCCGCATCCACGGGCGGGGAGGGCAGGGGGCGGTGATCGCCTCGGAGGTCCTGGCCGCCGCCTTTTTCAAGGAAGGAAAATTCGTCCAGGCCTTCCCCGCCTTCGGAGTGGAACGCCGGGGAGCGCCGGTGACCGCCTTTACCCGGGTGGACGAGGAGCCCATCCGCATCCGCCATTTCATCTACGAACCGGATCACGTCGTCATCCTCGATCCCACGTTGATCGAGAGCACCCAGGTGGATGCCGGGCTGAAGGAAAACGGGTGGATCATCATTAACACGGACAGGGAGCCCAAATCTTTCGGGCGTTTCTCCCGCTTCCGGGTGGCCACGGTGGACGCCAACCGGATCGCCATCGAGCACCGGCTGGGTTCCCCCACGGCCCCCATCGTGAACACCGCCATTCTCGGAGCCTTTGCCAAAATCACCGGTATGGTAAAGGTGGATTCGGTCGTCGAAGCCATGGCCGAATTCGTCCCGGCCAACAAAGCGGGAAACGCTGCGGCGATCAAAGAGGCGTATGAGAAGGCAATGGCCTAAGGCAGCGATCAGCGATCAGCTATCAGCTTTCAGCCTTCATCTTTTCGCTTTAGCTGACCGCTGAACGCTGATAGCTGATAGCTATAAGGAGTTTATATGTCCAAACCGATTCCTTTGCTGCGTGAAGGGGAGATGCCTTGCCAGCCCGTCTCCCTCGCTTCCATGGAGTGGAACAAAACCGGAAGCTGGCGCTATCTCCGCCCCCGCTTCGAAAACAAGATCCCCCCTTGTAACGAGGGATGTCCGGCAGGGCAGGACATCGAAGGGGCCATAGTGCTGATCGGAAAGGGTAAATTTCTGGAAGCCTGGGACCTGTTCAAGGAAGAAAACCCTTTCCCCGGGGTCTGCGGGCGGGTTTGTTACCACCCCTGCGAAACCTCCTGCAACCGGGGAGATTTCGACGAGGCCCTCTCGATCAACGCCCTGGAACGGTTCATGGCCGACATGGCCCTGAAACACCGCCGCAAGCCCTCGCTGAAGAGAAGGGAGAAAAGGCCGGAAAAAGTTGCGGTCATCGGTTCGGGGCCGGCCGGCCTGACCTGCGCCTACAACCTGGTCCGGCTGGGGTACGGGGTGACGGTCTTTGAGGCCCTGCCGGTTCTGGGGGGAATGCTCCGTGTGGGGATTCCGGAATACCGGCTTCCCAAAAAAGTATTGGGGGAAGAGATCGACCAGATCCTGGAGCTGGGAGTCAGGGTGGAGGTCAACGCACGCCTGGGCGCCGGTCTGTCCCTGGATGACCTGAAGGAATACCAGGCCGTCTTCCTGGCCCTGGGGAACCACAAGAGCAGGAGCCTGGGCATCCCCGGAGGGGAAGCCCGGGGGGTCATGAGCGGGGTCGAGTTCCTCAAAGACGTGAACCTGGGGAAAAAAGTGGAACTGGGAAAGCGGGTGGCGGTGATCGGCGGGGGGAACACGGCCATCGATGCAGCCCGCGCAGCGCTCCGCCTGGGGGGTAGACCCATCATCCTCTACCGCCGGACCCGGGAGGAGATGCCGGCCTTCGCCAGCGAGGTTCACGAAGCCGAGGAGGAAGGGATTGAAATCTCCTTGCTTACCTCCCCGGTGCGGGTGATCAGCCAGGACGGGAGGATCAGCCAGCTGGAATGCGTGAAAAACCGCCTGGGCCCGCCGGACGAGGACGGCCGCAGGCGGCCGGTAGAGATCAAGGGATCCAACTATGTCCTGGAAGCAGATCAGGTGATCTCGGCCATCGGAGAGGAGGCCGATCTAGCCTCTTTGCCGAAGAAGCTGGGGGTCGAGGACAATACGGTTCCCACGGACGAACGCGGGGCCACCAAACAGAACGGGATCTTCGCCGGGGGGGACATCATCCGCCAGCCCCATACGGTCGTTCACGCCATCGCCTCGGGCAAGCGGGCGGCCATTTTCATCGACGCCTACTTGAGAAAGCAAAAGTGGGAGGGTTTCTTCGAGGCCCTGCGGGTGGGGCAAAAAGGAAGCCTGTCCATGAAGCGCTACCTCCAGGAGGAGAGCGATCGGCCCCCGCTGAGCGACAAGACGGTCCTCCTGAAGGATTTGAACCTGGATTACTTCGAATATAAGAAGCGTCTCAAGATGCCCAGGGCCAAGGCTTCCCGTCGAAGCGGGTCCTTTGATGAGGTGAACCTGGGCTTCAACGAAGAAATGGCCGTCGAGGAAGCCCGGCGCTGCTTCAACTGCGGGGTCTGCAACCTTTGCGACAACTGCTACATCTTCTGCCCGGACGTGGCCATCCACAAGGGAAAAGAAGGGGAGCTCAACATCATCGATTACGACCACTGCAAGGGCTGCGGGATCTGCATGGAAGAGTGCCCCCGGGACGTCATCGTCATGGAGGTGGAGGGAAGATGAAGAAGATCATGGTGGGGAATCATGCGGTTTCCTGGGGGGTCATGCTGGCCCGGGCGGAGGTGATCCCGGCCTACCCCATCACTCCCCAGACCACGATCGTGGAGGAACTCTCGGTCCTTTGCGCCGACGGGAGGCTGAAGGCGAGATTCATCCCCGTGGAGTCGGAACACTCGGCCATGGCCTGCTCGATCGGGTCTTCGGCGGCGGGGGTCCGGACTTTCACGGCCACCTCCTCCCAGGGGCTGGCCCTGATGCACGAGATGCTCCACTGGGCCTCCGGAGCCCGCCTTCCCATCGTCATGGCCAACGTGAACCGGGCCCTGGGTTCCCCCTACAACATCTGGGGAGAGCAGAGCGACAGCCTGGCCCAAAGGGACACGGGGTGGCTGCAGATCTACTGCGAGAGCAACCAGGAAGTCCTGGATACGGTCCTCCAGGCCTTCAAGATCGCCGAGCAGGTCCTCCTCCCGGTGATGCTGGTCCTGGATGCGTTTATTCTTTCCCACACCGCCGAGCCGGTGGACATTCCGGATCAGAAGCTGGCCGATAACTTTCTTCCTTCCTACCGTCCGGACATGCGCCTGAATTCCAAAGACCCCCGCATTTTCGGCTGCCTGGCTCCCCCCGAGTATATGATGGAGTTTCGCTACAAGATTCAGCAGGCCATGCTCCAGAGCAAGGAAGTCTGCCGGCGTGTGGATGAGGAATTCGGCCGGACCTTCGGCCGGAGCTACGGAGTGGTGGAAGCGTACCGCTGCGACGGGGCGGACTTGATCCTGGTGACCGCCGGGTCCATCACCAGCACGGCCCGGGTGGCGGTGGATGCCCTGCGGGATAAGGGACGGAAGGTGGGGCTGCTGAAGTTGCGCCTCTTCCGGCCCTTCCCCAAGGAGGAGCTCCTGGACATCGTGCGGGGGGTGGACAAGATCGCGGTCCTAGACCGGAATCTGTCCGCCGGAATCGGGGGGATTTTCGCCCAGGAGATCCGGGCCGCCTTCTGCAACGAAAAAGACCGTCCCCCGATTTACAGCTACATCGGGGGTTTGGGGGGCAGGGATATTACTCTCCAAACCTTGAATGAAGTCGTCTATCAGACCTACGAACGATCCAGGCCGGAAGAGGTGAGTGCCTGGGTGGGATTGAGAACCTAAAAACCTAGGGGGCAGGGTGCAGGGCGCAGGGGGCAGGGTGCAAAAAGAACCATATACTGCACCCCGCACCCTGCACCCTGGGCCCCGCCTTTTGAGAGGGAGCTGCCATGCGTGAGGGATACGAGTCCACGGAGCTGATGTATTCGGGGCACCTGGCCTGTGCCGGCTGCGGGGCCACGATCGCCATGCGGTACGCCCTGAAGGCCCTGGGGGACGACACGGTGATCGTCCTGCCGGCCTGCTGCTGGTCGATCATCGGGGGTCCCTTCCCCTATGCGGCGGTCAAGGTTCCCTTGATTCATACGGCCTTCGAGACCGGGGCGTCCACCGCCTCGGGCATCAAGGCCGGGCTGGAGATGAGGGGGGAGCCGGATACCACCGTGGCCGCCTGGGTGGGGGATGGGGGAACCTTCGACATCGGGATCCAGGCCCTCTCCGGCGCCGCGGAGCGGAACGACGACATCATCTATTTCTGTTACGACAACGAAGCCTACATGAATACCGGGATCCAGAGGAGCTCGGCGACCCCCTGGGGGACCTGGACCACCACCACTCCCTCCAACCACCCCAAGGGGCAGCCGAAAAAGAACATGATGGAGATTATGGCCGCCCACCGGATTCCCTATGCGGCCACCTGCTCGGTGGCTTTCCCCGAGGACATGATCGACAAGGTCCAGAAGGCCAAGTCCATCCGGGGGACGAAGTTCATCCATATCTTCTCCCCCTGTCCCACCGGGTGGAAGGCGCCCTCTTCCCTGGCGGTGAAGATCGCCCGCCTGGCCGTGCACACGAAGGTCTTCCCCCTTTACGAGGTGGAGGGCGGGATGCGGTACCACATCAACGTGAACCCCAAGAACCTTCCGGTGGACGAATACCTGCGCCTCCAGGGGCGTTTCAACCATCTCTCGGAGGAAGATGTACAAAAAATTCAGGAGAACGTGGATTGGGAATGGGAGCGGCTGCTGAAAAAGGCGCTGGACACCATATAAGAGGGCGCAGGGTGCAGGGGGCAGGGTGCAGGGGGCAGGGGGCAGAACGGGAAGCGCGAGGAACGAGGAAAGAGGAACGGGGTTTGAGGTTTGAGGTTGGAGGTTTGAGGGTTGAGGTCCGAGGAAGAAAACGGCGGCGAATCCAGGGGAAAAATAGATGAAAAAAATGGATATCTACAAATTGGTCGTCTGTATCCTGGTTTGCCAGCTTGCCGGGGTTATCGGGTCTATTTTTACCCGGCCAGCCGTCCCCACCTGGTACGCCGGATTGCTTAAGCCGCGGTTCATGCCTCCCGACTGGGTCTTTGCGCCAGTTTGGATATCCCTCTATTTCCTGATCGGAATCGCCGCTTTTCTGGTCTGGCGCCGGGGGCTCCATCACCGGGTCGTGAGGAGGGCCCTGGCCTTTTTCGGGGTCCAGCTGGTCTTGAACGTCCTCTGGTCCTTTTTATTCTTCGGGCTGAGATCTCCCCTGGCGGGCCTGGTCGAAATCTCCATCCTGGGCATCGCCATCATCCTGACGGTTCAGAGTTTCCTTAAAGTGTCCCGGACCGGCGGGCTCCTGCTGATCCCCTATTTCCTCTGGGTTTCTTTTGCCACCGGCCTCAACCTGTCCATCTGGTGGTTGAATTGTTAAAGAAGACTCTTCCCCGGAGCGAATAACCAAATTCTGCCCTTGCTTTTTCTATTCTTTAACCTGCCTAAGAACAAGCTTGTGGCCCGGGAGCAAGGGCATTGCCCGGAAAAAGCATCGGCGGGAGAGGTTTTGCCCAGGGAAAGGAAACCCGGTTTCCTCAAAATGAGGCGGGCCCACGGGCGCCCAGCCGGGCGCCCCTTTGCCCGCCCGGCCCAGGTAATGAAGCGTGCCTCATGGTTTTTTCGGGCAATGCCCTTGCTCCCGGGCCTGGCAATGCCAGACATTCGATTCGTCTTTGGCCTACTGAGTAAAAGATGAAGGAGGCCAGGAACAAAATTCGCATTGATCCGCCCCATCAAATCCGTTAAAATCCGCGTTATGGTTACCCGAATCAAAAGCCTCGTTGTCGTCGGGTTTTTGGTTTTGGCCGTCTGGCTTGGCCATCTTCCTTGCGTTTTTGCCCAGACCCGGGTGGGGGAGAAAGCTCCGGGGTTCATAACCACCACCCTGGAGGGGAAGAGGGTTGCTCTGAAGAAATACTGGGAGCAGAAGGGATACAAGGCCATTGTTCTTTCCTTTTTTGCCACCTGGTGCCAGCCCTGCAGGGAGGACCTCAAATACCTGCAGGGGCTGCAGGCACAGCTGGGTAGCCGGGGATTTCTGGCGTTGGCGATACTTACCCAGGATTCTTCGGTCAAACCGGAGGCGGTCAAGAAGTTTTTGAAAAACCTGGGAGTCAACCTGCCGGTTCTCTTGGACGAATTCGGAATCATCGGGAAACGCTACGGGGTCATCGCTCTCCCCTGCAACGTCCTCATCGACAAGCAAGGAATCCTGCGGGCGAAATATCTGGGGTATGGCGACGCGGTGAAAAAGGACTTTGAAGGGCGGCTGAAACCTCTCCTCTCCCTTCCCTGACCCTGCCAGGCCGAAGCCAAAGAAAAAATCCTTCTAAATAGGAGTCTTCAGCAGGCTGGAACGGTAGAGGGCGAAGAGCGCCTTCAGCGCTTTCTCCGGGGAAGGAAACACCGGTACATGCTGGTCCTCCAGCCACCGGAGAGACTCATCCCTTCCCGAGGGGAATCCGGCGAACCAGAGAGCGACCGGCTTTCCGGCTTTCAGGGGCTGAAGGAAGGGCTGGAAAAACTCCCTCGGGGCGTTTGAAATCCGCGGGGGAAGCTGGATGGCCAGGGCATCCACATTCGGGT
>Ga0111180_1203_pt1 | contig 12571 bp, 16 predicted proteins | sample DeeMarSWOR324_28_FD_80237 | JGI IMG/M metagenome (GOLD analysis project Ga0111180, IMG submission 80237) | Deltaproteobacteria bacterium SM23_61
CCTTCCGGGGTCGAATGCGGGTCTCGGGATTGAAAACAAAATTAAATCTTCACCACCTTTGTCGCTTGCGGCCCCTTGGCGCCTTCGATGATCTCGAATTCCACCTTCTGCCCTTCGGCCAATGATTTGAACCCCTCTCCCACAATGGCCGTATAATGCACGAAGATGTCGCGACCTCCCTCCTGTTCGATAAAACCATACCCTTTGGCATCATTGAACCACTTCACCCGACCCGTCAACTTCATTCAAATCCTCCTTTTCCGCACTTGGACCGATGACCCGCGAAATCGGTCCCTTGCCTGCCGAGAGAGATTCGGCTGTTCGTGCCATTACCACAGATACCCAAATCCTGTCAAGCGATTTTTATGAGCATTTTTGCGGCTCTTTTCTATCTGTGTTTATCCCTGTTCATCCGTGTCCCTTTCGGTTTTTTTATTTGGCGTGCCCTCCCAGCTGCCCGCAGGCCGCCAGGATGTCCGACCCCTTGCTCTGCCGGAGCATGGCCGTGAAACCCTTGGCCCTGAGGACCTCCCGGAATTTCTGCACCGTCTCATCCGCAGGCCTGCGAAAGGGGCTTCCGGGGTGTTCATTGAAAGCGATCAGATTTACCTTGGCCCGGATCCCTTTTAACAGCCGGGTCAGCCGCAGCGCATCCTCCTGGGAATCGTTCACCCCGTGGATCAGGACGTATTCAAAGGTGATCCTCTCCCGGTTGGGCAGGGGAATCTTCCGGCAGGCGGAAAGAAGGTCTTTGAGGGGGTACTTCTTGTTGACGGGCATGAGTTTGCTGCGCTGTTCATCCGTGGCGGCGTTGAGGGATATGGCCAGTTTGACGAAGTTCCTGCGGGAGAGGAGGTCAACCATCTCCGGGATGATTCCTGCCGTGGACACGGTGATCCGGCGGTTGGAGAACTGGAGCCCCAGGGGGGCCCGGAGAATTTCCAGGGCCTGGAGAACATTCTCGAAATTCTGCAAAGGTTCCCCCATCCCCATGAGGACCAGGTTGGTGAGCTTTTGTCCGGCAGACAGGCCGGCCCGTACGCTGATCACCTGGTCGATGATCTCCGAAGGTTTTAAGTCCCGGATCCATCCCCCCTTGCCGGTCAGGCAGAAGCGGCAGCCCAGGGCGCAGCCCACCTGGCTGGAGAGGCAAAGGGTGAAGTGGTCCCTTTCCGGCAAAAGGACGCTTTCGATCGCCTCTCCGTCGGGAAGGATAAAACGGTATTTCTTCGTCCCATCCTCGGAGGAATGGATTTCCGCCGGTTCCAGCCAGGTGATCCGGGCGGATTCTTCCAATTTCCGGCGGAAACCCCTGGAGAGGTTGGTCATTTCTTCGAAGCTGCGCGCTCCCTTCCCGTAGAGCCACCGGGCCACCTGGATGGCCCGGAAAGACTTTTCCCCCAGGGAGACGATGAAAGTCTCCAGGTCCTTCAGCGAAAAGTCTTTCAGAGAAACGCGGCCATCCGTCTCGCTCATGAATCCTTCGCCGCCGCCTCTCCGGCCGCCCAGCCCGTGCTGAAGGCCGCCTGCAGGTTGTACCCGCCGGTTTTCCCGTCGATGTCGATTATTTCCCCGCAGAAATAAAGACCGCGGATGATCCTCGATTCCAGGGTGGCGGGATGAATCTCCTTCACCGTAACCCCTCCGGCGGTGATGATCGCTTCCTCCATGGGCCTGGCTTTCCGCAGGGTAAAACGCCAGTCCTTGAGCAGGTGAACCATTTTCTTCCGTTCTTCCATCCGGATTTCTCCCCCTTTCCGGTCAGAGGGCAGCTCCGCCCTCCGCAGGAAAACGGGGACCATACTCCGGGGCAGAAGGTTGGGCAGAATATTGAGGATCTTCTTTTTGCCCCCCGTCCCGAATTCCCGCAGGAGACGCCGGTCCACCTGCTCGGGAGAAAGGGCCGGTTTAAGGTCGATGGAAAGCTCCACTTTTCCTTTTCCCAGTTCATCCACCGCCCGCCCGCTCAAGGCGAGGATGATCGGGCCCGAAACCCCGAAATGGGTGAAGAACATCTCCCCAAATTCTTCCTCCACCTTTTGGCCCGAGGCCAGGAGAGAGGCGCGGACATTCTTGAGGTTCAGCCCCTGCAGGTCCCGCACGTACCTCTCCTCGGTCTCCAGCGGGACCAGGGAAGGCCGAAGGGGCTGAAGCGTGTGACCCAGCGCCCTGGCCATCCGGTAGCCATCCCCGGTGGATCCTGTTTGCCCGTACGTGCATCCCCCCGTGGCCAGGATGACCCGGGGGGCCTCCAGGATTCCGGAATCCGTCTTCACCCCGGCGACCCGGCCCTTCTGCGTCAGAATCTCCTGGGCCGGAGTGCGGACCAGGCTCCGGACCCCCTGGGAAGAACCATATTCCTTCAAAACCCGGACCACGTCCTGGGACCGGTTGGTGGCGGGGAAAATCCTCCTTCCCCTCTCTTCCACCGTGGGTAGGCCCCGCTCATGGAAGAAGGAAAGAAGGTCGTGGTTGAAGAAACGGGAGAAGACGTTGTGGAGGAATTTTCCGTTGTGCCGGTAGCTTTCGATGAAGGACGGGAGGTCGCCGCCGTTGGTCAGGTTGCACCGTCCCTTGCCGGTGAGGCCCAGCTTGATCCCCACCCGCCCCATCTTTTCCAGGAGCAGGACCCGGGCCCCCAGACCGGCCGCCCTTCCCGCGGCCATCAGCCCCGAAGCCCCCCCTCCGATGACAATGACATCAGGATTAAAATTCAAAGACATTCACCGCAGAGCACGCAGAGAACGCAGAGGAGGCAAAAATAAAGACATCAGGTGACAGAACCAAAAAAAACCTCGATTTTTTCCTTCATTTGAATGTTTTTGTCTTGTACCTGAAAATTCTCTGCGCGCTCTGCGTGCTCTGCGGTTCAATCTTTTTAACCGCAGATTTCCAGGGCGTTGAAAAAATAAGCAATCTCAAAGGCTGCCGTCTCCGGGGCGTCCGACCCGTGGACGATGTTCTGTTCCACGTTGGCGGCAAAGGCCTTGCGGATTGTTCCCGGGGCGGCGTCCTTGGGATTGGTGGCGCCCATGAGCTCCCGGTTCCGGCTGATGGCGTTTTCTCCCTCCAGGATCAGGACCACGCAGGGCGCCGAGGACATGAAGTCCGTTAGGCTTTGGTAGAAGGGCTTTCCCCGGTGGACGGCGTAGAAACCTTCCGCCTCCTTCTTGCTCATGTGGATCATCTTCATGGCCGCGATCTTCAGGCCCGCCTTTTCAAACCTCCCGATCACTTCCCCGATCAGCCCTTTTTTCACCCCGTCGGGCTTGATGATGGACAGCGTCCGTTCCATGGAATCCTCCAAAGACAGCAGTCAGCAATCAGCTGTCAGCCATCGGCTATTCGTTACTCGCCTTTAGCTATGAGCCATGAACTATCGGCTATTCGTCATTCTTCTTTATCTATGAGCTACGAGCTATGAGCTATCAGCTATTTTATCAATTGATACCCTTCCTCAAACCCCTTCACGTTGGCTTCTTTGAACCGAGTGGGGGAGTTGGCGGCCACCAGCAGCTTCATCTCCGCGTACTCGAAGAAGGGAACCACCTTGGCCAGGGCTCCGAGCATGACCACATTGGTCATCTGGACGTTCCCCAGTTTCTTGGCCGTGGCCGAGGCTTCCACCACGTGGCCGTTGGGGCAGTATTTTCGGATGGCCTTCAGAATTTCCGACTTTTCGGGGTACTCGTCCAGGGCCATGTTGTTCAGCACCGTGGGGATTTTCATGGCGTTCAGGAGATACATGCCCTTGGGGTTGAGCAGACGCATGTGCCGCAGCATCTCCACGTATTCCATCCCGATGAGCAGGTCGGCCTGCCCGCGGGAGATGATCGGGGAGAAAATCTCCCCGTCCGCGATGCGGATGTGGGAAACCACGGCTCCGCCCCGCTGGGCCGCGCCGATGGTCTCCGCCCCGATCACCCTCAGGTTTCTTTTCATGGCGTATTCGGAGATGACCAGGGAGGCAAAGATGTTTCCCTGGCCTCCCACGCCGGATATGACCACGTCCATTTTCATGAGATGGCCCCCTTCTGGCAGACGTCGATGCAGAGCGCGCAGCCCACGCAGAGCATCTGATCGATGGACACTTTCTTCTTCTCTTTATCGAAGGAGATGGCCGGGCAGCCGAAATCGTTGATGCAGATCTGGCAGCCGGTGCATTTCTCCGGGTCAACCTTCACCTCCCGCGGCTCAAAGACCTTCTTCCCCTGCCGGGTGGAGAGAAGGTAGCAGGGCATGGAGGAGACGATCAGCGACGGACCTTCTTCCTTGACCGCGGCCTCCAGGGCCTCCTTGCACTGTTTGATGTCGTAGGGGTTGACCACCCGGTAGCTGACCCCCATGGACTCCGCCAGCTTGGGCACGTTGACCGGAGTGGTCTTCTCCCCGGCCAGGGTCATCCCCGTTCCCGGGTGGGGCTGGAAGCCGGTCATGGCCGTGACCGTATTCTCCCCCAGGATCACGTTTACGTTGATTTTATTGTTGGCCGCGTTGATCAGCCCCAGGATGCCGTTGTGGTAGAAGGTGGAATCCCCGATGAAGGTGAAGACCGGCCGGTTCACCCCGGAAAGGGCCATTCCGCTGGCCATGGGAACGGAAGAGCCCATGCAGTAGATGGTGGACTGGAGTTCCAGGGGGCGGAAGGAGCCGGCATCGTGGCAGCCGATGTCTCCGGCCACAATTCCCTTGTCAGGATCCCCCGGTAGTTGCAGCCCACGCACTGGGTCCGGGTCCGGATGGGAATGTGGATATCCATCGCCGGGGTCTCCGGCTTGCGGACTTTGACCTTGGGGGCCGCCTTTTCGATTCCCTCCAGAACCGCCGCGAGGCTCAGCTCTCCGTCGGATGGCAGGAAACCGCTTCTTCCGAGGACCTCGACCCCGATCCTTTCTTCCTGAAAGATCCTCCTGCAAAGGCCTTCCACGAAGGGCTCGGTCTCCTCAAAGATTACCACCCGGTCCAGGCCTTTGACGAAATCCAGGAGCTTCTTCCGGGGAAGAGGGAGGGTGCCCAGGGGAAGCTTGGCTCCCAGGAACTGCTCCGCTTCCTTGACCCAGGTGTAGCCCATGCCGCAGCCGATGAGGCCGACTTTCCCCTTTCCCCCTTCCACCCAGTTGTACAGGCTCTCCTCCATGATCTCCTCGAGGACCGCCTGTTTCTCGTTCAGCCAGCGGTGCCGGATCTGGGGTCGTTTGATCCCCCCGAACTGGGGCATTTCCACGGCGCTCATGATGAACCGCTCCCGATCCGGCTCGTAGTGGGCAGCAGGAAGGTCCGCGGGCAAATCGTCGAATTCGATGATCCCCCGGGCGTGGCAGACCCGGGTCACGGGGCGGAGACAGAAGACCAGTTCGGTCTTCTCCGAAAGGTCAAAGGCTTCCTTGATCATGGCCTTGGCCTCGGCCGGGTTGCTGGGGTCAAAGATGGGGAGGTGAGCGTACTGGTGGACCAGGATGCGGGTGTCCTCTTCGTTCTGCGAGGACAGCCCCCCCGGGTCATCGGCGGAGATCAGCACCATCCCCCCGCGGATGCCGGTGAAGTTCACGTGCATCAGGAAGTCGGTCACATAATTTGTGCCGTTGTGCTTCATCACCGGCAGGGCGCGCACGTGGCAGAGGGAGGCTCCGGTGCAGAGCTCGAAGGCCACTTTCTCGTTGTTGGCCCACTCCACGTGAACCCCCGGAACGCCCAGGCACTCGTCGACGATTTCCGTGGCCGGAGTGCCGGGATAGCCGGCGACCACCCGCACCCCGGCTTCCAGGGCCCCCCGGGCGATGGCCGTGTTTCCCATGACGTATTTTTTCTCTTTCATATCTTCTTCTCTCCTGATTTTCAGACTTCTGGCGAGTAAAAAAATCCCTCGCCGAATACCGCATGAAAGCAGCGAAAAGCAATCAAGGATACCTATTTCTATCATTGCGAAGTGGGTAAGGCAAGGGAGAAAAAATTTGGAAGGTTGAATTACCCGCCATTCCATGCGATATTGAAAAAAAGAAATAAAATTTTTCTTCGAGGTTAACCGATGAAAATAGAGTTTGTTGAGGCGAGAGACCTGCCGGACGCCTGGTTCCAGTGCGTTTACCGGATCCTGGATTCCGGCTACGAGTACACGATCGACCACGGGAGCTTTGCCGGGCAGAAGCGCCGGGAGTTCGACTTCGTGGTGGTCCACATCAAGTTCCCCGGGGTCCGCCCGCTGATCCCGGACATCCCCCCCGGCCTGGGAATTCCCGCTCCCACCACCATGGAGTACGTGGACCAGTACATGAGGTACTGGATCACCGACGAGCGCCAGGAGGGAGAAACCTACACCTACGGGGAACGGCTGGTGAACCCCAAGATCAACGAAGTCCCCCTGGGGGTGAACCCCGTGGAAGAAGCGATCAAGATCTACAAGACGGGCGGCCCGGGGACCAACCAGGCGACGATGGAAGTGGGCATGCCCCAGGACATTGTGAATCCCGATCCCCCCTGCCTGCGATTGATCGATACGCGGGTTCGGTACGGGAAACTCCACTTCGTGGTCTATTTCCGCTCCTGGGACCTCTGGGCCGGGTTCCCCGCCAACCTGGCCGGAATCCAGCAGCTGAAAGAATACATGGCCGCCCAGATCGGCGTGGAAGACGGAGAGATCATTGCCGTCTCCAAAGGCATGCACCTCTACGACTACACCTGGGACCTGGCAAAACTGCGTACCTATAGGACCTGATTTAAGAACCCTTTTACCAAAGAGGAAACAGAAAGCACCGAAGTTAAAAAGGCCCCAAAAATGGAATAATGGAATGTTGGAATGATGGGCAATACAATTGGTTTTCCCATGATTCCATTATTCCATCATTCCAATATTCCGGTATTTCCCATGGAAAAAAAGATCAGAGAAATTCTGGCCTGCCGGGAAAAGGCCTGTATCGACCAGCCCGGGCTGGTGCGGGCCGCGGTGCTCATTCCCCTCTTCGAGAAGAACGGGGAATACCACGTCCTCCTGACCCGGCGGACCGAGAGGGTAAGGCATCACAAGGGCCAGATCTCCTTTCCCGGGGGTCGGCAGGATCACGGCGAGGATCTCCTGGCCACGGCCCTGCGGGAAGCAAAGGAGGAGATGGGGATCGAGGAAAAGGATGTGCGCATCCTGGGCGAGCTGGACGACATGTGCACTTTTTCCTCCGATTTCTGCATCGCCCCATTTGTGGGATTGATCCCCTACCCCTACCCTTTCAAAATCAATCGCCACGAGATCGAGGAGATCCTCGAAGTTCCCCTTTCGGTATTCCTGGATGAGACCAAGTTCCGGGAGGAGCTCCGAAGCCGTAACGGGGAACTGGTTCCTGTCTATTTCTACGAGCACGATGCGCACACCATCTGGGGCGCCACCGCCCGGATGCTGAAGCAGCTGACGGGCCTCATATCCTCCGAAGAAAAAAGAGAATCAAAAAACATTTGAATGGGACACAGATGAACACAGATAAACACAGATAGAATAGCTTAAAAAATCTCATCGAAATCTTCGGAAAGCGGCCGTTAGTGGCATATCTTTAAATATTTAAATTTGGTAAGGATTTTTTTATCAATCTTTCTTTATCCGTGTTTATCCGCGTTCATCCGCGTCCAATCATGTCTTTTGTCTTTGCGTTTTTTGCAAACACAAAATCCGTGTTTATCTGTGTCCATCTGTGTCCAGCAAAGAAATTTTAGTCGTTTATCCGTGTCCGGTTCGATCATTTTTAGGGGGTGCAATCGTGGACCTGAGAGTCATTCTTACAACCTTCGGCTCCATCTTTCTGGCCGAATTGGGCGACAAGACCCAGCTGGCCACATTCTGTTTCGCCGCCGAAAGCCCTTCCAAATGGTCGGTCTTCATCGGGTCAGCCGGAGCTTTGGTATTGACCTCGGCATTGGGCTGCCTCCTCGGCTCCGTGGTAAGCCAGGTCGTACCCCCAAAGTATATGAACCTCGGTGCCGGGGCCATCTTCGTCGTCCTCGGCTTATGGATGATCTTTTTCTCGGGAGGAAAATGACGTTGCCGGCGGGAAATGAAAATCCCGATAGTGGATGATATGGGTGATAAGATTGAAAAGCATGGCAACTCCTGGGCGCGTCTCATTATCGCCGCCGGGCTGATTGCTGTGATTCTCTTGATTGCCAGCCAGGCGGGGTTTATCGACTTGCTCGGGGGAGGTACGCTTCGGGAACGGGTCGAGCGGTTGGATGCCCTGTTTCAGTCCCTCGGCGCCCGGGCGCCCACGGCTTTCATCCTGATCTGGATCGTCGCCTGTGTAATTCTGCTTCCCGGGCTGCCCATTTCCCTTGTGGGGGGCCTCGTGTTCGGGGCCGTGTGGGGGTCGGTGTGGACAACGGTGGGTGCCAACCTCGGGGCCGCCTCCGCTTTCCTGATCGGCCGGTACGCCGCCCGGTCCATGGTTGAGGGATGGATTGACAGAAACCAATCCTTGAAGAAGATCGATGAAGGGGTAAAGCATCAGGGGTGGCGCATGCTGATGATCACCCGGCTCGTGCCCCTCTTTCCCTTCAACCTTCAGAACTACGTCTACGGCCTGACCGACATCCCCCTCCGGACCTATGTCCTGGTCACGCTTCCCTGCATGATACCTGCCACCATAGCTTACAACTTTGCATCGGGTTCGGCCCGGGAGGTAATCCTTTCCGGCGGGCAGCCCGAGGCCTTAAAGAAGACCTTTCTTTACCTGGCCATCGCCGCAGTGTTCTTCGTCCTCGTTTCTCTCTTTCCCGGGTGGGTGAAAAAGCGTTACGGAGCCGCAGCAGGCACCGATCCCGGGGAAAAAAGTAACCCATAATTTCATCAAGGACCGGCAGGCATGAGTTTCCCCGGCGGTTGTCCTTTGACAACCCCAAAAAAAGTGGAATAATAAATGTGTTCATCCCTCCAAAATGGATGTGAATAAATCGGGAAAAATCAATTCCTTGCTTCAAGAGGTAGAGGTCATGAGCGAAACTTATTACGACCCCATGGACCTTTCCAGGTTTCCGGAAATCGGCGAAGAGGCTTCCGAGCTGGCCAAAAAGTTTTTCGACTATTACGGGGCGGTCTTCGCCGGGGGAGCTCTGTCGGAAAGGGAGAAGGCGCTGATCGCCCTGGCCGTGGCCCATGCCGTCCAGTGTCCCTACTGCATCGATGCTTACACCCAGGCCTGCCTGGAGAAAGGCTCGAACCTCAAGGAAATGACCGAAGCGGTCCATGTGTCGGTGGCCATCCGCGGGGGGGCATCCTTGGTTCACGGAGTCCAGATGAGAAATGCAGCCAAGAAAATCTCCATGTGAGAGCTTGGGCGAAGGATAGAGTTATGGCTTTCGAGTCTAAGGTCGTAGACCGACAGTACCAGAACCAGGAAAAGGCCTCCGCGGTGGAACCCTTCTCCGCGACCCTGGCCCGGCACGGCCTGGAACTGAAACGGGGGGTGACCACCACCCTGCAGATCAACGTGGGCCTGCGCTGCAACCAGTCCTGCCGTCACTGCCATGTGGAAGCGGGACCCGATCGAAACGAGCTCATGTCGCGGGAAACTTTTGAGGAAGTGGCCGCTTATGCCCGGCGGGGTTCCTTCGAGGTCATCGACATCACCGGCGGATCCCCGGAGCTGCACCCGCGGATCACCGAGATGATTTCCCGCCTGGCTCCCATCGCCAATAGGACCCTCTTCCGCTGCAACCTGACCGTCCTGGCCGAGGAGAACCGGGAAGAGTTGATCGCAGTCTGCCAAGCCCATCGGGTGGGTATCATTGCCTCTTTCCCCTCCCTGGATGCGGCCCAGGCGGAGGCCCAGAGGGGACGGGAGGTTTTCGGCAAGAGCCTGGCCACCTTGAAACGGCTGAACGAATCCGGGTACGGCCGCCCCGGGTCCGAGCTGGAATTGAACCTGGTCTCCAACCCCGCCGGCGCCTTCCTGCCGGTTCCCCAGGCTCAGGCCGAAAAGCGCTTCCAAAAAGACTTGAATGAACGGTGGGGAATCCGCTTCCACCGCCTCTACACTTTTTCCAATGTTCCCCTGGGGCGTTTCCGCCGCTGGCTCGTCGAGTCGGGGAATTACGGAAAGTACATGCAGAGACTGGCTTCCGGCTTCAATCCCTGCACCGTCGGCGGCCTCATGTGCCGCTCCCTTGTGTCGGTAAATTGGAACGGAAGCCTATTCGACTGCGATTTCAACCTGGCCGCGGGGATTTACATGGGAGGCCGGAAGCTGCACGTCTCGCAAATGGCCGGGGCGCCGAAACCGGGCCAGGCCATCGCCACCTCCGACCATTGCTACGCCTGCACCGCCGGATCGGGTTTCACCTGAGGCGGTGCCATCGCGGCCTGAGTTCAGGCTTCTGCCGTCGGCTCTTCTGAGCGATGCTTTGCCCAAATCGTTTTTCCCTGGTTCCTTGAACCCCGTGCCTCGAACCCGTTTTAGGGGATGGGCTTTTTTGTTCCAAGGGATCGGAGTCCAGATCTGATTGGGGAGGATAACCATGAGACTCAAAGACCAAACCGCACTGGTTACCGGAGCAAGCCGGGGCATCGGAGAGGCCATCGCCCGCGCCTTTGCCGAAGAGGGTGCAAATGTCGCCATCACGGGACGCTCGAAAAAGGAGCTGGAGGGCCTGCAGAAGGAATTCAGCGGCCTGGGCGTCCGGTGCGAGAGCATCGTTGCCGACCTCACCCAGAGCGATGCGGTGGAGAAAGTGTGGGCGCAAGCGACCCAGGCCTTCGGCCGCATCGATATCCTCGTGAACAACGCGGGTATAGGCAGCAGCGCAAACCCCAAGCCCGTCGTCGATTACGACGATGCCTTCTGGAATATGCTGCTCCACGTCAATTTAACCGTACCCTACCTGTTTTCGAAGAAAGCGCTACCCTCGATGATCGAACGCAAGCATGGGCGCATCATTATGACTGCGTCGGTCAACGGCAAGGTTGGCCTGCTGCACGGGGCGGCGTATGCGGCGAGCAAGCACGGGGTCTTGGGCCTAGTCCGCACCTTGGCCATGGAGACCGCCAAGCAGGGAATTACGGTCAATGCCATCTGTCCCGGGCCGGTGCGGACCCGCATGAACAATTTGCGCGTGGAGTTTGAGGCCAAGCACCTGGGAATAACGGTTGCGGAATTGGAGGCGGGTTTGACGCCGATCGGCCGTCGTCTGGAACCCAACGAGGTTGCACCGCTCGTCGTGTATCTCGCCAGCCGAGAAGCTTCGGTGGTAACGGGACAAGCCTTCAACATCGATGGTGGGTTCTTGATGGTGTAAACGGAAGCACCTGGAGGAATACGGATAAACGCTGCTGAACGCGGATAAACACGGATCTCATTATTGCCAAAGACTCAAAGACAAAAGATATAATGGGACACAGATGAACACAGAAAAAAATAAGGGGGAAAAATAGGACGGCGGGCCGCCCCAGCAGGAAATAATGATAGTTGAAATCAGATCTGGTCGCTGTCTTCGGGGGGTTCTTCGAAGACCAGATTTTTCTGGATCTCTTCGGCGGCTCTGACCCCTTCGTCGAAGGCCAGCTTGTTCTGCTTCTCGGTCCCCTTGGGGATGCGGGCCATGACCGCCGCCTCCATGGACGTTTACTCAGGGCGCCTAGGGCCACGATGTTGGCCATCTGCTCCCTCCCGCACTTCTCCTTGGCTATCTTGGTGAAGGGGATCTTCACCACCCGGGGATAGGTCACCTGGTTGACCAGGTGGGAATCCACCACCAGGAGGCCCTGCGGCTTCAGTTCCGCTGCCGATTCGTCGCAGGCCATCTGGTTCATGGCCAGAAGGATGTCCAGGCCCATGGCCTTGGGATAATCGATGTCCTGGTCGCTCACCACCACGTCGGCCCGGCTGGTTCCTCCCCGGGCCGCGGGCCCGTAGCTGACCGTCTGGACCACGTGTTTCCCGCCGTAGATGCCCGTAGCCTCCGCCAGGATCAACCCGGCCAAAACCAGTCCCTGACCCCCCGAACCGCTCAGACGAATTTCATAACGATCGAGCATAAAAAATCCTTAAAATCTAAAAAAATTTATGGGACACGGATGAACACAGATACGACAAAAATTAGAGAAAGACCAAAGCGCAATTGCTTAAGGGCGCGCGCCGCGCGCCCCTACGTTCTCAATTCTTGTCGGGCGGCCGGCCGTTGGCCCCCACAATCTCCTGTTATCGTTTCTTCTTTTATTCCGAATTCCGCATTTCTCTAGTGTCTATCCGAGGCTTCCCGCCGGTTGCTCTCTTCCTTCTCTCTGTCCTCGATGGGAGGAGTCATCGTCTCCTTGGCCTTCTGGCGCACCTTAATGTATTCCTCGTGGTACGTGGGCGCCTCCCGGTCCACCAAGACGCCGGTCTCAAACTTGCCCTCCATCTCCGCGGCGGAGAGGGTCTTGGCCTTCTCCACCGACACGGCGTGGTCCCGCTGCCACTGGAGCATCTCGATCTGGTTTCCCCGCTTGTTCAGCCGGCCGAAATGGGTCTGGCACTGGCTGATGACTTCGACCACGCTGAACCCCTTCTTCTTCAGGGCCTTCTCGATCAGCTGGTCGAGCTGGCGGGTGTGGTACACCGTC
>Ga0111180_1136_pt1 | contig 12526 bp, 12 predicted proteins | sample DeeMarSWOR324_28_FD_80237 | JGI IMG/M metagenome (GOLD analysis project Ga0111180, IMG submission 80237) | Deltaproteobacteria bacterium SM23_61
ACCAGGGAGGCGCTGGCCCGCAAATCCGTAGCCATGACCGGAGCCCCGGTGAGATGGGTAAGGCCCCGCACGATGGCATTCTTTCCCTCCACCCGGATATCGGCCCCCATCCGCCTCATCTCGCTTACATGCATAAACCGGTTCTCGAAAACGGTTTCGGTAATTACCGAAAGCCCGCCGGCCAGGCACATGAGGGCCATGATCTGGGCCTGCATATCGGTGGGAAACCCGGGGTACGGAAGGGTCTTCACGTCCACGGGCTTGATATTCACCGGCCCGATGACTTTCACCCCGCCACCCTCCGGGAATATCTCCAGGCCGGCTTCTTTCAGCTTGGCCACTACGGCGTGATACCGGAGGCCACCATGAAGGTCCCGGCCTCGATCCGATCGGGCATGATGGGATGCTCGATGGGACGGAGTTCCTTTACCCCGTCGATCACCATCACATCCGTCCCGGCCCCCTCGATCCTGGCCCCCATTTTTTTTAACGCCTGGGCCAGTTCCACGACCTCCGGCTCCCGGGCCGAATTCTTCAAAACCGTTCTTCCGTCCGCCAGGGAAGCCGCCATCATGATGTTTTCCGTACCGGTCACCGTGGAGATGTCGAAATAAATCTCGGCTCCCTTCAGCCGGTCGGCCGAGGCTTCCACATATCCATGTTTCAACTCCACCTTGGCCCCCATGGCTTCCAGACCCTTGAGGTGGAGGTTAATCGGCCGGGCGCCGATGGCGCATCCCCCCGGCAGGGATACCCGATCCCCCCGGCAGGGATACCCGGGCCCGTTTCCACTTGGCCACCAGGGGCCCAAGGACTAAGACTGAAGCGCGCATGGTCTTGACCAGGTTGTAGGGCGCCTCGAAAGAATGAACCCCGGAGGCGTTCAGCCTGACCCTCCCGCTATCCCCTTCCGTCTTGACCCCCATCAGGCGAAGGAGCCGGGCGATGGTCCGGATGTCGGCCAGAGCCGGAACATTTTGAAGAGTCATCGCGTCCTCTACCAGCAGCGAAGCCGCGAAGAGAGGAAGAGCGGCATTCTTGGCCCCGCTCACCGGAACCTCCCCCACCAGCCGGTATCCCCCTTCAATGATCATCTTTTCCATGGAAAGACTCCCAGAAAACGATTGGCTGACCAAAAAATCAAAGATAAAAACATAATGGGACACGGATAAACACGGATGAACACGGATAATACCCTGAAAAAAACTTAAGATGGCTAAAGATTAGCACAACTTGCGGCAAAGATTCAGCCCTATTTTCTGGTGGGGGGCGTTTCTACAATTTTTTTGATCCGTGTTTATCCGTGTTCATCCGCGTCCAATTGATATTTTTTCCGAGCTTTGAAGACGCGGTAGATGCCGCCCAGGTCTCTGGCGAAAGCGAAGGAGTCCAGGTCCGCGTTTTTTTCGGCGATCTTTAGAATCTGCGGGTCCTGCCCGGCGCCCATTTCGGCCAGGAACCAGCCGCCCGGCCGCAGATATTCATCCACCGCGGGCAGAACCCGCCGGAAGAAATCCAGCCCATCCTTGCCTCCGTCCAGGGCGGCTTTCGGTTCATAATCCCGGACTTCCGGCATGAGCGAAGCAAACTGTCCTCGCGGGATGTAAGGCGGGTTGGTCACGATCAGGTCGAAGCCATCTCCCTTTTCCACCGGGCGAAACAGATCCCCGTGCAAGAGCCGAATCCGTTCCCGGACTCCGAATCGCAGGGCATTTTCTTCGGCCACGGCAAGGGCCTTGGGGGAGAGGTCGGTGGCCACCACCGTGGCCGCGGGTAATTCTGTTGCCAGAGCGACACTGATCGCGCCGCTGCCGGTGCCGATTTCCAGGATGTGGAAATCCTTTCCTTCTGCGGGGGCCAGTATTTTCAGCGCTTCGGCCACCAGGGTTTCCGTTTCCGGGCGGGGGATCAAGACCTCCGGGGTGACCCGGAGGGGGAGGGACCAGAATTCCTTCCTCCCGAGGATGTACGCCACAGGCTCCCGGCGGAGGCGCCTCCGGATGAACTCTTTGAACCGGGTCAATTCATCGGGCTGCAGGGGCTGGTCGAAATGGGTGTATAGGCCGACCCGGTCGGTGGCCAGCGTTTCGGCCAGAAGGACCTCAGCATCGAGACGGGGAGTGGCCATCCCTTCCTTTTTAAAGCGCTCGTCGGCCCAGCGGATGAGCGCCAGGATGGTCCATACGGTCTGGGGCAAAGAATCCCCCTCACTGCCCGGATTTGAGCGCTTCGGCCTGGAAATGAGCGGTCAGGGCATCGGTCATCTCATCCAGCTCCCCCTCCAGAACGCTGTCCAGCCGGTAAAGGGTGAGATTGATGCGGTGATCGGTGATCCGGTTCTGGGGAAAGTTATACGTCCGCACCCGTTCGCTCCGGTCTCCGGACCCCACCTGGCTCTTGCGTCGCTCCGATATCTCGGTCCGCTGTTCTTCCATCAACTTGTCCAGAAGGCGCGCACGGAGAACCTTCAGCGCTTTGGCCTTGTTCTTATGCTGGGACTTTTCATCCTGACAGGTCACTACCAATCCGGTGGGAATGTGGGTCACCCGCACGGCCGAGTCCGTCGTGTTCACGCTCTGTCCTCCGGGGCCCGAGGACCGGTAGACGTCGACGCGCAAATCGTTGGGGTTGATCTCCACTTCCACTTCATCGGCCTCTGGAAGCACGGCCACGGTCACGGCGGAGGTGTGGATGCGCCCCGAGGCTTCGGTCACGGGAACCCGCTGAACCCGGTGAACGCCGCTCTCGTGCTTCAGGACGCTGTACACCCTTTTCCCTTCCACCAGGGCAATGATCTCTTTGAATCCCCCGAGGCCGGTGGGGTTTTCGCTCATCACTTCCACCCGCCATCGTTTCTTTTCCGCGTACTTGGAATACATCCGGAAAAGGGATGCGGCAAAGAGAGCCGCCTCTTCTCCGCCCGTTCCCGCGCGGATCTCCAGGAAGATATTCTTCTCGTCCCTCGGGTCCCTGGGCAGAAGGAGGATTTTGAGCTCTTCTTCGAGGCTGCCCAGGCGCTCTTTCAGCTTCTGAAGTTCGGCTTTGGCCAGGTCCCGCATCTCTTCGTCGGACTCCTGGAGCAGCTCCTGGCTCTGCTGGATCTCCTCCTTGACTCTCTTGTAGGCCTGGTAGGTCTCCACCAGCTTGGAGATTTCCCTCCGCTCCCGGGCAAGCTTCTGCATCTCCTTGGGGCTGGCCAGAGTCCCGGGATCCGCCAGGAGCTGGCCAGAGTCCCGGGATCCGCCAGGAGCTGTTCGATCTCCTGGAATCGTTCTTCCACCTGGTCTAATTTCTGAAACATAAAATTTTATCGGGACACGGATTTGCACGGATGAACACGGATAAGAAAATGAATGAAAATCAAAAAAAGTTTATTTTTACCTTTGAATCTAGTCTAATCCGTGTTTATCCGCGTTCATCCGTGTCCAATTTATTCTTTAAAGTATCGTTTTCTGGCCGGTTTCGATCCGCAGGGCTCCCTGGAGGGCCCGCAGGGCGATTTCGATCTGGTCATCAGCCGGGGGTCGGGTGGTCAGGCGCTGCAGCCAGAGGCCGGGAGCGATGATCCATTTCAGGAGGCGATGGTCGGCTTTCTTCCCGCTGAGCTTGATCATCTCGTAGGCCAGCCCGGCGATGGGAAAAAGGAGCGGAAGCTTGATCCCCACATAAATCAAGTTGGCGAGCCCCCTCCCCAAAGAGGGAAACCTGGGCAGAAAAGGAAAGATGGCGGAAAAAAGAATAATGCTGACGATGACCACAATCAGCAGGAAGGCCGTCCCACACCGCGGGTGGAGCGTGGAGTACTTGCGGGCATTGGCCACGGTCAGTTCCTCCCCAGCCTCATAGGCAAAGATACATTTATGCTCGGCCCCGTGGTACTGAAAAATCCTCCGAATGTCCTTCAGGAGCGAGATCAGGTAAATGTAACCGACTAGAAAGAGGACCTTGATCAGACCATCGATCAGATGGAAGAGAACGCTCTCCACGGCCAGCTCCCGCCCGAAGAAATCACCCAGGAATCCAGTCAGATAATGGGGAAGGACGACGAAGAAGAGGATCCCGATCCCAAAGGCCAGGGCCATGACTGAGCCGATGGCCCAATTGCTGAGCTTATCCTCCCCCTTCCCCTCTTCCAGCGCCTGGTTGGCGGAAAAAGAAAGAGCCTGGAGGCCGTTGATCAGGGTTTCGATCAAAACCACCGAACCCCGGATCAGCGGCCATTTCAGGAACTTAACCCGATTGGACAGAGACCGCCATACGTCTTCCTTCACCGCCACTTCACCGTTGGGCCTGCGCACCGCAATGGCCAGGGCGTTGGGAGCCCGCATCATGACGCCTTCGATGACGGCCTGTCCTCCCACAGCGATCTTGGACATAACCCCAAACCCGGGGAGAAGAAAACTACCTCCCCCTTTCAAAGGAGCCGGACCCAATCCCTCTCCCGGCCCATCCGACCCAAAACAAAGGATTTAACCACAGAGGTCACAGAGTACGCAGAGAGAAAAACTGGAAAATTGGAACGATGGAATATGAGAATGATGGGCACAAAATGACAATACCCAAACCCAATATTCCATTATTCCATCATTCCAGTATTCCAATTCTTTTTCTCTGCGGTCTCTGCGTGCTCGGCGGTTAAATTTTTTATCATTTCCCCTGCCCTAAAAAAGAGGGCCAAGGGATCCGGGGGCCAAGGCGGAGGATCCAGCCTTCTTCTCCCGCCTCCTTGAATCCCGGAAGCCTTGGCCCCTTCCACCGGTACGACGCCTAGGCAGACTTCTGGCTCTTCAGGCCGTATTTCCTCTGGAAACGTTCCACCCGTCCGGCCGAGTCGATCAGTTTCTGCTTCCCGGTGAAAAAGGGATGGCACTTGGAGCATATTTCCACCGAGATTTCCTTCCGGTTCGACTGGGTCCGGATCTCGTTGCCGCAGGCGCATTTGATGATCGCGGGTACAAACTTGGGATGAATATCCTTCTTCATCGAGTCCTCCATAGAAAAGCGGCCAGCTTTCAGCAATCAGCAATAATGATATTCATTATATCATAAGTCTTAGCTGACCGCTGACGGCTGACCGCTGTTTTTCTACTTGCTCATGGAATCCAGGAATTCTTTATTATCTTTCGTCCCTTTCATCTTATCCAGCAGGAATTCCATGGCATCGATGGAATTCAAGGGCTGGAGAAGCTTTCGTAAAATCCACACCCGGTTGAGTTCCATGGAGCCCAGGAGGAGCTCTTCCTTCCGGGTTCCCGACTTATTGATATCGATGGCCGGGAAGATTCTCCGGTCCGCCAGCTTGCGGTCCAGGACAATCTCCATGTTGCCCGTGCCTTTGAATTCCTCGAAGATCACCTCGTCCATCCGGCTGCCGGTGTCAATCAGGGCGGTGGCAATGATGGTCAGGCTCCCTCCCTCCTCCACGTTCCGGGCGGCGCCGAAGAAACGTTTGGGCTTGTGGAGGGCGTTGGAATCCACGCCGCCCGAGAGGATCTTACCGCTGGGAGGGATGACCGTATTGTAGGCCCGCGCCAGGCGGGTGATGCTATCCAGGAGAATAATCACGTCTTTCTGATGCTCGATCAGCCGTTTGGCTTTCTCCAGCACCATCTCGGCTACCTGGACGTGACGCTGGGCGGGTTCATCGAAGGTGGAACTGATCACCTCTCCATGGACGGAGCGCTGCATGTCCGTGACCTCTTCCGGCCTTTCGTCAATCAGCAGAACGATCAGGACCGTATCTTTGTGGTTCTCGGCCACGCTGTTGGCGATGGACTGGAGGATCATGGTCTTGCCGGCCCGCGGAGGGCTGACGATCAACCCGCGCTGACCTTTCCCGATGGGTGTCAGCAGGTCCATGACCCGCATGGATTTATTGTCCTCTCCGGGAACCTCCAGGCTGATTCGGGAATTGGGATAGAGGGGGGTGAGGTTGTCAAAGAGGATCTTCTCCCGGGCCAGGTCGGGTTCCTCGTAGTTGACCGCCTCAACCTTCAGGAGGGCGAAGTACCGCTCCCCCTCTTTGGGAGGCCGGATCTGCCCGGCGATGGTGTCCCCGGTGCGCAGGTTGAAACGGCGAATCTGGGAGGGCGAGACGTATATGTCGTCAGGACCGGGAAGGTAGTTGAAGTCGGGGGAACGGAGAAAGCCAAACCCGTCGGGCAGGGTCTCCAGAACCCCTTCGCCGTAGATCAGGCCGTTCTTCTCGGTCTGCGCCTGCAGGATGGCAAAGATGAGATCCTGTTTGCGCATCCCGCTGGACCCTTCCACATTGAGCTGCCTGGCCAGTTTGTTCAGCTCATTGATCTTCTTCTCTTTCAGCTCAACGATGTTCATTTGTACTCCTCAAAAAAAAATTGGTGATTTTAAAAAATTGCCGGCCGGTATCAGAGTGAAGCGGCGAGAGAGACTCTTCCAGGCTGATCCATTTATGGATTTCTTTTCGGGTCCTTTAACGGGGAGGGGGAAAAGTCTATGGTCTTAAAGGCCTGATCGATTTTCACACCACCGCTTTACGTTTAAACCTGCTGAATCCCAAGCTGAGCATGAGAACCTTACTCGGATTCTCAGAAAGGACTTCGCTGGATCAGATTTTAAGGCAGATTTTGGGCCAATCCCTGTGGAAGGATTTTAATGATTTATTTTAAAAACAGCCCAAACCTTTGTCAAGCACAATTTGGGGTCCTTTTAGGGGGTTATGGATTTTCCCCATCGGGGTTCCCCGGGGCCTATTCCTTCCTCAGGGCAATGAAATTCAACTGTCTCCCTCCAGTCTTATCGGCATTCCGGTAAGAATAAAAAGCATCCCCATGGCAGAAAGTACAAATTTTTAAGACCTGTATATTTTTTTCTGAAATTCCATGCCTTCCCAGAAGAGAGAGGTTGGCCCGGTAGAGGTCCAAGAGCCATTTCCCCTCTCTCCGGGGGGAGGAAATCAGGTCCCACGAGAATCCTCCGGAGAGGAATGCATTTTTGACCGGTCCATCTACCTCGTAACAGCAAGGACCGATGCAAGGCCCCAGGGCAGCCAGGATATTTGAGCTTTTGGACTGAAAAATTTCCCCCATTTTTTCCACCGCCTTACCAGCGAGTCCCCCGGCCGTTCCCCGCCAGCCCGCATGGACGATCCCGATCGCCCCCTGGATGGGATCATAGAGAAAAATCGGCAGGCAATCGGCGGTAAAGACCCCCAGGGCAACCCCTGGGGTACGGGTGAGAAGCGCATCTCCCTCCGTTTGCCAGATTTCTTCTATCCCTCGGGGGTTTCCGTTGAAATAAACGACCCTGTCTCCATGGACCTGGCGAAGGGATAAGAGGGGGAAAATCTCATTTTTCTCCCCGACCGACCTGCCCCGCCAGTCCTTGCGCGAGTTTGTTTTCCCGCCTTCCTGCCTGGTCCCAAAGCCATGGACAATTTTTCGTTCCCCCCTCCAGGCTTCTATCTGTAAGAACTTTGGCCCCGTCATCGAACCCTTTTCCTTATTCTGAATTCCGGCTGAATGCCTGTGATCACAAGCCCCCCTGCCGCCTCCGCGCTCTTTGTGTTTCATCTTTATTTCTGGACCATCTCTAAATTAGTTGATCGAATATTTCATTCAAACCTGGAATCTCCTAGCATTTCGAACATACCCGCTCTTTGGCTCTCAACGAATTTGGAGATGATCCCTACTTTTTACGCCTTTGGCATCGGTTACTTTCGGTCCAACCTTCGAAGAAGGGCGATGGCTTCTGCCAGATCCCCGGGGAGAGGGGAAGAAAACTCCAGGGTTTCTCCCGTAGCGGGGTGAACGAAGCCGAGCGTGGCCGCATGAAGTGCCTGGCGCCGCATTTTCTGAAGCCCCTGCCGGAGGGGTAAGGGATTGATGTGGGCCAGCCTCTTCCGCCCGCCGTACAGGGGATCGCCCAGGATCGGATGCCCGAGGGAAGAGAGGTGAACGCGGATTTGATGGGTCCGTCCGGTCTCCAGGCGGAACTCCGCCAGGGTAAAAGATCGGAAGCGTTCCAGGACCCTCCAGTTGGTCCGGGCTTCCCTCCCTTTGCGGGGGCGCGCCGACATCTTCTTCCGTTGGGCCGGATGCCTGCCGATAGGGGCATCCACCCGCCCCTCATCCGGCAGCAGCCCAAAGACGATTCCTTTATACTCTCTTTTCGCAGTATGCTTTTTGAACTGTTCCGAAAGGTACCGATGGGTCAGGTCGTCTTTGGCCACCACCAGAACACCGGACGTGTCCTTGTCCAGACGATGCACGATCCCCGGTCGGAGAATTCCGCCGATGCCCGCCAGGTCCGGGCAGCGATGGAGAAGGGCATTGACCAGGGTTCCTGAATCATTCCCCGCTCCCGGATGGACCACCATTCCCGCAGGCTTATCCACCACGATCAGGTGGCGGTCTTCGTAGAGAACTTTCAGGGGAATGGCCTCTGCCTGAACTTCCAACCTCTGCACCTCAGGGAGGGTGAGGGTCACCTCGTCGTTTTCCCGGAGCCTCAAGCCTGCCTTGGCTCTTCGTCCCCCCACCTGGACCTTGCCCGTTTCAATGAGCCGTTTGATCCTGGACCGGGAAAGGACCGGGTCCTTCTCGGAGAGAAAGACATCCAAACGCTTGGCGGAATCCTGGCGATCAATTCGGAAGGTGGCGATGGAATTCATTCTTTCAGGATCTGAAGACAGAGAGACAGCCGCGGCAAGAAAGAGCTTTTTTCATTTTTTTTCTCCGGGTGAGACTCCGGATTTCGTCCAATCTTTCTCCCGCTGCTTCCTCACCGGCTTTCAGGCAATCTTCGAAACGGTGAAAATCAGACCAGTGAATCCCCGCCAGCGACGGCCGGATCACGACATCCGCCCCTTTCATCTGCAATTGACTCAGGCTGCTTTGGGTAATCTCATAGCTCCGAAGAGCGATATCCAGTCCCGTGTCAAAGTCTAGAGATTCGTTGATCCCTTCGGCCACATCCACGGCAATTACCAAATCCGCTCCCATCTTGCGGAGCGGGTCGACGGGAACGCGGTCGACCCAGCCGCCGTCCACCAGGTATCGATCCTCCAGGATCACCGGGGGAAGGATGCCGGGGATGGCGCAACTGGCACTCACCGCCTTCTGCAGCGACCCTTCCTTCAACACCACTTCTTCCCCGGTCTTCAGGTCCAGGGCCACCACGGCCAGGGGAATCTTCGTTGTTTCCATGTTTACCGGGTCCAGCAAAAAACCGATGTTCTGGGTGAAATCCTCCTCAGAAATCGGGGCTTTTCGGGTCAAGGACTGGGTGTAGAAGACCCCTTTCTTGATGTAGGTGGCAAAACGGTGGAAAATTCCCTTAAAGGTGGGTTTTGCTTCCTGGTCCGGCTCGCGGAGAAAATCCGGGTTGGTTTTTTGAAACTCTTTACTCTCCAGGTAGCGCCGGAACTTATCGGCAACAAAATCACACCGGGGAGTCAGGGCATAGGCTGCACCCACCAGGGCTCCCATGGAGGTCCCGCTCATAAGATCGATGGGGATCTTTGCCCGCTCCAGGACGCAGAGGACCCCGAGATGAGCTAACCCTCTGGCACCTCCCCCTCCCAGAGCCACCCCGATCTGAAACCATCTGGCCATACTCTTTTAGAAAGCCGAATCCGGCGGCCGCGGGGATTTAGCCAGAAACCCCCAGGGTGAACCCTATCCGCGGGCAGCCCTCTCCGCAACCCGGAGTCTAACCTTGGCCCGCTCCAGGGCTTCCAGTTCCTGCGGAAAGGCGGGGTCTTTGGGGGTCAGGGTCTTGAGCTTCTCCTCCGCCCGGGCTTTCGCCGCTTGGGCCCGTTCCACATCGATGTCTCCGGCCGACTCGGCCGTATCCACCAGGACGGTGGTTCGGATCGGAGTCACCTCAGCAAATCCCCGGTTGACCGCCAGGTAATGGATCTCCTTGTCCCTTTTATAGTGGAGCTCTCCGATTCTTAGGGAGGTGAGGAGCGGAGCATGCCCCGGAAGAATATCTAAATCTCCCTGGCTCCCCGGGACGTACGCCTCTTCCACTTTGGAGCTGACCACCAGGCCGTGAGGAGTAACAACCTCAAGCAGAAAAGTCTTGTCCACGTCCGTTTCCTTCAGACCATCGCTCCCAGGCGCTTGGCCTTGGCGACGGCATCTTCAATGGGCCCTACCATGTAAAAGGCCTGCTCCGGCAGATGGTCCCATTTCCCTTCCACCAGTTCCTTGAACCCCCGGACGGTATCCTTGATCTTCACGTAAGCCCCGGGGGTCCCGGTAAACTCCTGAGCCACAAAGAAGGGCTGGGAAAGGAACCGCTGGATCTTCCGGGCCCGGGAGACGATGAGTTTGTCTTCCTCCGAAAGCTCGTCCATTCCCAGGATGGCAATGATGTCCTGGAGGTCCTTGTATTTCTGCAGAATGAACTGGACCCTGCGGGCGACGGCATAATGTTCCTCCCCGAGGATCAGGGGATCCAGGATACGGGAGGTCGAATCCAGGGGGTCCACGGCCGGGTAGATGCCCAGCTCGACGATCTGCCGGGAAAGAACGGTGGTGGCATCCAGGTGGGCAAAGGTGGTCGCCGGGGCCGGGTCGGTCAGGTCGTCAGCGGGAACGTAAATGGCTTGCACCGAGGTGATGGAACCCCGCTTCGTAGAGGTGATCCGCTCCTGGAGCTCGCCCATCTCCGTGGCCAGCGTGGGCTGGTATCCGACCGCCGAAGGCATTCGCCCCAGCAGGGCCGACACCTCCGACCCCGCCTGGGTGAAGCGGAAAATGTTGTCGATGAAGAGAAGGACGTCCTGCCCTTCCTCGTCGCGGAAATACTCGGCCGCCGTCAGAGCCGACAGCCCCACTCGGGCCCGGGCTCCGGGAGGCTCGGTCATCTGCCCGTAGATCAAGGCCGCCTTTTCCAGAACCTTGGACTGCTTCATCTCCAGCCAGAGGTCGTTCCCCTCCCGCGTCCGTTCTCCCACGCCGGCAAAGACGGAGAAGCCCCCGTGTTCCATGGCCACGTTATGAATGAGTTCCATGATGACCACCGTCTTGCCGACTCCGGCCCCCCCGAAGAGTCCGATCTTACCCCCCTTCAGGTAAGGAGCCAGGAGGTCTACGACCTTAATCCCGGTTTCAAAAGGCTCCATGGTGGTGGATTGTTCTGCAAACTCCGGGGCCGGGCGGTGGATCGGATAACTCATCTGGGTCACCACCGGGCCCATTTCATCCACCGGTTTTCCCACCACATTCAGAATCCGGCCCAGCGTTTCACGGCCCACGGGCATGGTGATCTGTTCCCCGTAATAGGTGGCTTTCATACCCCGGATCAGCCCGTCGCTCGTATCCATGGCCACGCAGCGCACCACCTCGTCCCCCAGGTGCTGGGCCACCTCCACGGTCAGGTTCTCCTCCTGGTCATCGATGCGGGGGTTGGTGATCTTGATGGCCCCGTAAATGGGGGGAAGCTCTCCACCGCTGAATTCTACGTCTACCACCGGTCCGATAACCTGGGCAATCTTTCCGACTTGGATCACAATAATCCTCCTTTATGAGCTATCAGCCATCAGCTTTCAGCGATCAGAAAAAAATCGATTTTTCTTTTAGCTGATCGCTGACCGCTTCTTTTCTATTTCAGCGCCTCGGCCCCGCTGACGATCTCGATCAGCTCCTTGGTGATGGATGCCTGCCGCGCTTTGTTGTACATAAGGGTCAGCCTATCAATCATATCGCGGGCGTTGTTGGTGGCGTTGTCCATGGCCGTCATCCGGGCCCCAAACTCGGAGGCCACCGACTCCAGAAGGGCCCGGTATATTTGTACCTCGACATACATGGGCAGGATTTTTCCCAGGATCTCCACCTCGGAGGGTTCATAGATATATTCCACGGCAGCCGGCCCCTTCGGCGTTTCCTCCCCTTCCCCGGCCCTTCTGGGGGTTACCGGAAGAATTTTCTCCAGGACGATCCGTTGTTGAATCGCCGACCGAAATTCACTGTAAAGCAGGTAAATGGCATCCACCTGCTCGGCGGTATAGGATTGGACCAGGTCCTCCCCGATGCGGGCCGCCAGGGGAAAATCGACCTTTCCAAAAAGATTGACGTATTCCCGCCGCATGACAACGTTCCGTTTTCGGAAGTAATCGCGGCCCTTGCGCCCGACGAAGGATAAGGCCAGTTCTTCGGTCCGGGCCTTTTCTTCCTGGAGGAATTTCTCCGCCCGCTGGATGAGGTTCATGTTGAAAGCCCCGCAGAGGCCCCGGTCCGAGGTAAAGACCACAACTTCCAACCGTTTCGGTTCCCTCCGGTATAGGAGCGGATGGGCATCGGGAGAGGTCCTTGCGGCCAGGCTGCTGAGAACTTCGAACATTTTGGTGGCGTACGGGCGGGTGGCCAGGATGTTCTCCTGAGCCCGCCGCAGTTTCGCCGTGGCCACCATCTTCATGGCCTTGGTGATCTGTTGGGTGGACCGAACGCTGGCGATGCGTTTTCGAATGTCCCGCAAACTTTCTTTGGGCATGGCTGTTTACTCCGCCTGAAACTTTCCTTTGAACTCCTCCAAAAGG